>OGXM01001922.1_pt1 | contig 10643 bp, 8 predicted proteins | sample 1576271 | NCBI WGS metagenome assembly OGXM01 (sample SAMEA3541579, study PRJEB24748) | human gut metagenome | biome: human gut; feature: human-associated habitat; material: faeces | place: China | collected 2012 | reverse complement strand
ACGGCATTATTTCCCAACGAACCATACGAGGCACGAAGCTTCAACTGATTAAGCCACGCACCGCCTACTACATACAGATTACTGCTCAGGCTCTCGATCCAATCCTTGATTCTCAAAATTGCGAACAAGGGCAGTGTCCCCACGATTACCAACAGGATCATCCGCCGCGCCGGAGGCACCGGAGTAGGCGTTGTGCCATGGATCAGGTCACTGATCCCCCGGAAAAACTCCTGGATCATCTCCCAGATTTCCGGCCAATAAGCCACAAAAACCGCCGCCAACGTGCCCAAATGCAGCAGAACGTCAAAAAATCCAGGCACCTCCGCAGCGCCCTTCACATCTAATATCTGCTCTACGATTGCCAGATGTCCGGAACTGGAAATGGGCAAGAATTCTGCCACACCTTGGACCAGACCCAGCAAAATGGAATGTAACAGCGACATAACATCACTTCCTTGCGAAATTTCATAAGTAAATTTATGATACCACACTGCGCGAAGAATTTCCAGAAGATTTTGGCAGTTTACATAAGTTTATCACCGCCATTTTCTCCCCAAAAAGCCGCTATTTCCATAAACAAGCAAAAAAAGCGACGGTCAAAAGACCGTCGCTTAGTGTTGGCGCTATCTATCTTCCCAGGCCGTTGCCAGCCAAGTATTGTGGACAGAAATGAGCTTAACTACCGTGTTCGGAATGGGAACGGGTGGACCCTCATCCTAATCAGCACCAACTATATGTCATCGAGCACTGCTCGAAAACAAACTATATTATATTGTCCTTCGCGCCTTTTGTCAAGACACTTTTTAAGTGGTGACCCGTACCGGATTCGAACCGATGTTAACGGCGTGAGAGGCCGCTGTCTTAACCACTTGACCAACGGGCCATGCCTTGCGTCGTGGGGTCCCCACTGGATGGTGCTCCCATCCAGTGGGATGGTACACCTTCAGGGACTCGAACCCTGGACACCCTGATTAAGAGTCAGGTGCTCTACCAACTGAGCTAAAGGTGCATATTTTTTAGAACGGGGATATTATAACCGATTCCTTTTTGTTTTGCAAGACCTTTTTTCAAAAAACGGCGAATTTTCTGAAAGAAAAGAGCGGCCGGTTTGACCGGCCGCCCTTTGAACAGCTTGCGTTTACTTCTTTGACCGCTGGATCAGATTCATCACCACCATCACCGCGGCGTACACCACACCGGCGATGGCCCAGATGAACCAGCTGTACTTGGCCTGCCCGTTGCCGGAGGGGCCGAAGGTGTACCACATGAAGATGGCCGTCACCAGCAGCCAGTAGACGGTGCTGACCGCGCCCTTGATGCTGCGGCGGGACTTCTGCTGGCGGGTGTAGTCGCCCTCCTCCAGCAGTCGATCCATGGCGCTTTGGATGGTGCCGCCATAGACGAAGGCCGCGCAGCCGATACTGGCGATCATCATCATCAGCAGGCTCACTGCCGCCACGTAGATGACATCGTCGGCCAACAGGCACATGGCGACGAACAACGGCACCGCCGACAGGATGCACAGCACCGTGCCGGTAATGTTCAGGCGGCTGTAGGTGGCGGAAAACTCCTGCCGGCGCTCCTTTACCATGCCGCTGACGCCGTACTCCGTTTCAAAGGGAACTTTCTCCAGAAAGTCGAAGTCCCGAACCTTGGCGGCACAGGTGAGGAACAGCGCCACGCCGATGGCTACCAGCACCAGCAGCACGCACAAACCGATACCGGCCGCGGCGTTTTCGGAGATGCCGAACCGGGCGAATTCGCTCATGGCGGCCAGCATCAGGAGAGTCACAGGCGAGAGGATGCACAGGCCGGTAGCCAGCGCCATCTTCGGCGCGGCCTCCCTCCGCAGCGCCAGATAGGCGGAAGCCTCCTCCATGGTGACCCGCCGCAGCGGAGGCGCGTCAATGGGAGTACTCTGAGTGTGTTCCTCCATTTCCAACTCGTCTTTCAATAGGAAGTCGGTGGTGACGCCGAACAGGCGGCTCATCTGCACCACCTTATCCATATCGGGGATAGATTGTGCGCCCTCCCACTTGGACACCGACTGGCGGCTGACGTTCAGCTGCGCCGCCAGCTCCTCCTGCGACCAACCGATCTTCTTCCGCAGTGTCATAATTTTATCCGCTAAGATCATAATGAAATCCTCCTGAATTTGAGATGCGCCGCAGCGCTTTTGTTGTGGATAGCATACCTGATCTTGCGTTTGCATGCCAGAAAGCGGGCTTGGAGATCTGTCAACCAGCGGTTGCGTTTGCCTGAAATAGCGCTATTGGCGGGCAATTTTCCGGAAAAAGTCCAGCGCCGCCGCCTGAAAGTCCTCCGGTGTGGCGGAGGTGTTCACCAGCACGTCGGTGCAGTGGGTGCGGTAGAAATTATCGTCCTTTTGGGCGGCGATCCGCAGCCGGGCGTATTCCTCCGGAATGCCGTCCCGCGCCATGATGCGGCGAATGCGATTCTCCGCCGGGGCGATGACCGCCAGCGTCCGGTCACACAGCTTGGAGAGGCCCGACTCCACCAGATTGATGGCGTCGATGCCGATGATGGGCGCGGGGGAGGCGGCCATGCGGCGCTCCAGCTCACGGGGCAGCTGGTCGTAAATGATGGCGTTCAGCCGCTCCAGCTGCGCCGCGTCGCCGAACACCAGCGTACCCAGCTTCTGCCGATCCAGCTGGCCGCCGGGGGTGAATACGTCCCCGAAAGCGGCGGTAATGGCGCCGCGCAGACCGGTGTCGGTGCGCAGCATTTCATGATAGATGGCGTCGCAGTCCAGCACGTAGCCACCCAGCTGCTCCAGCGCACGCAGAGCGCTGGTCTTGCCCGCACCGGTGGGGCCGGTGATGCCAACCACCAGCGGACGGGGCGCTTCGATCACATGAAAGCCCGCTGCCTTCTTCAGACGGTTGCTGACGGCAAGCCCCAGCCCGCCCTCGTCGGGGCACTGGGCGAAAATCTCCGGCACGTTCGTGTCGTCGAAGGTGCGCAGCGCGTCGAACACATGCTGAGCCTGGGCCAGCTTGTCGGCGGCGGGGCCAAGACGGTGGATGATATGTCCGTCAAACAGCGGCGCGTATTCATCGAAGCAGATGACGCCGCTGTCCGGCGTCAGGTGGGCGGCGATGTAGGCGGCAGAAGCGCCGGGCGTGCCGGTGATGACGGTGACGGGTGCCTTGGGGGCGTAGTGGCGGTATTTCATGCCGGGCGCCTTGGCTTGTTCGCCGTCTGAGAGCTTCTGCCGCACGGCCTTGTCCACGGCAACCTCGCCCAGCACCTCCTCCAGCGCTTCCAACGGCAGTCCGCCGGGGCGGAGGAGTCGGGGCGGCGTCACCGTCAGGTCGATGATGGTGCTTTCCACCCCCACAGAGCAAGGGCCGCCGTCCACGATGCCGTCGATCTTGCCGTCCATGTCCTCCAGCATATGCTGGGCAGTGGTGGGGCTGGGCCGTCCGGAGGTATTGCCGCTGGGTGCGGCCACGGGGATGCCGGACTCACGGATGATGGCCAGCGTCATGGGGTGGTCGGGGCAGCGGACGCCCACGGTGTCCAGTCCGCCGGTGGTGCGTAGGGGCACATTGCCCCGGCGGGGCAGGATCATGGTGAGCGGCCCCGGCCAGAAGCGCTCCGCCAGCGCGTAGGCCTCCGGCGGAATATCGCGGCAGTACCGCTCCAGCCAGTCCGCGCCGGGGACATGCAGGATCAGAGGGTTGTCCTGAGGGCGGCCCTTTGCCTCAAAAATATGCAGCACCGCCGTTTCGTTGAGGGCGTCGGCTCCGAGACCGTACACGGTCTCCGTGGGGATGCCCAGCAAACCGCCCCGCCGCAATATGGCGGCGGCTTCCGCGATGGCGTTTTTGTCCTTTTCAGGGTGGAATACAATGGTATTCACTGTGAATACTTCCTTTTATGAGCGATTAGAGTCCTAATACTTCGCCCACCAGCACCACCTTGATGCGGCCGGGGATCTTGGAGAACCGGGTGGTGACGATCTGGGCGCAGATGCAGTCGGGGCTGGTGCAGTTGCCGCACTGTCCGGTGACGGCACAGGGGGTCTTGACATCGAAGCGCTGCACGTTGGCGGGAGCGGCAATGTGGCGGGCACGGGACATGGCGCTGTCAAGATCGCCGGCCACCTTGTTCATACCGGCCACTACGATCACCTGCTTGGGGCCGAAGCACAGGGCGGCCACACGGTTGCCCATGCCGTCGATGTTCACCAGCTGGCCGTCCTCGGAGATGGCGTTGCTGCTCATGAGGAAGGTGTCGCAGGTCAGAGCCTGACGCAGCATGTCCATGCGTTCGTCGGGGGTCTTGGCGGTGTCCCGGTCGATGAGAGGCTGATTGCGCTGGCGCAGACGATCCTTGATGCCCAGCTGATCCACGGTGGCCACACCGCCCCAGCTGACCACGTCGCCCTCGGGGATCAGCTCCAGCACCTTTTCCACAGCTTCCTCGGCGGTGGAGCAATAGTAGGCGTCAAACTGCCGCTTCTTCATGGCCTTGACCAGAGTGGGGCCGGACTTGTCGTACTGCGTTTTCATAGGTGCTAACATGATGATTTGCTCCTTTCTTTATTCCGCGCCCTCCTGCAACCGCTGCGCCTGCTGATTCAGGGTCAGCGCGTCGATCAGGGGGTCAAGATCGCCGTTCATGATGGCGGCGATATTAAAATTCTTGTTGTCCCCGGTGAGCCGGTGGTCTGTGACCCGGTTCTGGGGGAAGTTATAGGTGCGGATCTTGCCGCTTCGGTCGCCGGTGCCCACCTGGGACTTCCGCTCCTTGGCGATGGCGGCGTTCTGCCGCTCCTGCTCCGCTTCATACAGACGGGAGCGCAGGATCTTCATGGCCCGCTCCCGGTTCTTGTGCTGGCTGCGTTCGTCCTGACACTCCACCACCGTGCCGGTGGGCAGGTGGGTGATGCGGATGGCGGACTCCGTCTTGTTGACGTGCTGGCCGCCTGCGCCGCTGGAGCGGTAGGTGTCGATCTGCAAGTCCTTGGGGTCGATGGAGAACTCCACCTCCTCCGCCTCGGGCATGACGGCCACGGTGGCGGCGGAGGTCTGGATGCGGCCGGAGGACTCGGTCTCCGGCACGCGCTGTACCCGGTGGGTGCCCGCTTCAAATTTCAGGCGGGAAAACGCTCCCGTGCCCTCCACCATAGCCACGGCTTCCTTCACGCCGCCCAGCTCCGTCTCGTTGAGGGACACCACGTCTAGCGTGAAGCCCCGGCGCTCGGCGTACATGGTGTACATCCGCAGCAGGTCGGCGGCAAACAGCGCGCCCTCCTCGCCGCCGATACCGGCCCGGATCTCCAGCACCACGCTCTTGTCGTCGTTGGGGTCTTTGGGCAGCAGCAGACGCTTCAGCTGATCCTCCAGCCGCTCCCGCTCCGCCTTGGCGGCGGTCAGCTCCTCCTGTCCCAGCTCCCGCAGCTCGGGATCGGACAGCATGTCCGTGGCGGCGGCAATATCGGCCTCGGCCCGTGAGTAGGCGCGATAGGCCTCCACCACCGGTGTCAGCTCTTTCTGCTCCCGGCTCAGCTTGGTCATGGCCTGACGGTCACTGTATACTGCCGGGTCGGCCAGCTGCCGCTCCACCTCTGCCAGACGCTCCGCGATTTTTTGCAGCTTATCCAACATGGCCGGTCTCCAGATACTTCTGCACGTCAGAGATGAACTTGTCCCGCCAGAAGGTGTAGCCCACGCTGCCGGGCTGGAGAGAGACCTCCAGAATGTGCTTTTCGGCGGTGTACAGATCCATCTGGTCATAGACGCTCTCGCAGCGGCGGTTGCTGCTGCGGGTCAGCACATACCCCACGCGGGACATCTCCAGACCACGGCGCTTCAAAAGGCCGCGGATGGGGCTGGAGCAGCGGCCGCCCCACACAGGGGTGCCCACGATCACCAGTTTGTAGTCCTCGATATTCCGCTGGGTGGTAAAGGGCTTCAGGGGTGCGGTGGTGCGGCGCATGGCGTCCTTGCCTGCCCGCAGGCGGCCCCGCCAACCGTTGCGGTCGGCGCCGTCGTCGATGGCCACGATCTCCGCGCCCACAGCGTCGGCGATCTCCTTCATGGCCCGGCGGGTGTTGCCGCTGAATGAGTAGTAGATACACAATACGTCGCTCATAGTCAAGATTCCTCCAATGCAAAGGACAGCTCCTCCCAGCGGGACATTTCCTGCTCCAGCCGGGCCTCCGTCTCCTGTTTCTGCGTGAATAGCTCGTTCAGTTTGCCTGCGTCGCAGGCGTTGGCGGCCATGGCCTCGTCCAGCGCCGCCAGCTCCTTTTCCAGCTTTGCCACCGCCGTTTCGCAGATGGTCAGCTGCCGCCGCGCCGCCTGCTGACTGCGGTTGCCGCGGCTCTGGCGGGTGTCGCCCTTTTTCACCGGAGCTGTGCTTTCTGGCTTCGGCTCCGCCGCCTTGGTGGCACGATACTGGGCAAAGCCCATGGGATAGTCGGTGATGGTGCCGTCCGCCAGCTCCCAGATGCGGGTGGCGAAGCGGTTGATGAAGTAGCGGTCGTGGCTGACGAACAGCAGCGTGCCGTCAAAGGCCTCCACCGCCTCCTCCACCCATTCCCGGCTGGCGATATCCAGATGGTTGGTGGGCTCGTCCAGAATGAGGAAGTTGATCTCCTCATCCATCAGCATGCAAAGCCGCAGGCGGCTCAGCTCGCCGCCGGACAGCACGCTGACGGATTTGAACACGTCCTCCCCCTGAAACTGGTAGGCCGCCAGACGGTTCCGGGCGCTCTGGGGCGTGATGTTCTTCTTGGCGTACAGCATGGTGTCCACCAGATTCCGCTCCGGGTGGTCGAAGTGGATGACCTGCTCCAGATACGCCCACTTCACCGAAGGACCCAGACGAATGGAGCCGCCGTCGCAGCTCTCACGTCCTGTCAGCATATTGAGAAGCGTGGTCTTGCCGGTGCCGTTCTCACCGATGAGGGCGATGCGCTCGCCGCCCTCCACCCGCAGATATACGTCGGAGAACAGCGTCCGTTCGTCGAAGGCCTTCGTCACGCCCCGGAATTGCAGTATCTCGTCGCCCTTGAACTCCCGGCTGGCAAAGCGGGCATCCATCTTTTTGGCCTTGGTGGGCTTGGCGGTGGTGCGCATGCGCTCAATGCGCTTTTCCATGCTGAAGGCCCGTTTGTGGAGGGCGTCGTTGCCCATGAAGGCCCACAGGTGCATCTGCTCGGCGGCCTTTTCCAGCTGTTGGATCTTGGCCTGCTCCTTCAGATACTGCTTCATCCGCTCCTGATAGCGGCGCTCCTTCTCTACGGCGTAGAAGCTATAGTTGCCGCTGTAGAACTCTGCCTTGCCGTCCAGCACCTCGATGACGCGGGACACGGTGCGGTCCAGGAAGTACCGGTCATGGCTGATGGCCACCACCGTGCCGTGAAATTTGCGGAGATACTCCTCCAGCCATTCCGTGGCCTGTAAGTCCAGATGGTTTGTCGGCTCGTCCAGCAGCAGGATATCCGTGTCCTCCAGGATCAGCCGCGCCAGATTCACACGGGTCTTTTCGCCGCCGGACAGCTGGTCAAAGAGCTTCTGCCGCATGTCCGCGCCGATGGACAGGCCGTTGGCCACCTTGTTTTTGGCGGTGGCGGTGTCATAGCCGCCCAGCGCCTCGAAGCTGGCGGTCAGGTGATCGTACCGCCGCAGCATGGCGTTGTCGCTCTCGCCCTTTGCCATCCGGTCGGTCAACTCATCCATTTCCGCCTTCAATGCCTGCATCCGCTCAAAGGCGGAGTCCAGTACGTCCTCCACCGTGTACCCGGCGGGATAGACGGGGATCTGTGAGATCAGCCCTACCCGCCGTCCGGTGGCAATGACGATCTGGCCGCTGTCCGGCTCCAGCTCGCCGGTCAGCAGGCGGAACAGCGTGGTCTTGCCGGCGCCGTTCTTGCCCAGCAGTCCGACCCGTTCACCGGTGTCCACCTGAAAGGTGATGCCGTCCAGTATTTTCTTTTCCAGGTCGAAGGACTTTACCACGTCCTTCACAGAAATGTCTACCATAAAAATTTACTCTGTTGCTTCCAGATCCTTTACAATATCGGTGAAATTCATGGCGTGAGACGCCTTCACCAGCACCGCCGTTCCGGCGGTGAACGCCGCCCGGATGGCGGGCAGGGCCTCCGTTACCGTGGGGAACCACAGGGCGTCGGGATCGGCTTCCTGAATGGCCTTGGCCTTGGGGCCGATGGCCACCACCGTATTCAGTCCCAGCGTGCGGGCAAGCGTGCCCATGTCCCGGTGAGCCTGCTCCGTCAGGTCGCCCAGCTCGCCCATGTCGCCCAGCACCGCCATGCGGCGGGGGTGCTCCGTCTGCGCCAGAATGCGCAAGGCCTCCGCCATGGCCTGGGGGTTGGCGTTATAGCAGTCGTCAATGATGATGCGGTCATTGCTGCACCGCACCAGATGCATGCGGCTGCCTACGGGGCGGTAGGCGGCGATCCCCGCCAGCATCTCCGCCTTGGTCAGTCCCAGATGCTCGCCGATGGCGATGGCCATGGCGGCGGGATAGATCATGTACGCGCCGGGGGAGGGGATGGATACCTCATATACATCCCACGCCGTGGTGACGGTACAGGTCACGCCGTCGATGCCATGCTCAGCCACGTTGGTGACCCGAACGCCGCAGCATTCATGCTGCCCGCACAGCACCGTTTCAAAGGGCAGCGTCAGACCGGACAGCAGCTCGTCGTCGCCGTTCAGTACGGCAAGGTCGCCCGGCTGTAAATTCTCGAAAATTTCGCACTTGGCCTGCAAAATGCCCTGCCGTGTGCCGCCCAGGTTTTCGATATGAGCGTCGCCCACGTTGGTGATGACGGCCACGGTGGGGCGCACCATTTCGCCCAAGTAGCGGATCTCGCCGAAGTGGTTCATGCCGGTCTCGATGACGGCAGCCTGATGCTCCGGCGCAAGGTTCAGCAGCGTCAGGGGGGTGCCGATGGCGTTGTTGAAGTTGGCCTGCGTTTTCAGCGTGGAAAACCGCTGACTCAGCACGGCGGCGATCATCTCCTTGGTGGTGGTCTTTCCGGCGCTGCCGGTGACCTGCACAATGGGGATAGTGAATTTGTCCCGATACCACGCTGCCAGCGCTTTCAGGGCTTCCAGCGTGTCGGGCACCTGAATGTAGAATTTTCCGTCCAGTAGGGAAATGGGCTTTTTTGCCGTCAGACAGCCTGCCGCGCCGTCTGCCAGCGCCGCGTCCAGATAGTCGTGTCCGTCAAACCGTTCGCCCACCAGCGGGACGAACAGCGCACCGGCGGGGATACTGCGGCTGTCGGTGGAGACCTCTGTCACCACCGCGCCGCTTTCCTGCAGCAGCGTGCCGCCCACGGCGTTGCACAGCTGCTGTACCGTACAGCCTATCATCTGTATTCCGCCTTTCTGGCCTCGATGGAATCCAGCACGATCTTCTCGCACAGGTCGGCGTAGCTGAGCCCCACCTGTGCCGCTTCCTGCGGTACAAGGCTGGTGGGCGTCATGCCCGGCAGTGTGTTGATCTCCAGACACCACGCCTTGCCCTCGTCGTCCAGCAGGAAGTCGCTGCGGGAGTAGACGGACAGGCCCAGCCCCTGATGGAGCTTCAGGGCCATCTCGCCCACCTGCCGCCACTCCTCGTCAGAGATAGGAGCGGGGCAGATCTCCTGCGCGCCGTCCTTCTGGTACTTGCATACATAGTCGAAGTATTCGCCCTTGGGGATGATCTCCACGGCGGGCAGATAGGTGTCGCCCAGCACGGCAATCTGAATTTCACGGCCCTTGATCTTCTTCTCCACCACCACGTGTCCGCCATAGGGCAGCAGGTCATAGAGAGCCTTCTCCAGCTCCTCGCGGGTATCCGGCAGAGCCATGCCGATGGAGCTGCCGCCATTGACCATCTTCACCGCGCAAGGCACCATCAGCTCTTGGGTCAGGCGGGGAATATCCTCTTTTTTATAATGTACGTCCACCCACGGGGCGGTGCGGATGCCCAGCGAGTCCATCATCCGCTTGGTCACGGCCTTATCCATGGCCATGGCGCTGCCCAGATAGCCGGAGCCGGTGTAGGGTACGCCCAGCAGGTCGAGCGTGGCCTGAATGCGGCCGTCCTCGCCGTTGGCGCCGTGCATGGCCAGAAATACCGCGTCGGCCATGGCGCAGACCTTTAGCACGTCCTTGCCCAGCAGGGAGGGGCTTTTGTCCTGCCGTGCCGCCCGGACAGCCTCCAGATCAGGGGCCGTCTCCTCGATAGCCACCTTTTCCAGCAGCCCGTCAGGCGCGTCAAAAATATCCTCCAGCTTGCCCTGATAATTCTCCAGCCCCATGAACATATCCACAAAAATGGCCTGATGACCCTTTTCCCGCAGGGCGCGGCACACGCCGCTGCCGCTGACCAGTCCCACATGGCGCTCGGTGCAGAAGCCGCCGGATAACACTACGATCTTCATGATAAAAGACCTCCTAGCATAAAAAAATACCCATACGATTCCTATTATATCAATCTAACAGTATAGCATATTCTTTTGAACATTACAACATACTTTCATGAAAAGGCATTTCTTCCGCTTTTCACACGGGACTTTTGAAAAAACAGCAGAAATTACAGTAATGCCTATATGGGAGAAGGAGGAACAGTCACAATAGGCGGTAAAC
>OGXM01001918.1_pt1 | contig 10667 bp, 7 predicted proteins | sample 1576271 | NCBI WGS metagenome assembly OGXM01 (sample SAMEA3541579, study PRJEB24748) | human gut metagenome | biome: human gut; feature: human-associated habitat; material: faeces | place: China | collected 2012 | reverse complement strand
CTGTAACCGGCTGATCCGTAGTCAGCTACTCTATTCAGTTGAGCTACGCGGCCATTGTTTATTGTTCTTTCGTTTTAACGGGTGCAAAGATACGGACTTTTTTTGAAAATGCAAGCGTTTTACTAAAACTTTTTTCTAAAAATTATTCGACGAAACGGGAATTAAACAGCTGCCAGCCTAGTGTTAAACCTACATTCCAATCGTTAGACGGTGAGCTATAGTGATTTACATAGGCACTGATAGAACCGAACGATAATTGAAAGACTAATGAAATTTCTCCAAGATATTCGAATTTTGTGAAAGCTTTCCCGTAATATGCTTGTCCATATTCATCTTTCTTGATAGGAAAGATGGGTATAAATCCATAAAATTCTCCGCGTAATTGAAAAGACTCGCTTAACTGGTAGATGGGCATGGTGCCGACTCCGGCATATTGATTAGCACGGAAAGCCTCATTATAGGTTACTTTGCTATGGGCTGTCGGAGTGAATTCTCCTGCCTGCATTAATGTAGCCGTATAATTGTTGGAGAAATTTCGGGATGAGTAATATGCCTCCAGATACGCTCCCAAAGTAAACTTAGGGCTTACCTTATGGTATGTTTCGTTCTGATATGAAACTTGAAGCCAGGATTGTACTTTTTTATAAGGCTCCGGTATGCCTTTAGTCACTTTGGATACACCGGATCTGAAATGTTCTGTGCCGGTGAAAATTTGTGCAGCCATTTTTTCACGACTTCCTTGTGTGGCAAATTGGCGGGCATTCAAGGTACTTCCTTCCAATACGATAGAGCCTCCGAAGATAGAATAAGTGCTTTCATCATGTTTTGTCTCGCTGAAGTCGATGATATTGGTTTGGAAGTACCTGTCCTCCATACGGGCTATACCCACACCGAATTCAGCTTTTTTACGGCTTAGAAACGGTAATGACACCTTCAATTTTACAAACTCTTCCCTTTTCTTGTTGAAAGCCGGATTGTCTTTGTTGGAAAAGAATTTGGCTTCTTTGAAATAATCGAAGGTAGAGATCGAGGCTATGAATTTATAAGATGTAGGCAGTTTGGTTGGAAAATCGATTCGTGTTGCAAGTTGTACATTATTGTAGACCCGGCCTAACTGTCCGTCAAAATTAAATTCTTTTGAATAATAGTTCAAGTTTTGATAAGAAGCACCAAAATAGACTTGATTGGAGCCACTGGAAGACACGTTTCCACCGACACGAACGGAGAGATTGGCCTCCATTTTGACCTGAAGATTCAAGTCGTAGGTTTGGTCTTTCTCATTATAAACGGCATGAGGAATGATTTCGGATATAATATTATCGGACAACAAACGGAAATATGCTCGTTTGACATCCTCCATAGTGAAAACATCGGAGTCGTTTTCATGAAACTCTTTTTGTATATATTGCTTTTGCTGTTCATTGGCACCGGTTATATTAACTCTTTTGAAACGGAAATCCGGTAAATTGCTCTTATAGGCCAGTCGTTTAACTTTCACTTGTTCGGGGGTGATTCTTCGATGAATTCGGCTTTTTATGGAGTCCATCATTTCTATGGCACGTTTATAACCAATGTCATGCAACTCGTCAAAGCGCTGGAAGTCCATTAAATTGACATCATCATATTTAAAAGTCATGAGGATGCCGAGGGAATCGGGTAAAGAGTAATCTGTCTTTTGCATAATCATATTTTCCAGTTGCCCCATAATGTCACCTTCCTTGGGTTTGCCCGGATTGGCGGATACGGCACTTCCTATAATGATATCTGGATGGAAGGTATCACGCATTACATTCACTGGAAAATTATTGTAAATGCCACCGTCGTATGCCAGTATCGAGTCTATTTCGATAGGCTTGAACATGGCAGGAAAACTCATGGAGGCACGTACGGCATCTCCCAGATCTCCTTTTTTCAATATCAGTGGTCTTTTGTTGTACACATCCGAAGCTATACAGCGGAAGGGAATATACAGGCTGTCAAAATTGGCCTTGCTTGCAGCTGTTGCCTGACCGAATAATTGCAGAAATACAATATTCATCTGAATGGGATCTACAATGCTGGTAGGCAAAAACTGAGGTTTGACATTCTTCAGCGAGTCTTTTAAGGAGATACGGATGTTGATAAATTCGGGTGTTGGAGGATTTTTCTTGAAATAATAGATGTATTTCTCTTCCACATTACCTGAATACCAGCGTTTGAAGTCATCGGATTTGAGTAAAGCCTCCATTTCATCGGGAGAATAGCCCATGGCATAAAGTGAACCGACAATGGCTCCCATGGATGTGCCTGCAATATAATCTATGGGGATACCGTTTTCTTCTAATGCGCGGATAATGCCGATATGGGTTAGGCCTTTGGCACCTCCTCCGCTCAGTACCAGTCCCACTTTCTGTGCATGGATGGGAGGAAGTAGTAAAAAGAGAAGAAAAAGTATATATAGATAATGTTTCATGGATGTCGAATCTTTGTATGTGTCGCTCCAAATATAGAAAGAAATCTTCGTTTCCAATCGTTTTTTAGAATAAAAAAGCGCCGGAAATGAACTTCCCGACGCTTTTGATAGCAAAATGTGATAGATTTGTTAAATCAGTTCGATACTGCGTTTTACAAAGTTTGTCAAAGCTTCACCTTTCAACATGTTGTTTTGTAACAGAGCAAGGTCAATCAATTGGCGGATTACTTTGTTACCACCTGCGTATTCACCTAAAACAGCTTCTTTCTTGGTCTTTTCATCGGCCAACTTTTTCTCAACATCACTTAATTCATCTTTTTCTGCTTGAGGTATTTCATCAGCTTTTTTACCTTCCTGTGCTTTGTGAAGTTCGTCGTGACGTTTATTCAGACTGGTCATTTCAGCTTCAATAGGTTCAAGAGCAGCTTTGCAAGAGTTGTCCGCATCATTCAAAACTTGTTTCACCAGTTTGTGGTCGACATTCAGAACCAAGTTAAACATATCCGGCATTTCTCCATAGAAACTCATACCTGCCTGGATATTGGCCATTTCTTTCATACGGCGCATATATTCACTTTGGGTAATCATGATAGGAGTTCCTGTCTCGCCTAAAGATTGTGTTTCCACATTGAATTCCACTTTCTTCATCTGTGGTAACTGACTGCGGAATACGGAAGATAGAATATCGCGTTGGCCAACTTCCAAACTGGCATCTTTGCGCTCTTCTTTAGCAATCAGGTGGTCAATTACATCACTGTCCACACGGGTGAAGCGGCTCTTTTCAAATTTCTGCTCGAGCATACTTACCATGGCTACATCCAGCTGACCATCCATTAACAATACGTTGTAGCCTTTGTTTTTGGCCGCATCAATGTAGCTGTATTGTTCGTCTGCATGGGTAGCATACAGATAAATCAAGTTGCCGTCCTTATCTGTTTGGTTATCTTTGATCAAGCTTTGGTATTCTTCGTAAGTATAATATTTGTCATCTGTGTCTTTCAGCAGAGCAAATTTATTAGCCTTTTCGTAGAAATCTTCTTGAGTCAACATGCCGTAGTTGATGAAAATCTTCAAATCATCCCATTTCTCCTCGAATTCTTTGCGGTCATTCTTAAAAATGGCTTGCAGGCGGTCTGATACTTTCTTAGAAATATAAGTGGAGATTTTCTTCACGTTGGAATCGCTCTGCAAGTAAGAACGGGATACGTTCAACGGGATGTCTGGTGAGTCAATCACTCCGTGTAACAGGGTCAGGAAGTCTGGAACAATACCTTCTACCGAGTCGGTGACATAGACCTGGTTGCAGTAAAGTTGGATTTTGTTTTTTTGTAATTCAATGTTGCTCTTCACTTTCGGGAAGTACAGAATACCTGTCAGATTGAACGGATAATCCACATTCAGGTGGATCCAGAACAGAGGTTCGTCTGCCATAGGATATAACTCCCGATAGAATTTCTTATAATCTTCGTCTTTCAGCTCTACCGGTTTGCGTGTCCATAAAGGATAGGTTTCGTTGATTACGTTGTCTTCGTTTGTTTCAACCTGCTTTCCATCTTTCCATTCTTTCTTTTTGCCGAATGCAATGGGGATAGGAAGGAAGCGGCAATATTTAGTCAGCAATGAAGAAATACGTGTTTCTTCCAGAAATTCCTTGCAGTCATCATCTATATAAAGGATAATATCCGATCCGCGGCTTTCTTTTTCAACGTTTTCGATAGTGAACTCAGGGCTTCCGTCGCAAGTCCATTTCACAGCTTGTGCTCCTTCTTGGTGGGATTTTGTGATGATTTCCACTTTTTTGGCTACCATGAAGGCAGAATAGAAACCCAGACCAAAGTGTCCGATGATGGCATTGGCATCATCTTTATATTTTTCAAGGAAGTCGTTAGCACCTGAAAAAGCTATCTGATTGATATATTTGTCGATCTCTTCGGCTGTAAGTCCGATACCCCGGTCGGAAATGGTGATGGTATCTTTTCCTAAGCTTACTTTAATGGTAAGATCTCCCATCTCTCCTTTGAATTCACCTTTAGATGCAAGGGTTTTCAGCTTCTGTGTGGCATCTACTGCATTAGAAACTAATTCACGGAGGAATATTTCATGATCACTGTATAAGAACTTTTTAATGATGGGGAAAATGTTCTCAGTGGTTACCCCAATATTTCCTTTTTGCATACTATTTATGGTTTTAAGTTATTATGTTATATATACGTTTGAATCGTCTTTTTGTTGGATGATGGGCAAAAAAAATGCCAGATACAGTGATATCTGACATTTTGTCTGTTATTTTTTGAATAACTTTGGACTCTTTACTTTTCCACAGTCATGACAATGAGGTCTTTTTCTTTGTCATAGCTTACCTTGATCGTGTCACCAGCTGCCATTTCTGATCCAAGTATCAGTTCGGAGATGCCATCCTCCAAGTTGTTTTGGATGGCACGTTTCAATGGGCGTGCTCCAAACTGTACATCGTAACCTTTGGTGGCTACAAACTTTTTGGCATCTTCGTCAATAACAAGCTTGTAACCAATGTTTTCCACACGACTGTAAAGGCCCTTAAGTTCAATATCAATAATCCGGGTCAGTGCATCCAGATCGAGTTGGTCGAAAGTTATTATTTCGTCCAAACGATTGATGAATTCGGGCGCAAAAGACTTATTCAAAGCTTTTGTAATCACGCTGCGCGAGTATTCTTTGTCATCAGTACGGACCTGGGCGGCAAATCCGATTCCTTTTCCGAATTCTTTCAGTTGGCGGGTTCCAATATTAGATGTCATGATGACTATGGTATTTTTAAAGTCTACAGTTCTGCCATAACTGTCAGTCAACCGACCTTCATCCATCACTTGCAACAATATGTTGAATACATCGGGATGCGCTTTTTCAATTTCATCCAATAAAACGATAGAGTAGGGTTTACGCCTTACTTTCTCCGTCAGCTGCCCACCTTCTTCATAACCTACGTATCCGGGAGGTGCTCCTACCAGACGGGATACGGTGAATTTTTCCATATATTCACTCATGTCAATGCGGATAAGTGCATCTGCTGAACCGAACATTAGTTTCGCTAACTCCTTGGCCAAATGAGTCTTGCCGACACCTGTCGGACCTAGAAACATGAATGTACCAATCGGCTTATTAGGATCTTTCAGGCCTACACGGCTTCTTTGAATAGCTTTTACCAGTGTGGCGATTGCTTTGTCCTGACCGATAACTTTAGAAAGCAGATCGTTTTTCATTCCTAATAATTTCATTCCTTCAGCCTGTGCCATTCTTTGTACAGGTACGCCTGACATCATGGAAACGACTTCAGCTATTTGTTCGTCATCTACCGTTTCCCGGTTTTCCTTCAGACTTTTTTCCCATTCTTCCTTCAGGGTATCAAGCTGATTCGTATATTCTTTCTCTTTGTCACGATAACTGGCGGCCAGTTCGAAATTCTGTAGCCTGACAGCTTCATTTTTAAGAGATTTCATCTCATCAATCAGTTTTTCCTGTTCTTCTATTTCTTTAGGAGCAGTGATATTAGTAAGATGTACGCGCGAGCCGGCTTCATCTAAAGCATCTATCGCTTTATCGGGGAAGTTACGGTCTGTGATATATCGGTCTGTTAGTTTCACACAAGCTTCAAGGGCTGCATCTGTATAGTTCACATTATGATGATCCTCGTATTTATCCTTGATATTTTTCAATATCTGAAGTGTCTCTTCTGCAGTTGTTGGTTCTACAATAACCTTTTGGAACCGACGTTCCAATGCACCGTCTTTTTCAATGTTTTGGCGGTATTCGTCCAACGTCGTCGCTCCGATGCATTGAATCTCGCCTCTGGCCAATGCGGGTTTCAACATATTGGCTGCATCCATTGAGCCCGCTGCAGAACCTGCTCCCACAATAGTGTGGATTTCATCGATGAAAAGAATGATGTTAGGATTCTTCTTCAGCTCGTTTAAGATAGAACGAATACGTTCCTCGAATTGTCCACGATATTTAGTGCCTGCGACAACGGCAGTCATATCAAGAGCTATCACTCGTTTGTCAAATAAGATACGTGATACTTTCTTTTCCACAATCCGTAATGCAAGTCCCTCAACAATGGCAGATTTGCCGACTCCCGGTTCGCCAATCAAAATAGGGTTGTTTTTCTTGCGACGGCTCAATATTTGTGCCAGTCGCTCTATTTCCTTCACCCGGCCAACTACAGGATCTAGTTTTCCTTCTTCGGCAGCTTTTGTCATGTCTGTGCCGAAATTGTCGAGTACAGGAGTGTCATTAGCCGGCTTTTTTTGTGCCGGGCGTGCCTGCTGTTGTGCTGCATTTGATTTATTGCCACTTGGACTCTGACGTATATCCTCGTCTTCATCCTCGTCCTCACTGAACCCCAGACCTGCATGGGTGTCTGGTTGTAAAGTGAGTTTGATTTTTTCGTATGTTACGCCATTGCTTTCCAAGACGTGGAAAGCTGCATTATCCTTGACCTTCATAATTGCTAACAAAATATGTTCAGAGTCAGCCGCAATGTTTCTCAATAACTTAGCCTCTAGAATACATAGCTTTAACACTTTGGATGCTTTGTCATTAAAGCTAATATTCTCGTCATAGGTGGTGTCATTTTCTGCATTGTTTTTCACAATGGCCTCCAACTGATTTTTTATGTCCTGTAAGTTTATTTGCAAATTAAACAAAATCTCGATAGCTTTTCCTTCACCTTCACGTATCAGTCCCAACAACAAGTGTTCGGGACCAATATAGCTATTTCGCAGCCTGTTGGCTTCTTCCTTGCTATACATGATGATATCGGACACTCTTTGTGTAAATTGATTGTTCATAAATTTATCGTCCTCCTAAAGTATAGTATTTATTTCCCAGTGTGCAAAGATACACATAATAACAATGCATACCATTGTTTTCTTATTTATATTAGCATAACAAAATGTATGCCAAGCTTTGACAGGCTAAATGGATTAAACAAAAATAAGGGTTATAGCGAACTATTCACAAAGTAAATGAGAAGTGGGAGTGATAATCACTATATACTATAAAATAAGGTATAGGGATACTTTTTACTTATATAAGTAAAAACATTTAATGGACTTAACTTTTTTATGGGTTTTGTTTCGTATGTCGTATAAAAGTAGTACTTTAGCGTGGTTTTTGGTAAACCAAAAAGATGTATAATTAATATTTGTTTAAATGCTAGAACAAGACAGAATTATAAAGATTAACATCGAAGAGGAAATGAAGTCGTCATACATTGATTACTCAATGTCAGTAATTGTTGCGCGCGCCCTCCCGGATGTTCGCGATGGCTTTAAACCGGTTCATAGACGTATCTTATATGGTATGATTGAACTGGGAAATACCTCCGATAAAGCTTATAAGAAATCAGCAAGAATTGTAGGTGAAGTTTTGGGTAAATATCACCCGCATGGTGACTCTTCCGTGTATGGAGCTTTGGTCAGAATGGCTCAGGATTGGGCTATGAGATATCCGTTGGTAGATGGTCAGGGTAACTTCGGCTCTGTTGATGGTGACAGCCCTGCTGCCATGCGTTATACGGAAGCAAGATTAAAGAAAATAGGTGAAGAGATGATGCAGGATCTTTATAAGGAAACTGTTGATTTTCAGAATAATTTTGATGACACGTTGCAGGAACCGACTGTCATGCCAACACGGATTCCTAACTTGTTGGTAAATGGAGCATCCGGTATTGCTGTAGGTATGGCAACCAATATGCCTACCCATAATCTTTCTGAAGTAATCGATGCATGTATTGCTTACATTGACAATAATGATATTGATATTGAAGGGCTTATGCAATATGTAAAAGCACCGGATTTCCCTACAGGTGGATATATATATGGTATAAGCGGGGTACGCGATGCTTACGAAACCGGACGTGGTAGAGTAGTGATGCGTGCTAAGGCTGAGATAGAAACTCATACTACACATGACAAGATCATAGTTAATGAAATTCCTTATAATGTAAATAAGAAGGAATTGATTGAAAATATCGCATCTTTAGTCAATGACAAGAAGATTGATGGTATTTCGTATGTAAATGATGAATCCGACCGTGAAGGTATGCGTATTGTTATTGATGTTAAACGTGATGCAAATGCTAGTGTGGTGCTGAACAAATTGTTCAAAATGACAGCTCTGCAAACTTCATTTGGAGTAAATAATATCGCTCTGGTCCATGGTCGCCCCAAAATGTTGAATCTGAAAGATTTAATCAGATATTTTGTAGAACATCGTCATGATGTGGTAATTCGTCGTACTCAGTATGATTTACGGAAGGCACAGGAGCGTGCTCATATTCTTGAAGGATTGATTATAGCTTCTGATAATATTGATGAAGTGATCCGTATTATTCGTGCTGCAAAAACCCCTAATGATGCCATAGCAGGGTTAATAGAGCGTTTTAATCTGAGTGAAATTCAGGCACGTGCTATTGTAGAAATGCGTTTGCGCCAATTAACCGGACTGATGCAAGATCAGCTCCACGCTGAATATGAAGAAGTAATGAAGATGATTGCTTATTACGAAGAAATTCTTTCGAATGACGAACTTTGCCGCAAAGTTATTACTGATGAATTAATTGAAGTAAAAGCAAAATACGGAGATGAACGTCGTTCTGAGATTGTTTATTCATCCGAAGAATTCAATCCGGAAGATTTCTATGCAGATGACGAAATGATTATCACCATTTCTCATATGGGCTATATTAAACGTACTCCGTTGAGTGAGTTCCGTGCTCAAAACCGTGGTGGAGTAGGCTCTAAGGGTACAGATACCCGCGATGCAGACTTCATTGAACACATATATCCGGCAACCATGCACAATACCATGATGTTCTTTACTCAAAAGGGTAAGTGCTATTGGCTCAAAGTATATGAAATCCCCGAAGGTACCAAGAATTCCAAGGGACGTGCCATCCAAAACTTGCTGAATATTGATTCAGACGATGCTGTAAATGCATATCTGCGTGTGAAGAACCTTTCTGACACAGACTTCATCAACAGTCATTATGTCTTATTCTGTACCAAGAATGGTGTTATTAAGAAAACATTACTTGAACAGTATTCCCGCCCTCGCCAGAATGGTGTAAACGCTATTACTATCCGTGAGGACGACCGCGTTATCGAAGTACGTATGACTAACGGTGACAACGAGATTATCATTGCCAATCGTAATGGACGTGCTATTCGCTTCCACGAAAGTGCTGTACGCGTTATGGGACGTACTGCAACCGGTGTGCGTGGTATGACGCTTGACGAAGACGGGCAAGATGAAGTCGTTGGAATGATTTGCATCAAAGATCCTGAAGCAGAAACCATTATGGTAGTTTCTGAACAAGGCTATGGCAAACGTTCTGATATCGAAGACTACCGTAAGACTAATCGTGGCGGTAAGGGTGTTAAGACGATGAATATCACCGATAAAACAGGTAAATTGGTAACAATTAAGTCTGTAACAGATGATAATGACTTGATGATTATCAATAAATCTGGTATCACCATTCGTCTGAAAGTTGCTGATGTCCGTATTATGGGTCGTGCTACCCAAGGTGTTCGTCTGATCAATCTTGAAAAGAGAAACGATGAGATCGGTTCAGTATGTAAGGTTACATCAGAAAGTATGGAAGATGAAATTCCTGTTGATGATGAAAATTCTCCAATTCCGCCTACTATAAATGAAGTAGAAGGAGAGGAGAAAGACTATAACTCTGATAATGAAGTCAATAATAAAGATGAAGAATAGACATAATATTAATTTTAATTTTACAACTATCATGAAAAGAGTATTATTTTCAGTGATTTTATTGCTCGCTGCAGGCTTCACTTTCGCTCAAGAAAAGACTGTGAAAGAAGCTAAAAGCATTGCAAATGAAGTGAATCCGGACTTTAATAAGCCTAAAAGACAGCCTGCAAGATAAATCATCGAATCGCCGAAATGGAGGTATCCGTCGTTGATACCTGTCGGGATTTTTACAACCGTTGTCGCAACCGTTACAAGTGCTGCGAAAAGTGCGGCAAGCGTAATTTTCTTAACGCTTATTTTCTTTACTTTCTTTTCTGTTTCGTTACTCATATGTACCTCCTATATTTTACAAAAAAACAGGCAAATGTCAACAAATTTTGCCGATTAATCAATAAATACATTATAATATGTTTTGTGCATATTTATAGGTACAAATTTTATATTCTTTTGCGGT
>OGXM01001916.1_pt1 | contig 10670 bp, 9 predicted proteins | sample 1576271 | NCBI WGS metagenome assembly OGXM01 (sample SAMEA3541579, study PRJEB24748) | human gut metagenome | biome: human gut; feature: human-associated habitat; material: faeces | place: China | collected 2012 | reverse complement strand
AAATCACGTGCTCTGGCCAACTGAGCTAAAGAGGCATATCTGCTTCAAAAAGCAGCCGTTTCGTCACCAAGGCGAAACGGCTGCAAATTTAGGCATTATTTCTTATATACCAAATTTATCTACCGTTTTTTTATTTGGCTCTGATTTTTTCTTTGAATTTAACTAACTGTTTCTCCAATGCTTCTACGCATTCGTCAATTGATTCTTCAAAGGTATCATTTACCTTTTCGGCAAAACAATCTCCATTTTTAATAATCAACCGAATAGCAGCTTCTTTATTCTTTGCAGATTCTGGTTTTACAACCTTTAAACTAACTTCTGCCGATATAATGCCGTCGAAATACTGTTCCAACTTAGCCACTTTCTTCTGAATAAACGCTTCTAATTGATCAGTTGCATCAAAATGGATTGCTTGAATTCTAATGTTCATAATAAACCTCCTTCTTTTTGTGCTCTTGGATGAGCATGATACACTTTTTTTAATTCCTCAAAGGTTGTATGTGTGTAAATACTGGTAGAAGCCAGACTGCTATGACCGAGTAACTCTTTCACGGCGTTCAACTCCGCTCCATTATTCAACATACTTGTTGCAAACGAATGTCTTAATACGTGGGGACTGCATTTTGCCAATGTCGGAATGTCCGAAAGCTTCTTTTTTACTATCGTATAAAGAATACCCGTAGACAATTGTTCTCCATTCTTCCGGACAAAGAACCATCCGCATCCTGCGTCAACTTCACGATTTCGGACTTCAGTGTATGCAAGCATCAAGTTTTTTAATCTTTCTGCAAAAGGAATCAGCCGCTGCTTGTTACGCTTACCTGTCACCCTGATCAGCATAGCATCGTAGTCTATATCGGTATCTTGTAAACCGACCAGCTCCGAACGTCTCACCCCGGTATCATACAGCATTTCAAGTATCAGACGATCCCTCACCCCTTCAAAATCCTCATCAAACCCGTCTCCATCCAACAACTCTTCCATATCCTTCTCTTTTACAAAAGTAGGTAACGGTTTCTTTGTTTTCGGACCGGTCACAAACCGTAACGGATTTACAGAAACGAATCCCTGCTTCATAAGGAATTTAAAAAAAGATTTCAAAGAACTCAATTTCCGATTGACAGATACGGGCGAAATCTTATTATCCAACAAAGATATAATCCAATTCCGTACAATATCCGTATCAACTTCCTCCGGCACAAATATGCCTTCCTTCTTCTCTTTTACAAAATCTTCAAACTGCTGTAAATCTTTAAAATAAGCATTAATCGTATATTCGGAATAATTCCGCTCATACCGAAGATAATCTAAAAATGAATCAATCAGCACATTCACGTTGCATCAACTTTTATGCAACGAAAATAAGAATAAGAATCCAATAAAACAAGCCTGGCAGATAGATTTTGTATTTTTATTCTTCTACCTGCTGTAATTGCTGAACGTAAACAGCACGCATAGTTTGTTTTCTCTTTGCTACAGAGGGTTTTTCGAAAGCCTGACGGTTTCTCAATTCTTTTACTACACCTGTTTTTTCGAACTTTCTTTTGAATTTCTTCAGCGCTTTTTCAATGTTTTCGCCTTCTTTTAATGGAACTACGATCATAATTTAATTTATTATATTGTTTAATTACTATATCCACAAATTGGGCAGCAAAATTACTGATTGTTTCGGGATTAGCAAAACTTTCCGTAAATATTTTTCAGAAATCCTCCAGACGGAAAGGAGGATAAGCAATACCTTTTTCGGTTATAATCGCAGTTATCAAGTCGTGAGGAGTTACATCAAAAGCCGGATTATAAGCTTTCACCCCTTCAGGAGCCATCCGCGAAGCATACCACATATCCGTAATTTCCTTGGGATTCCGTTCTTCTATCACGATCGAATCCCCATCCGGACAATTCAAATCAATAGTGGATGTCGGACCTAACACATAAAAAGGAATACCGTAATAACGAGCCAGGATCGCCACTCCCGAAGTCCCGATCTTATTAGCCGTATCGCCATTTGCCGCGACCCGGTCGCAACCGACCACGACAGCCTGTACCCAGCCTTTCCGCATGACGGCCGACGCCATATTATCACAAATCAAGGTAACATCCACACCCACCTTCTGCAATTCGTAGGCCGTCAGGCGTGCACCCTGCAACAGCGGACGCGTTTCATCGGCAAACACCTTAAAGCCATATCCACGTTCTTCTCCTAAATAAACCGGAGCGAGAGCCGTTCCATATTCCGATACCGCCAAATGACCGGCATTGCAATGTGTCAGGATTCCCATTCCCGGGCGCAACAAGGACAAGCAGTTCTCTCCTATCTTACGGCAAGCAGCCGCATCTTCCGCCCGGATCGCCTCCGCCTCGACACGCAACAGTTCCACTATTTCCGGAACAGGATTCACAGAATGGGCGACCACAACTTTTTCCATCCGGTCCAAAGCCGCAACCAAGTTGACCGCAGTAGGGCGAGAAGATGCCAGATAATCCTTGATTCGGAGAAACTCACTGCAAAAACCACCATAAGTGTTTGCCGCAATCTGTCGGCTACAAACATAAATGCCATAGGCAGCAGCTATCCCGATAGCCGGCGCCCCGCGCACCTTTAATCTATATATAGCCTCCCAAATCTCTTCTGCAGAAGAAAGGGAAACATAGACTTCAGATCCCGGCAAGCAGGTCTGGTCCAAGATAATCACAGCACTCCCGTCCTGACTCAAACGGACCGTCTTTAAATCTGTTATGTCTACATTCATAAAAGAGAACTATTATGGATGCGAAAATAAGCAATTCCGATGAGATGAAAAATGTTTTGCAGGTTAAAAGTATCCCAACAAGAATCGCTCTTTCAATTCTATCAAATCGTCACTACTATCCCTTCAGTTAGAATAAGATTCGTCCGGCTAGATATAATACCGTAATCGAGCAGTTCCAAACCCAACATTTCCGAAAGATACTGCCAATAATTTTTCGTCGTCCCGACATGTATCTTATCGGTAATCGATGCACCCAAAGTATCTCTCCTGTTTTAATTGAAAAATTTACCGTACCTTTGTACAATTCTTATTCACTGTAAAAATATGGAAATCGCAGCATTAGTTTCGGGAGGAGTAGATAGCTCCGTAGTCGTCCACCAGTTGAAAGAGGCAGGATACGATCCTACCATTTTCTATATCCGTATCGGCATGGAAGATAAAGACGGATATATAGACTGCCCTGCCGAAGAAGATATTGAAATCACCTCTTATATCGCCAAGAAGTACGGTTGCCGGTTTGAAATCGTCTCCTTGCACGACGAATATTGGGATCGTGTCGTGAGCTACACCATTGATTCCGTAAAACGCGGACTCACCCCCAACCCGGATATGATGTGCAATAAATATATCAAATTCGGCTGCTTCGAAGAGAAATGGGGAAAGGATTTCGATAAAATAGCGACCGGTCATTACGCCACGACAACCGAGATAGACGGTAAAGTATGGCTTTCCACCGCCAAGGATCCGGTAAAAGATCAGACCGACTTCCTCGGCCAAATCACTCGTTTGCAAATACAGAAATTAATGTTCCCGATCGGACATCTCATGAAAAGCGAAGTCCGAGCTATAGCCGAACAACAAAAACTGCCGAGTGCCAAACGGAAAGACAGCCAGGGAATCTGCTTCTTAGGCAAGATCAACTATAATGATTTCATCGAACGCTACCTGGGCAAACGAACCGGAAAGATCGTCGAACTGGAAACAGGCAAGGTGTTAGGCAAACACAACGGCTACTGGTTCCACACCATCGGACAGCGTAAGGGTTTAGGCTTGAGCGGAGGACCGTGGTTCGTTATCAAAAAGGACATCAAGCGGAACATTATCTATGTTTCCAACGGTTATGATCCGGAAACACAGTACGGCAAGATTATCAACATGCACGGCTTCGACTTTATCACCGAAGACCCATGGGGAGAATTTGAAGACGAGAAAGAGATCACTTTCAAGATCCGCCACACACCGGACTTCACACACGGCCGCATCCGTCGCATCGGAGACTTATACCGCATCGAATCCGACAACAAAATCCAAGGAATAGCCCCCGGACAGTACGGAGTAGTCTACGACAAAGACCATCGTCTTTGCCTCGGCAGTGGCATGATTATTGATGAAGAGAAATAGGCAAATTGCTAATTATTATTTTTGGCCGTAATATTCAAATTAAGTAAAGATAGAGGCAACAAGTAAAAAAGAAACGGTAAAAACATAAGTATGACGGTCTATGGGAGTGCCATTATATAATCAGACCGGTTATTAGTCTGGAGCCAAAACGAAACAGAGCTTATACTCCTTTTTACCGATACCGGTACGCATGCTGATCCATTCTGACCTATAGATTAAACCAATAATTCATCTTAATCATATCAAGCGAGAAGGTTCTCGCTCTTTTTCATGCAGACAAAGTTAAGAATTATATGGAAATAAAAAGGCTGCTCATCCCGCAGGATTGCAGCCTTTCCTTGATATATGCATTAATTAAATAGTATACAGAGAACTGATAGATTCACCGCTACAAACACGACGGATGGCTTCGGCAAACATATCGGCAACAGACAACACTTTCACCTTTTCGCATTTCTTTGCATAAGGGATAGAATCCGTAAAGATCATTTCAGTCAAAGCAGACTGGTCTACACGTGTAGAAGCCGGGTCGGACATAACGGCATGACTGGCGATGGCACGCACGGATTTAGCACCGTTTTCGAGCATCAGGTTGGCAGCCTTCGTAATAGTACCGGCCGTATCCACCATATCGTCGATCAAAAGTACATCCAAACCTTTCACATCACCGATGATACGCATTTCGGCCACTTCATTGGCACGCAGACGTGACTTGTGGCAAATAACCATCGGCAAACCCAGGTATTTGGAATAACTGCTGGCACGTTTAGTTCCTCCAACATCCGGTGTAGCGATACACAGGTTATCCAGAGGCAATGATGTTTTAATGTAATCCAGGAAAATGGAAGATGCATACAAGTGGTCGACCGGAACATTAAAGAATCCCTGAATCTGATCGGCATGCAGGTCCATCGTAATCAAGCGGTCGATACCGGCAGTACTCAGCATGTCTGCGATCAGTTTGGCCCCGATAGAAACACGCGGTTTATCTTTTCTATCCTGACGTGCCCAACCGAAATAAGGAATAACTGCGATTACAGAGTGTGCTGAAGCACGCTTGGCAGCATCGATCATCAGGAGAAGCTCCATCAGATTATCAGAGTTAGGAAACGTTGATTGTACCAGGAATACATCGCGACCGCGAATCGACTCTTCATAAGAGACGGCAAATTCACCATCGGCAAAGTGTTGAATGTTCATCTGTCCCAGCGGACAACCAAGACTATTGCAAATTTTCTCTGCAAGATACCGGGAGTTAGTTCCCGAAAACACCAAGAAAGGAGTTTGTGCACTCATTATTCCGAATATTTATCTTAAGTAAATAGATTTGAATTGTGAGTGCAAAGGTACAAAACAATTATGATTTATGATTTATGATTTATGATTTATTACCAAACACATCGGTCAGAGCAGATCATAAATCACAAACCATAAATCATAAATCAATATGTAAACTTCAGTAAACGACCGGAATAAGCAGGTATAACGACCTGATAGGGCCAAGCAGCCGTCAATGTGCTGATACAGTTCTCTCCAGTCATCAGATCGGTCTGTACGGCAGCTTTGTTGTCCCCGAAATCAAGTGCCTTGAATGCCTCGTCAGGAATTTGGATGCGTACCGTCTGCTCTGCCTTGTCAAAGTTGACCACCACTAACAACACTTCATTCTGATATTTACGCATGAACACGAATTGACGGTGTGAATTAAAATACGGATTGCTCAGGTTTGCATACATCAAATCATAGAAAACTCCTTCCGTGATAACCCGTTCGGACTTTGATATATTCAAGATCTTTGCATACACCTCGCGCAACTGCCGTTGTTCGGCAGTCAGTTTGCCCCCATCGAAAGCTCCCTCGTTTATCCAGTTACGCAAGCTGGCAAGACTCCAGTAATCAAAAATCGTCGTGCGCCCATCACGTCCGCTGAACCCTTCATCGTCCATTCCCGGCTCTCCTAACTCCTGTCCGCTGTAGATCATCACCGGATTGGTATTCATCATAGCCAACACGATCATCCCCGGAATTCCCGGACGCGGATCACCGGCAAAGAAGTAAGAAGCGATACGCTGCTCGTCATGGTTTTCAAGGAAGTTCAACATATTATGCTGGATGCCTTCGAGTGACTGCCAGCATCCGGAGATATTGCTTGCCGGAGCCTGGTTACACATGACCGCCCGTACCGTATCGTACAGTCCGACCTTATCATACAAATAATCAAAATGTCCGTTCCAGATATAATTGCGATATTCTGCCGGATTATAAACTTCGGCAATAAAACAAACATCATAAGCCTGTTTCACCTTCGGGATCACCCAGTTCCAGAATTCAACCGGAACCATTTCCGCCATATCGCACCGGAAACCGTCTATCCCTTTTTCCGCCCAGAAAAGCAGGATATCCAGCATCTTCGCCCATGTATTGGGAACCGGATCAAAATGCAGGGTACGGCCGTTCACATAATCAACACCATAATTCAACTTGACCGTCTCATACCAGTCGTTTTGTCCGGGACAGGTACTGAAGCAATCATTCCCCGTGACTTTCGCCGGAAATTCACTATATTCAAAATCTTCCTGCTGAGCACCGAATTGCAGACACAAAGTCTGCCCCGGTATATAATAGAAATTATTATTAGGATCGAAAGCTTTCGAAGTATTGTCTTTTTGCCCCAAGTCTTCCACATATGCCATCTTGGCATCCGAATAATACTGGCGGGCCACATGATTAGGTACGAAATCGATGATTACTTTCATTCCGGCTTCATGCGTCCTTCTGACCAGCGATTCGAATTCTTTCATACGGTCAGGCACATTATCGGCCAGGTCCGGGTCTATATCATAATAATCTTTGATCGCATAAGGCGAGCCGGCATTCCCCTTTACGACTGCCGCATGGTCTCTTCGTATCTGGTAAGCCGTATAATCAGTATTCGTTGCATGTTCGATCACTCCGGTATACCAGATATGGGTGGTTCCCAACTCCTTAATCTTGGACAAAGCAACCGGCGTAAAGTCCGAAAACTTTCCTACTCCGTTTTCAACTTTACTTCCATTCTTCACCAGGGATGATTTCATATTTCCAAACCAACGTGGAAAGACCTGATATATTACCATCTTATTTGCCTGTTTCATCGCGTTATTTGCCAACTTAGTTAATATTTGGGGTGAACACCGGAACTTCCGGAAAAAACTATGGCATCAAGGCGTTGTTTCTTCTTGCCATAATAGCGTTCACCAAGGTTTCATATTTATTTTCTTTTATCACGACCTCGAATGCCCGGATCGCCGCAGCATATCCGATACCCGCGATCTCATCCACATTTTCCAGATCGAATGTCTTATACATACCGAACTCCTCCGCCTCGATCAGGACATCGCACATCTCGCGGTCCTCCAACGTGTTTGCCCGGAACATATAGTGGTAGGAACGTTCCGCGATATGGAAAATCGTCTGCTTGTACTTTTGCGGGACAAGGGGACTGACATTCACACCGATGATACGTTCACACTCTTCACGGATGATCGAAACCGGGAAATTATGGAAAAGACCTCCATCAACATAATGCACTCCGTTTATCACGACCGGGCTAAAGATAATCGGAATACTACAGGAAGCGGTCACCGCCTCTACGATGGGGCCGCTACGAAACTCATGGCTCTCGCCATTGTCAAGATCGGTCGCCACGACAACCAGAGGAGTTTTCAGCTCTTCAAACGTTTTAGCCCTCAAATGACGACGAAGAAAATAGCGGAACCGCTTGCTGTCGAACAATCCCGATTTCGGGATTTGCAACTGGGCGAATTCGGAAAACTCACGTCCGGTAAAGAGTTCTTTAATTTCGTCGGACGTATAGCCATCGGCAAACAAAGCACCCATCAACGAACCGACACTCGTACCAACGATGATATCCGGCTTCAGACCGCATTCTTCCAGTAATCTAAAAACTCCGATATGAGCGAAACCTTTCGCTCCTCCTCCGCTCAAAGCCAAGCCTAATTTACAGGTCTTATGGTTCGTTTCTTCCGTCATTTGCGTTTTCATTCTTATTCTGTGACAAATATGCTGTTTTTTTTAGAATGAAACATTATTATTTACGAAAAAGTTTCTCTACTTCTTTATTTTTGTTATATTTACAGATGAACAATAAAGGATCGTAAGACGCTAAGTGTCAAAACGATTAAATTCGTATTAATTTTAAATCTCATTGCTATGATTACACCTATTTTTTGGATCATACCGGTAGCCTCCATCCTGGCACTGGTATTTGCTTGGTTCTTCTTCAGGCAGATGATGAAAGAGAGTGAAGGGACGGAGTTAATGGCAAAAATAGCCCGGCACGTACGCAAAGGAGCTATGTCATACCTGAAACAACAATACAAGGTTGTCGCTTCGGTGTTTCTCGCCCTGGTGGTTTTGTTCTCCATCATGGCGTATGGATTCGGAGTACAAAACGAATGGGTTCCGATCGCTTTCCTGACCGGCGGTTTCTTCTCTGGTCTTGCCGGTTTCTTAGGGATGAAGACGGCTACTTACGCATCCGCCCGTACCGCCAATGCCGCCCGGTCGTCTTTGAATAGCGGCTTGCAGGTTGCTTTCAGGAGCGGTGCCGTAATGGGGCTGGTTGTCGTCGGCCTCGGCTTGCTGGACATTTCGTTCTGGTACATATTATTGAATATCTGCATTCCGGCAGAAACGATGGATGCCACACATAAACTGACCATCATAACCACCACCATGCTGACCTTCGGTATGGGAGCTTCCACACAGGCACTCTTCGCCCGTGTCGGCGGTGGTATCTACACAAAAGCAGCCGATGTCGGAGCCGACCTGGTCGGCAAAGTCGAAGCCGGCATCCCCGAAGACGACCCGCGCAACCCGGCAACCATTGCCGACAATGTGGGAGACAACGTCGGAGATGTGGCCGGCATGGGGGCGGATTTGTACGAATCATATTGCGGTTCCATTCTGGCAACCTCCGCATTGGGTGCTGCCGCATTCGTGGCGTCCGGCGACGTAGAGATGCAATACAAGGCGGTCGTGGCGCCGATGCTGATCGCCGCGGTCGGGATCGTATTGTCGATCATCGGCATCTTCGCCGTCCGTACGAAGGAAAATGCGACTATACGTGAGCTGCTGAAAGCGCTTGCCATAGGGACAAACCTAAGTTCCGTGTTGATCGCCCTCTCCACTTTCGGCATTCTTTATTTGTTAGAGTTGGACAATTGGTTCTGGATCAGTTGTTCGGTTATAATCGGATTGTTGGTAGGGATCGTGATCGGCCAATCGACGGAATACTATACTTCCCAGTCTTATAAGCCCACCCAGCGGGTTTCAGAGGCCGGACTGACCGGACCGGCAACGGTGATTATCTCCGGCTTGGGGCTGGGCATGCTATCGACCGCCATTCCGGTACTGGCCGTAGTAGCCGGGATCATCTGTTCGTTCCTTTTTGCTTCCGGCTTCGATTTCAACAATGTAGGGATGGGGTTGTACGGCATCGGCATCGCCGCCGTCGGGATGCTCTCGACATTAGGGATCACTTTGGCTACGGACGCTTACGGGCCTATTGCCGACAATGCCGGCGGCAATGCGGAAATGTCCGGCTTGGGCAAAGAAGTACGCAAACGTACGGATGCGCTCGACTCCTTAGGCAACACGACCGCCGCAACAGGCAAAGGGTTTGCGATCGGCTCGGCAGCCTTGACTGGCTTGGCTTTGCTGGCTTCTTACGTGGAAGAGATTAAAATAGACATGCTCCGGTTGGGCGAAACAGTCCTGACATTTTCCGACGGCAAAGCCATCGAGGTATCAAAAGCCTCTTTCTCCGACTTTATGATCTATTATGATGTCACACTTATGAACCCGAAGGTGTTGGCGGGGATGTTCCTCGGCTCCATGATGGCTTTCATGTTCTGCGGGTTGACAATGAATGCAGTCGGACGGGCAGCCGGACACATGGTGGAGGAAGTACGCCGCCAGTTCCGTGAAATCCCCGGAATACTAACAGGAAAAGCCGAACCCGATTACGCCCGTTGCGTGGCCATCTCGACAAAAGGGGCGCAGCATGAGATGGTGACCCCTTCCCTGTTAGCCATCATCGCACCGATCCTCACCGGTCTGATATTCGGAGTGACAGGAGTGGTCGGACTGCTGATCGGCGGCCTGAGCACCGGGTTCGTACTGGCGATCTTCATGGCCAATTCGGGAGGCGCCTGGGACAACGCCAAGAAACATATCGAAGAAGGAAACCACGGCGGCAAGGGCAGCGAAGCCCATAAGGCGACAGTCGTAGGCGATACGGTCGGCGACCCGTTCAAAGACACCTCCGGTCCCAGCCTCAACATCCTGATCAAGCTGATGAGCATGGTAGCGATCGTCATGGCAGGATTGACAGTAGCCTGGAGTTTGTTCTGATCGGGTGATAGGTGATAGGTGAAAAGGCCTTTTTGTAAAACTTTTCTGAGTTTGAATTAAAAAACGTCACCTTAAAGGCGGCGTTTTTTAATTCATTTTTCC
>OGXM01001908.1_pt1 | contig 10693 bp, 3 predicted proteins | sample 1576271 | NCBI WGS metagenome assembly OGXM01 (sample SAMEA3541579, study PRJEB24748) | human gut metagenome | biome: human gut; feature: human-associated habitat; material: faeces | place: China | collected 2012 | reverse complement strand
GCTAAACATTACGGTGCCGTGCTGTTGACCGATGTCTCGGCCGATGTCGCACCGGTTTCGGGGCAAGCCGTAAATTCCAAGGCCGTCAAGGCCGGCCTGGATTACGTCCGCGGTTTCTCGAGCGAGTTCCTGGGCCAGGTCAAGGATATTTCCACGCCCTCGGTCGAGGCCATCTCGGCGAATCTCGATAACGGTATCGAGGTGTCGCTCGGAGATTCGGACGACATTGCCAAAAAGGAGCGTATCGTGACCAAGCTGCTTTCGCAGGTGGAGGGCGTGACGTATATCAACGTTCGATCTCCTGGCAACTATACGTTTAGGAACGCACCGACCTCGTAGCGTTTTCTCGCCTTTGTTGACGGGGCATACCGCGCCGTTTATCTGGTTTGTTTGGTTTTCACCGTCAATTATTTGACTGATACGTTCATAATGTGCAAACATAATACGGTTTACCTTTGCATTTACTTTCAACTTGAAGGTTAATGTGCGCAGGGGTCAACCCATGCTATGGCAATAACCTTTGTTCGGAGGACCGACATGCACGAGACAGAGATCAACAACTACCTTGCCGTCATTAAGGTGGTCGGCGTCGGCGGCGGCGGTACCAACGCGGTCAATCGAATGATCGAAGAGGGTATCCGCGGCGTCGAGTTTGTTGCCATCAACACCGATGCTCAGGCACTCGCGATCTCTGATGCCGATATCAAGGTGCACATCGGCACCGACCTGACCCGCGGCCTGGGCGCTGGCGCCACCCCCGAGGTCGGCCGTAAGGCCGCCGATGAGTCCCGCGACGACATCGCCGAGGCGCTCGCTGGCGCCGATATGGTGTTCATCACCTGCGGCGAGGGCGGCGGCACCGGTACCGGCGCTGCCCCCATCGTTGCCGATATCGCGATGAACGAGGTCGGCGCGCTGACCGTCGCCGTCGTGACCAAGCCCTTTACGTTTGAGGGCCGCAAGCGCAAGAAGAGCGCCGAAGAAGGCATTAAGACGCTTTCCGACTGCGTCGACACCATGATCGTTATCCCTAACGACAAGCTGCTCGACATCGCCGAGAAGAAGACCACCATGCTTGAGGCCTTCGCAATCGCCGATGGCGTCCTTTCCCAGGGCACCCAGGGCATCACCGACCTCATCACCGTCCCCGGTATCATCAACCTGGACTTCGCCGATGTTAAGACCATCATGAAGCAGGCCGGTACCGCCATGATGGGTATCGGTACCGCTTCTGGGGACACCCGTGCCGTCGACGCTGCCCAGCAGGCTATTTCCAGCCCGCTGCTCGAGAGCTCCATCGATGGCGCTACGCGCGTCCTGCTTTCCATTGCCGGTTCCAAGGACCTGGGTATTCAGGAGATCAGCGACGCTGCCGACGTTGTCGCCAACGCCGTCGATCCGAAAAGAGCATATCCGCTATCTTCTCAAGCAGAGGTTCGGGCGGTTCTTTCCACATCTCCGTTTCCGATTTTGCAAAGTTCCACACCAATCGCTCGCTGTCCCTTACAAGATGGATTTTCATATCCTGCTGGTCTCTGCCAGCAACATCAAGTGTGGCATTGTTGGAAGTACGCTTGTCCTTACTGAGAACAAATGCACCGTCTGCCGCACCCATCAGACCATTCGTGCCTGAAATCATATCGAATATATCTTCCGATTTTTGTTTGCGTGTATGATGAACAATAAGCATTGAAACCTTGTAACTGTCTGCCAACGCTTTCAGCCTTGCCACAACATCATAATCACTTGCGTAGCTGTAATCTGCTCCGCCTGCTTCACGCACACGCTTTAAGGTGTCTATGATAATCAAGCCTGTGTCTGGGTGTTCCCTCATAAACCCTCTTATCTGTTCTTCCAGTCCGCCATTGACCGTTTTACATTCCGTTGCGAAATACAGATTGCCTGTCTCCTTTGCACCGAACATCTGAAACAATCGCTTCTGCAAACGTGGGTAATCATCTTCAAGGGCAAAATAAAGCACCGTTGCCTTACGCACCTTATACTCCCAAAGCGGTGTGCCTGTGCTGATATGATAGGCAAGCTGTGCCATCATAAAGCTCTTTCCCACTATAAAATGTCAAGACCGAATGTACAAAAAATATTATATAAAAATGTACAGTTAGTCTGTTTGTCTTAAATGATCTTTTAGCCTATATGATTTTCCTGATATGGGCACTACATGTGCATGATGTAATATTCTATCCATGATTGCATTTGCAACTACTGCATCATAAAATACTCCATCCCATTCATTAAAATTCATATTTGTGGTAAGTATTGTGCTTTTCTTTTCATAACGCATATCTATAAGTTGAAAGAATAGGTTTGAATCCTCTTTATTAATCGGCAGATACCCTAATTCATCTATGATAAGAAGACGATATTTACTAAAGTGTTTTAATCTTGCATCCAGGCGGTTTTCCAACTGTGCACGCTTTAATTGCTGCAATAAATCATTACATTTGATAAAGTATGTGCTTGCATGTTTTTTAGCAGCTGCAATACCTATAGATGTTGCAAGATGCGTTTTTCCAACGCCGCTTGGTCCTAAAAACACGATATTTTCATTCTTTTCCAGAAAACCAAGGCTTGCAAGTTCCCTCATTTCCTGTTCGTTTACACTTGGTTGAAATTCAAAATCATAATCCTTTAGTTCTTTTACAAAAGGAAATGCTGCAGCCTTTATCATAGATCTGGAGGCATTCTGTTCTTTGAAATCAACTTCATAACTGCTCAGTTTTAATAAACCTTCCGTAAACGATAATCCGTTTGTTGTCACAAAATCCCTTATTTCATCAAGATGTAGTTTCATCTGGGTTAATTTCAGCAGCTCCAGATTAGCAGTCAGCTGATTGTATGTACTATTACTCATAATCATAAACCTTTCCTATAATTTCTAGATTTTCTTTTGCCCTGTCCATTATATGCTCATCCCTGAAAATATGCGATTTTCTTGCAATTGCGGCATAATGCTCAGAAATATAATTCAATTTTTTTGAACTTAACTGATGAATGGTTATGAATTCTGTGTTACAATACACATGTATATAACCATCATATACTTGTAATGAGACAATCTTATCAATGTACTCTGGTGGTACAGAGTATTGACAGCTTTTGTAATTAAACATGCTTGAATGATTGACTTTTACCGTATTTGTGGTGATTTGGTAAGGCTTTCTTATGTTATCAGCGGGCAGGCTGTTTAAGAAAGTCTTTTCTTTGTTATAATACATCAGCGGAATCCTTCCTGTTCCCTGGTTTACCTGTGTATTGACACGATTATTTATTCTTGTAACTAATTCGACTAATTCAATGTAATTCAATTTTCCATTATAAGCTCTTATTTCATCCAGTATTTTCATAGGTGCCTCAACTTTGGCTTTAGTATGCGGATGTCCGGCAATACAAGGCTGGACTTTAAAACCATAATCATCAGCGAACTGCTGGAATTTGTTATTAACTTTACCGGCATAATATTCTGTTCTGGCTTCATCCATAACAGTCTTCATGTTATCTGTAACTATTTCATCCGGAATACCGCCAAGTGTTTCAAATGCATCATCAAGAAACGAAAAGAGTATATCCTGTGTTTTAGAAAGTGAAACCCTGTATACTCTGAATCTTGAATATGAAAGCAACAGGACAAAAATATTCACTTCTATAATTTCACCTGAAGAAAGAATAAACGGAATAGATTCCTTCCAATCAAGCTGAGCCTGTTTACCCATAGGTGTTTCATATCTGACAGTAACCTTATTGGTATTTGATGGTCTGCTTTTTCTGAAATATGAATCGAATTCAGGATATTTCCTGAGATAATGACAGAAGTTACAATAAACACCTTTAAAGCCATGATTATCAACCAGATATTGCCATAATACTTTTCTGTAGTAGAATACCTGCTGATTTTTATCTGATAATAACTCTGTAATAATGTCATAAAAAGGTGTAATACAGTCATCACAGTTTCTTGTTTCTGGCTTTGTATATCCATTTATATATTTATCAACAGTCCGCCTATCTACCTCCAATTCTCTAGCTATTTGACTTTTATTAATCTTCAATGTGCCATCCTCCAAAAATGGTTTTAACTTGTACAGGTCATTGACACTTTCTATTCTTATATCTGTTATGATTTGATTTATTAATATCATTATGAGTTCCTCCTTGCAACTCACATATCATAACATTTGTACATTCTTATTTAATATTTATTGTACATACTTAAGTATAACTTTATACCTTACAGCCTTTTTTACGGAGGTTTATCATGAGAAAATATAAATTGATTTCCGCACTGGCAGAGGAAACAGCAAAAGAAGTCGTGCGGAATGAAGAAAGCTGGAGGCGGTACTTAAATACTGCTTCCGGACTGTACAAATATCCGTTCAAGGAACAGCTTTTAATCTATGCCCAAAGACCGGATGCAACCGCCTGTGCTTCCATAGAGATATGGAATGAAAAGATGCACTGTTGGGTAAACAAAGGTGCAAAGGGCATTGCGCTGATTGATGAGGACAGTTTTTCCGGTTTGAAATATGTCTTTGACATATCAGACGTTCACAAGGCAAGAAGAATCGGACAATTCCCTAACCTTTGGGAGATGCGTGAGGAACACATGGAAGCGGTGCTTTCCCGTTTGGAAAAGACTTATGGGGATACCGACATGGAAGCCGGGTTTGTGGGACGTATCCGGGAGATCGCCGGACGTATTGCAGAGGACTGTTATAAGGAGCTTGCTTCGGATATGGAATACTTAAAGGAAGGGAGCTTTTTAGAGGAACTGGACGAGCTGAATATAGAAGTAAGGATACGGGAAACCCTTGCTGACAGTATTGCCTATACCGTTTTAAAGCGGTGTGGCATGGAGGAGAGTGAGCTTGCCGAAGAAATAAATTTCCCTTATATCCATGAGTTTAACACAGTGGAAACGCTGTCACAGCTTGGTAGCAACGTGTCCGATTTATCAAAGCCTATCCTGATGGAGATAGGCAAAGCAATCGGTGTGTATGAGAGGGAGAATGCAAAAAACCACACAGCGGAAAATTCTGTTCAAAAAGGACTTGCAAATACCTCAGAAACACGCTACAATGCTTTAAAGCGTGAAAGCGAAAGCCAAGACGGAGAATCTATCACACAGACCGGAGAAGCCGGGGAAAGGAGCAAATATGATGAATCTGACATACGAGAAGAACGGGGATTATCAGATACCGATGGTAGTAATGGACGAACAGCCGAAGGAGGTACTGACGAAGTACGGACTGATGAGGAAGAAGTTTTTACAGGAACACAAGAACGGAGTATATACGGGACTTCTTCTGAACGGGAAGCTGAAGGAACACCTGTTAATGATACAGGAGCAGGCAGAGGAGAGAATGGAGCTTCTGACCGGACAGATGAAGGAGAGAGAGGGGATAACGGAGCAGATGAAAGCAGAAAATCAGATGCTCTGGGTAGCGAAGATGAACAGCATCGTACACTCAGCAGAGGAGATCGTGATGACGGAACTGATATACAGTTAAATATCGAACAGCCGGAGGGAACCTATCAGCAGTTAAGCCTGTTTCCGAGCTTTGAGGAACAGGTCGGCACAATCGCAGCAGCGGAAGCAAGTATTCAATATACCATGCCCGCTGCTTTTTCTTTGCCACAGAATGAGCTTGAAACCATTTTAAGGAGTGGCGGAGGAAAACAGCACAGCAGAAAGCGTATTTTTGCAAAGTACACAGAGGGCAGAAATGCCGAGCAGATGGTGGATTTTCTGAAAAATGAATACGGTCAGACCGGAAAAGGCTTTGAAATCAATGGGAATCCGGTATCGGTGTGGTTCGATGAGCATGGCATGAGTGTCGGCTATGGAACACAGGCAAGGGAAACACCGATTGTCACGATGGATTGGGAAGATGTGGAGAGCCATATCCGTTCTATGATCGAAAATGGTACTTATATGAGTGTCAGTGAAGCATTTCTTGTGGATACACAGGAGAGAAATCGTGTTGCCAACCAGATCTATTTCTTTCTGCGGGATGGCATGGATGAAATGCCGGAGGAGCTTGGCTTAAAAGCAGGAAATTATCTGGAAAGTGAAGCAAAACTCATGGAGCTTCTTTCCACCCATGAGGGCAGGGAACAGCTTAAAAATGTCTTGGAGGATGCGGCAGAGCGACTTGCATCGGGTGAAGTCGAATTAAAATGGCGGCATGTGAAATCACCGGAATATCTGTTATCGGAGATAGCAGACCTTGACAGGGAGAGACTGGAATTTCCATTGCCGGATGCGGTGGAGGTAGCACAGGAAGATTTTATCACGCAGGATGAAATTGACTATGCACTTGGCAGAGGAAGCGGCTATGAGCATGGAGCTTTCCGTATCTATGAGTATTTCATGGAAGGACATGACCAGAAAGAAACAGTTGCTTTTCTGAAAAATGAATATGGCATTGGTGGTGGTTCCGGCGGACTGCCGGGCAATGATGATTCCCATAATGAACATGATGGAAAAGGTATCCGTCTGGAGAAAGGCAGTTATGGCAATCCGTATGCAAAAGTGCTTCTGAACTGGAATGTAGTGGAAAAACGGCTTAGGGAGCTGATCCATGAGGATAAATATTTATCTCCACAGGGGAAAGAAAACTACAAGGCATACAAGGAAGAACAGGCAGAGAAAGCGAGACAACGTGAGCTTTCCCGTCTGGAGCATGGACAGCGGTTAGAGTGTAAGAAAGACATTGATGCACTGATTGCTGAGAAATTCAATGGTTTTGTTCTTCCGAGGAATACAGCAGATGAGATCATAGACAAATATGGCATTGACTGTGTGGAATTTGTTCTTGCAAATACGGTTACGCATTTTGATTATGACGGTCGTTTTTCAAAGAACAATAAGGACTGGGCAAAGGGCATTGTTGCGGAAAATGAGTGGGAGAACAACGATCTGATTCTAAGCTCACATCCGGCAGTGTTGGACGGATTTACCAATCAGGCGAGAAGATATATCAATGTGATTCGGGAAAAAGAAAAGGAAGCACAGCAAAAGATCACGATTGATGGATATGAGTGTGTTCTGGTTGATGAGTGGGGCAGTGAAAAAGAGAAATATCTGCTTGGAAATGACATTGAGGACAGCAGTTTTTATTATGCACAGGTCAATGGGAAAACCTTTGAATACGACCATAAGCCGGAGCGTGGCGAAGTAGAGGACGATTATATCAATGCCATTGCAGAGGAAGATATTGACCGACACGAAGCAGAAGTGTTTTCACGCTTTGAGGGGACGGATGGTATCGCAGAGCCGGATGAAACTGAGCCACAACAAGAATTTTCACAAGAGAAATCGCAGAAATTATCATGGCATGTGGTACATGATGCAGATGATGAATATGGAAATCCGACACAGTGGAGTGCCACCTTATCAGAGGGAGTATTTCTTTGGATTGATAAGGAAGTGGACGGATATGCTATTTATGATACGGCAGACACCACCCGTCCGGCATTGGAGGCATTTTCGACTTTGCAGGAAGCAATGGACTGGGGCAATGAGCTTGCAGAAAGTGGCAGGGAAGCAGAAGCGGAGTTTTCTGATGAAAAGGAACAGAATGTTGTTACAGAACAGACCGAAGATGAACTGGACAGTATAGATACGCAGTCTGCCCGTGAGCGTCTGGAGAATGGTGAAGCAGACCGACAGACAGAGGAAATGCTGTCACAGGTGCTTACCGGAGAATGGGAGCCGCTTATACCTTCGGCAGAGGAGAATAAGACTGTACAGGAAATAAATGTGGCTGCACCGGATAAAAGTAACGCTGTCAATTTCCATATCAGCGATGACCGCTTGGGGGAAGGTTCTCCAAAAGAAAAATTCCAGAGAAATATTGCGGCAATTAAGCTGTTGGAGCAGATCGAGGGCGAAAACCGCTATGCGACACCAGAAGAACAGCAGATTTTATCCCAGTATGTCGGCTGGGGTGGTCTTGCCGATGCGTTTGACGAGAGCAAATCAAACTGGTCAGCGGAATACCAGCAGTTAAAGGAACTGTTATTGCCGGAGGAGTACCGCATGGCAAGGGAGAGTACCTTGAATGCCCATTATACAAGTCCGGTCATTATCCGCCAGATGTACGAAACATTGGAGAAAATGGGATTTTCCAAAGGAAATGTACTGGAGCCTTCCATGGGTATCGGCAACTTTTTCGGTATGATGCCGGATTCCATGAAAGAAAGCAGGCTTTACGGAGTAGAGCTTGACAGTATCACCGGACGCATTGCAAAACAGCTTTATCCGCAGGCAGATGTGCAGATCAAAGGCTTTGAAAAGACCGATTATCCGAACGATTTCTTTGATGTGGCAATCGGAAATGTACCTTTTGGTCAGTATAAGGTGGCAGATAAGCAGTATGATAAAAACAATTTCCTGATCCATGATTATTTCTTTGCAAAGACGTTGGATAAAGTGCGTCCCGGTGGTGTGGTTGCTTTTATCACAAGCAAGGGAACCATGGACAAGGCAAGTCCGGAGGTCAGAAGATACCTTGCACAAAGAGCAGACCTGCTTGGTGCAGTCAGACTTCCGAATACCGCATTTAAGGCAAATGCAGGAACCGAGGTCACTTCGGATATTTTATTTTTCCAGAAGCGTGACCGCATGGTGGAGCGTGAGCCGGACTGGGTACATCTGGGAGAGGATGCAGATGGCATTGCAATGAACGCTTACTTTGCACAGCATCCGGAGCAGATCGTAGGAAAGATGGAAATGGTATCCGGTCCTTATGGCATGGAAAGCACCTGCAGGGCAGATGACAGCAGACCTTTTGCGGAGCAGTTAGCAAAAGCACTTGAAAATATTACAGGACAGATTGATACGATTGATCTGGATGAGGAGCTTGCGGATGACATGAGCAGGCAGAGTATTCCTGCTGATCCGTCCGTCAAGAATTTCAGCTATACCGTAGTTGAAAATGAGGTATATTACCGTGAAAACTCTGTCATGAAGCCGGTGGAAGTATCAGACACCGCAAAAGAACGTATCAAGGGAATGGTGGCAATCCGTAACTGTACGCAGGAACTGATTGATATGCAGCTTGAGGAATACTCCGATGTAACAATTAAGGAAAAGCAGGCAGAACTTAATAGCCTGTATGATAATTTCTCTAAGAAATATGGTTTGATTAATTCGCAGACGAATAAGAGAGCCTTTAATCAGGACAGCAGTTATTGTCTGTTGTGTTCTTTGGAAAAACTTGATGATGAGGGCAATTTCAAAGGCAAAGCGGATATGTTCACGAAGCGTACCATTAAAAGGGCAGAGGTTGTCACAAGCGTGGATACTGCAAGTGAAGCGCTGGCAGTATCTTTAGCAGAGAAAGCTAAAATTGACCTTGATTTTATGGGAGAGCTTACCGGAAAAGATAAGGATACACTTACTGAGGAGCTTCGTGGTGTCATTTTTCAGAACCCGCTTACCGATGTCTGGGAGACAGCAGACCAGTATCTAAGTGGCAATGTGCGTGAGAAACTTGCCATAGCAGCCACTTATGCGGAAAATCATCCGGAATATGCCCCAAATGTACAGGCTCTTACGCAGGTACAGCCGAGAGAGCTGGACGCATCGGAGATTGAGGTGCGTATCGGTGCCACATGGATTGATCCAAAGTATATCAATGATTTTATGCGTGACATCTTCCAGACACCGGAACATTTATTCCGCAGGGATACGATAGGTGTGCAGTTTTCGGGTGTAACCGGAGAGTGGAATGTAAAGGGCAAAAATGCGGACTATGGCAATACGCTTGTCAACATGACATACGGTACAAGCCGGGTAAATGCCTATAAGATACTGGAAGATTCCCTGAACCTCAAAGATACGAGAGTATATGACACCATTGAGGAGGATGGAAAAGAAAAGAGAGTCCTCAATAAAAAGGAAACCATGATTGCAAGCCAGAAGCAGGAAGCAATAAGGGAGGCATTTAAGGACTGGGTATTCCGTGATCCGGAACGCAGGCAGACACTTGTGGCAAAATATAATGAGCTTTTCAATTCCACCAGACCAAGAGAATATGACGGTTCGCATCTGAAATTTCCGGGCATGACACCGGATATTGAATTAAAGCCGCATCAGAAAAATGCGGTTGCCCATGTGCTGTATGGAGATAATACCCTGCTTGCGCACTGCGTCGGTGCCGGAAAGACCTTTGAAATGACAGCGGCGGCAATGGAAAGCAAGCGTCTGGGACTATGCCAAAAGTCATTATTCGTGGTGCCGAACCACCTGACTGAACAATGGGCAAGTGATTTCTTACGGTTATATCCAGGAGCAAATATCCTTGCGGCAACGAAAAAGGATTTTGAACCTGCCAACCGAAAGAAATTCTGTTCCCGGATTGCTACCGGGGATTATGATGCCATTATCATCGGTCATTCCCAGTTTGAGCGTATCCCAATCTCTGATGAGAGGCAGGAAGCTATGCTGCGGAAGCAGATTGATGATCTGGAAATGGCAATCCAGAGTGCAAGGTATGAACAGGACGGCGGGCGTTATACCGTCAAACAGATTGAAAAAACCAGAAAGACACTGCAGACAAGGCTGGAAAAGCTGAATCAGAAAGATAGAAAAGACAGGGTTATTACATTTGAAGAGCTGGGAGTTGACCATCTATATGTCGATGAAGCACATAGTTATAAGAATGCTTTT
>OGXM01001901.1_pt1 | contig 10714 bp, 9 predicted proteins | sample 1576271 | NCBI WGS metagenome assembly OGXM01 (sample SAMEA3541579, study PRJEB24748) | human gut metagenome | biome: human gut; feature: human-associated habitat; material: faeces | place: China | collected 2012 | reverse complement strand
ATCCTTGCTTCTTTCAAAAGAAAAGCGTAACTTTGCAACCGAATATTAATTTTAGGAGGAAATCTATATGGAAGAGCTAAAAGATAAATGCATTCGATTCGATTGGGCAATCTTGCACCAACTTCACCAGAAGGCGAACTTTGGTGTGCTCGAGGGCTTCCTGACCGTGTTTCTGAATGAACCTATCAAGATTGTTGAAATCCTAGAAAACGAAGGAAACGTGCTGGCAGAAGATAAGTTCTATCGAGTAGAAATCAAGGCAAAAAATAGTAACGGTGAAGACATTCTTGTCGAGATACAAAATATAACCAGATTGTGTTATCAGGAACGTATATTTTATGGCGTAGACAAAGCCATTACCGAGCATATCAATCTCGGCAACACCTACAAAGAAGTAAAAAAGGTATATTCCATTAGTATACTTTATTTAGACCTTGGCAAAGGGTCGGACTATATCTATGTAGGACAAAACAATTTTATCGGCCTGCATACGCAAGACCAACTCATCATCAGTACCAAGGAGAAAGATACAATCGTGAGAAAGTCGCCTGCCGAAATATTCCCAACCTATATGCTAGTGCGCGTCAATGAGTTCAACAAGGTTGCCAAGTCTCCATTGGAGGAATGGGTTGATTACCTCAAAAACGGAGTCATCAATCCTGACACGAAAGCACCAGGATTGCAAGAAGCTCGCGAGAAGCTGAAATACTACTCTATGTCGAATGCCGAACGACACGCCTACGATGAACATGTCAATGCCATCATGATTCAAAATGACGTTCTTGGAAACGCTAGATTAGAAGGGCATGCAGAAGGTAGAGCAGAAGGCAGAGCCGAAGGTAAAACTGAAGAAAAAAATGCCATCGCCCTAAATATGCGCCAAGCTGGTCTGCCTATAGAGCAAATCATGCAATTCACAGGGCTATCGGAAGAAAATATCAAATCATTATAACAACAAGGTGAAAAGATTTATAATGATACTATGCTTCATCTGCACATACACACTACAGATGGCGGCACAAACATGGATTGGAACTTGGGCTACGGCACCGCAGACTGTGGTGAAAGCGTTTATGCCCTATAATAACAACATGACAAACCGTTCGGTTCGCCAGATAGTAAAGGTAAGCGTGGGAGGCGACGTGATAAGACTGAAACTGAGCAATATCTACTCGATGCAACCCGTAGTGATACGCTCCATCTATATCGCCCACGCCAAAGACTCCTTCAAGATTGATGCCAAATCGGCTCAATACTTCAAGTTCGGCAACAGCTACAAGGCTACTATCCCTGCCGGCAGACAGATAGTGAGCGATGCCCTGAAGTTCAATCTCAAGAATCTGGAGCGCGTAGCCATCACCATCAACTACACCTCGGCTCCCGATGTGCCTACCGTTCACATGGGCTCACGTACCACCTCTTATATCATGAAGGGAGTAACCAATGCCCACTCCAACTTCGAAAAGGCTTTCCGCGAGAACCACTGGTACAACATCAGCGGCATCGATGTATATACGATGAGCACCAACATGAGTGCCATCGCCATCATGGGAAACTCCATCACCGATGGGAAATGCTCCACGGATAATGCCCAGAACCGGTGGCCCGACGTGATGTCGGAGATGCTGCAGCTGAAGCATAAGATAACCAACCAGGGTGTACTGAACCTAGGCATCGGCAACAACCGCGTAACCGTGCCGGGCGGTTTCGGGGCACTCGCCAAGGAACGCTTCGACCGAGACATTCTGATGCAAAGCGGCGTAAAGAAGGTAATTATCTTTGAAGGCATCAACGACATAGGTGCTGCCAAGAGCGGAAACAGCGAGACGGTAGCCCGCCAGATTATAGAGAGCATACAGGGAATGATGAGGAAGGCGAAGGCACGGAAGATGAAAGTTTATCTGGGCACCATCACGCCTTTCAAGGGTGCCGGCTACTACAGCCACTTCCACGAAGCAGCCCGACTCTATGTAAACGATTGGATTCGAAGTCAGGCAAAGAAAGCAGATGGCATTCTAGACTTCGCCAAGCTGCTTCAAGATCCGAATGATGACAGAAGGATGAAGCGGGAATATGCCAGCGGCGACTGGCTCCATCCGAACCCTGCAGGCTACAAGGCGATGGGAACCTATGCCGCTGATATCGTCAAGTAAGAAAAAAGCCGCCCTATTACAGGCGGCTTTTACTATATATAATAAGATGTTTTACTTCAAGACAATCTTGCAATCATCCAGGCTCTCTACGGTAGCGAGCGCCTCATAACGGATTCCCTCCTTGCGCAGGAAGTCACCACCATGCTGGAAAGCCTTCTCGATGATGAAACCCATCGCCTCAATCTTGGCACCAGCCTTCTCGCAAAGGTCCATCACGCCCTTAGACGCATTACCATTGGCAAGGAAGTCATCGATAAAGATAACATGGTCCTCAGGAGTAAGATAACTGTTGCTCACACAAACCGTATAATCGCGGTCCTTTGTAAAAGAGTGAACCACAGAGGTAATCATACCCTCCATAGTCTTAGGCTGCTTTTTCTTCACAAATACAACAGGAAGATTGGTCAGATAACCTACCATGATGGCAGGCGCGATGCCCGAAGCCTCGATAGTAATAATCTTGTTGTACTTGATATCCTTGAAAAGGCGCACGAATTCCTTAGCTAAGTCCATCATCAGAATAGGGTCCATCTGATGGTTTACAAAGCTGTCTACTTTTAAGATTCCACCAGGAAAGCATCTGCCCTCCTGCATAATTCTTTCTTTCAGTAAATCCATTATGACTTGAACTTTAATATGGTTATTGGGTGCAAAATTACTACTTTTTTCGCAAACAAGGAAGTTTATCGCCCAATAATTTTGTTTTGTCTGCAATTTAGCGTAATTTTGCAGCAGAAATGAATAAGATGTTCAGGGAGCATGATATGATACCCCCTATAAAACTATAAGAATATGAATCCATATATCAAACAATTCCCCGACCTCATGGCGGGCAAGAAAATCATGTATGTTCACGGTTTCCTCTCTTCTGCACAGAGCGGCACCGTAAAGATGTTGCAGGAACTGATGCCGAATGCCACCCTCGTGGCTGAAGACATTCCGGTACATCCGGAAGAGGGCATAGAGATGCTGCAGAAGATGGCGGAGACTGAGAAGCCTGACCTCATCATCGGTACCTCGATGGGAGGCATGTATACCGAACTGCTGAAAGGATTCGACCGCATCCTCGTAAACCCTGCCTTCGAGATGGGCGATACGATGAGCAGCATGACCGGCAAGCAGGAATTCCAGAACCCGAGAAAGGACGGAGTGAACGAACTGATGGTTACCAAAGGACTCATCAAGGAATACCGTGACTTTACCGAGCGTTGCTTCCAGGACATTACTCCCGAGGAGCAGCAACGTGTTTACGGTCTCTTCGGCGATGCTGATCCGCTGGTCCATACCTTCGACCTCTTCCATGAGCACTATCCGCTCGCCATCCCATTCCATGGCGAGCACCGACTTATCGACAAGGTAGCATTCCACTATCTCTGTCCGGTAATCCGCTGGATTGACGACAAGCAGAACGGCAAGGAGCGTCCTATCGTATACATCGACTTCGATGCCCTGCACGACAGTTACATGAAGGCAACCAGTTCGATGCACAAGGCTTACGAGATGCTGATAGAGCATTACAACGTATATATCGTAGCCCCAGCGCCAACCAACGACCATGAATACATAGCGAAGGTGCAGACCTGGGTGGAGGAATATCTCTCTACCCCAGCCTACAACCACATCATCTTCTGCAACCAGAAGAACCTGCTCTACGGCGATTACTTCATCGACCCTAGCCCATGCGACGGTTTCATGGGTACGGCGATAGAATACGGCAGCGATGAATTCAAGACCTTCGAAGAAATCATCACCTTCTTCGAAAGACTGGGAGGCGATTTTATCGTTCGGATTTAAATATGGAATCCCGGCGGATTCCGATCTGGTTTTCGATGTGCGTTTTCTGCCGAATCCATATTACGTGGAAGGGCTTCGTGCCAAGACAGGAAATGACAAGGAAATTCAGGATTATGTGCTTCAATTTAAGGAGGCGCACGAGTTTCTGGATAAATTAGAGGATATGATCAACTTCCTGATACCAAACTACATTGCAGAGGGAAAAAACCAGCTTGTCATATCAATTGGATGCACAGGCGGAAAACACCGCTCGGTAACGCTTGCCAATGAATTGTACAAGAGAATGGCGGACAAGAAGGAATATGGTCTGAAGATTGAGCATAGGGATATAGGAAAAGATGCCATGCGAGGTAAATAGAATGTCTTTTTCAAGTGAAGTAAAAGAAGAACTTTCCAGACATCTTGGGAAAAGCCGTCATTGTCAGATCGCGGAGCTGGCGGCGCTGATCGCATTTGATGGAAAAGTGCAGGTAAGTGAGTCCGGGTGTGACCTTTTTCTGGATTCTGAAAATGAACTGTTAAATACAAAGTACGATCTTTTGTTAAAAAAACTGTTCGATTTTCCGGAGGGAAAATCCGGGAGGGAACAGAAGAAGATTTATGAGACAGTAAAAATGTGGGATGAGGATCATCAGATCCCGATCATCACAGAGACGGTCAACGGTCTGCTGCTTTTGCAGGGCTGCTGTAAAAGAGCCTACATCAGAGGGGCGTTCCTGGCTGGCGGTTCCATCAGCGATCCGAATAAGTCCTACCACTTTGAGATTGTGTGCAGGACCATGCCGCAGGCAGAACAGCTTCGGGATATCATGAACAGTTTTGATGTGGATGCCAAGATCGTGGAACGAAAAAAACATTTTGTCGTTTACTTAAAAGAAGGGGCACAGATTGTTGATATTTTAAATGTGATGGAAGCGCATGTGGCACTGATGAATTTAGAGAACGTGCGCATTTTAAAAGAGATGCGTAATTCCGTCAACCGTAAGGTCAACTGCGAGACTGCCAATATCAGCAAGACGGTCAATGCGGCAGTAAAACAGCTGGAGGACATTACATATATCAGGGAAGTGATGGGGTTAGACAGCCTGCCGGACAATTTAAAAGAGATGGCGTTATTGCGGCTGGAATACCCTGAGGCACCACTCAAAGAACTTGGAATGTATTTAGATCCGCCGGTTGGAAAATCGGGTGTGAACCACAGACTTCGGAAGATCAGTGAGATCGCAGACGGATTGAGGGAATAGGAGGAGAATGATAAGACGATGAGAAAGACAGTAGAAGTGCAGATGGATGCAGGAATGGAAGCAAGACCGATCGCATTGATGGTACAGACCGCCAATCAGTTTTCCAGTCATCTTTATCTGGAGATGGACGGGAAACATGTCAATGCAAAAAGCATCATGGGAATGATGAGCCTTGTTCTGACAAACGGAGTGGTTGTCACGATAGATGCGGAAGGAACAGACGAAGTGGAAGCAGTGGAAGCATTAGAGAGACTTTTGACAGGCAAATAAATGTTGAATGAATAAGAGAGTATAGTGATTTATGGATATGAAAAAGAAATTATTGTTTGTATTCAATCCGTGCTCAGGAAAGGCACAGATTAAGAATCAGTTGTTAGACATCGTGGACACCATGGTAAAAGCGGATTATGAGGTTACGATATATCCGACGCAGTGTGCAGGAGATGCAAAAGAAAAAGTGGAAGCGTATGCCGGAAATTATGATCTTGTTGTGTGCAGCGGTGGAGATGGTACATTAGACGAAGTGGTAACCGGAATGATGCAATGCAAAGCAAAAGTTCCACTGGGATACATACCGGCCGGAAGCACGAACGATTTTGCTTCTTCGCTTGGAATACCGAAGGACATGGAAAAAGCGGCAGAGGCGGCCGTCATAGGAAAACCGTTTCCGTGCGATGTCGGTCTGTTTAATGGGGATTATTTTGTCTATGTCGCTGCATTTGGACTTTTTACAGAAGTGTCTTATAAGACGAGCCAGGAATGGAAAAATGCACTCGGACATGCCGCTTATATTTTGGAAGGCGCAAAATGCCTTCATGATATCCCATCCTTTATGATGCAGGTGGAATATAACAATATGCGTATTCAGGACGAGTTTATCTACGGAATGATCACAAATTCTACATCTGTAGGCGGATTCAAGGGGATGACCGGAAAAGATGTTCTGCTTGATGATGGTGTTTTTGAAGTTACACTGATCAAAAAGCCGAGGAACCCGATGGAACTGAATGAGATCATCGCATCACTGATCAATCTCGTAGATGACACGGATATGATTTATTCATTTAAGACAGCCGAAGTGAAGTTTACCGCTTCCAGGGAGATCCCATGGACTCTGGACGGGGAATTTGGCGGTGACCATGAGGAAGTCTGTGTGAAAAATCTGAAACAGGCAGTGGACATTATGGTCAAAAAGCCGGAAGAATAAAAGATTTGACAGTTATATATGTTAAAAAAATAACTTTATTTTTGCATCAAAGTAATATATAATGAGTGCAAGTGAGGAAAATACAAAGAAATTTGTGTTTGACGAACGATGAAGTTACTGAGTGATGAAATCACGAGGTAATGAGTGCAAATGGGAAATATATTTTTAAAATTATGGAGGAATTAACAATGTTAGTATCTGCAAAAGAAATGTTAGACAAAGCAAAAGCTGGTCATTACGCTGTAGGTCAGTTCAACATCAACAACCTTGAATGGACAAAAGCGGTTCTGTTAACAGCACAGGAATTAAAATCCCCTGTTATCTTAGGCGTATCTGAAGGTGCTGGAAAGTATATGACAGGATTCAAAACAGTAGCTGCTATGGTAAAAGCTATGGATGAAGAACTTGGAATCACAGTTCCTGTAGCATTACATTTAGATCATGGCTCATATGACGGATGTTACAAATGTATCAAAGCAGGTTTCACATCTATCATGTTTGATGGTTCTCATTATCCAATCGAAGAGAACGTTGAGAAAACAAAAGAGTTAGTAGCAGTAGCTCATCAGTTAGGCTTATCCATCGAGGCAGAAGTTGGTTCTATCGGTGGCGAGGAAGACGGAGTTATTGGTATGGGTGAATGTGCCGATCCTAACGAGTGTAAAGCAATCGCTGATCTTGGTGTGGACATGCTTGCAGCCGGTATCGGTAACATCCACGGAAAATACCCTGCAAACTGGCCAGGATTAAGCTTTGAGACATTAGCAGCTGTTCAGGAGAAAACAGGAATGATGCCATTAGTACTTCATGGTGGTACAGGTATCCCGGCTGATATGATCAAGAAAGCTATCGACCTTGGTGTATCTAAGATCAATGTTAACACAGAGTGCCAGTTATCTTTCGCAGATGCTACACGTAAATATATCGAAGCTGGTAAAGATCTTGAGGGTAAGGGATTTGATCCTCGTAAATTATTAGCTCCAGGTGCAGAAGCAATCAAAGCTACTGTAAAAGAGAAGATGGAATTATTTGGTTCTGTTGGAAAAGCTGAATAAAATATCAAGAAAATAAAGACCTTGTAGAGCGGAGAATCCGTTCTATGAGGTCTTTTTCTATTTTTTCCTTGGAACATAAACGATTTATTAGTTGCATTTATGTGTAGATTCTCTTATATTAGTATAAGAACATCAAATCTGAGGGGATTTAGATGAGAGAAAGGATATCAAACAAGATGATGGAGAAAGAGAACTTTAATGTTGTAGATATCTTTGGAGAAAATGTATTTAACGATTCTGTCATGCAGGCTCGTTTACCAAAGAAAGTTTACAAAAAACTTCACGAAGTCATGGAGGAAGGAAAAGAATTAGACCTCGAGACCGCAGATGTCGTTGCTCATGAGATGAAGGAGTGGGCAATTGAAAAAGGTGCAACACATTATACGCACTGGTTCCAGCCGTTAACCGGAGTTACGGCAGAGAAACACGATTCTTTCATTACGGCGCCTATGGAAAACGGCAAGGTTTTGATGAGTTTTTCGGGAAAAGAATTAATTAAAGGTGAACCGGATGCATCATCTTTTCCATCCGGTGGATTAAGAGCGACTTTTGAGGCGAGAGGATATACAGCATGGGACTGTACTTCCCCGGCATTTGTCAGACAGGACGCAGCAGGCGCAACACTCTGCATTCCGACTGCATTCTGTTCCTACACAGGAGAAGCGCTTGACCAGAAGACACCATTGCTTCGTTCCATGGAAGCAATCAACGAGCAGGCACTGCGTCTGATCCGTTTATTTGGAAACACAACCTCTAAGAGAGTAACTCCTTCGGTAGGACCGGAGCAGGAATACTTTATTGTAGACAGAGAAAAATATTTACAGAGAAAAGACCTGATCTTTACCGGACGTACTTTGTTTGGTGCAATGCCTCCAAAAGGACAGGAAATGGATGACCATTACTTTGGAAGCATCCGCGAGCGTATCGCATCCTATATGAGAGATGTCAATATTGAACTTTGGAAGCTTGGCGTGTCCTCGAAGACACAGCATAATGAGGTCGCACCTGCACAGCACGAACTGGCTCCGATTTATGCAGTGGCAAATATCGCAGTTGACCACAACCAGCTTATCATGGAGACTTTGAAAAAGGTTGCGTATCGTCATGGTTTACAGTGTCTGTTACATGAGAAACCATTTGCAGGGGTGAATGGTTCCGGTAAGCATGATAACTGGTCCATTACGACAGACGATGGCATTAACCTGTTAGAGCCGGGAAAAACGCCGCACGAAAATATTCAGTTCCTTTTGGTGCTGACCTGTATTTTAAAAGCAGTGGATACCCATGCCGATCTTTTGCGCGAATCGGCAGCAGATGTCGGAAATGACCACAGACTTGGCGCAAATGAGGCACCACCGGCTATTTTATCCGTTTATCTTGGAGAGCAGTTAGAGGACGTGTTATCACAGCTCATCAGCACTGGAGCTGCCACACACAGTATCTCCGGACAGAGATTAGAGACAGGTGTAAAATCCCTGCCTGACTTTATGAAGGATGCGACAGACCGTAACCGTACATCTCCGTTTGCGTTTACCGGAAATAAATTTGAGTTCCGTATGGTAGGTTCCCAGGACTCTGTTTCCCAACCGAACGTTGTGTTAAATACAATTGTGGCAGAGGCATTTGCAGAGGCGTGTGATGAACTGGAAAAAGCAGATGACTTTGACATGGCTGTGCATGATCTCATCAAAAAATATGCGACTGAGCATCAGAGAATCGTATTCAATGGCAACGGATATTCAGACGAATGGGTAGAGGAAGCCGAAAGACGTGGACTTCCGAATATCAAATCCATGGTAGATGCCATTCCTGCATTAAATACAGAAAAAGCGGTTGCTTTATTTGAAAAATTCGGTGTATTTACAAAGGCAGAGCTTGATTCCCGCGTCGAAATCGAATATGAGACCTATGCAAAAGAAATCAACATCGAAGCAAAGGCAATGATCGATATTGCAACAAAGCAGATCATTCCGGCTGTTATCCGATATACCACAACACTGGCACAGTCCATCAATGCAGTAAAAGCAGCCTGCGGTGCAGATATCAGCGTGCAGACAGAGATCCTGGTGGAAGTATCAGACCTTCTTGCAGACACGAAGAATGCGCTTTCAAAATTAGAGGAAGTGACTGCACAGGGTGCAGCTATGGCACAGGGAAGAGAGCAGGCAGTATTTTATCGCGATGAGGTGATGACTGCAATGAAAGCTTTGCGAACACCGGTTGATAAGCTGGAGATGTTAGTAGATAAATCCATGTGGCCAATGCCATCTTATGGTGATCTCATGTTTGAAGTATAATTTTACATAGAAAATACAATTTTAACAAAAATAAATTGTTTCCATGGAAATAAATGTTAATTTTATACAAAATATGAAAAAAATAAAAAATAGTCTTGAAAAATGATTTTGATTGTATTATTTTAGTTACAACAACAAAACATTGCGAGAGAAAATGAACGAAGGCGTTCCAACAGAGTTGGAGCGCCTTTTTTTCGTGAGTAGCGATGAAAATGCCGTGCTTGCACGAACATTTGAGGAGCACCGCGAAAACTTGAGAAACATTTGTTTCTCAAGTCTGTGAGCAGCGATGTTTGATTAATCAAGAATCAAATCTTAGGGGATTTGGATGAAAAGAAAGGATGTAGAAAGATGAGCGAGAAAGAATACTTCAATGTAGCAGACATCTTTGGAGAGAACGTATTTAACGATGCAGTTATGCAGGAGCGTCTTCCAAAGAAGGTTTACAAGAAGCTCCATGAGGTTATGGACGAAGGAAAGGAGCTTGATCTCGAGACTGCTGATGTTATCGCACACGAGATGAAGGAATGGGCCATTGAGAAGGGTGCAACACACTATACACATTGGTTCCAGCCACTTACAGGCGTTACTGCTGAGAAGCATGATTCATTTATCACTTCTCCAATGCCAAACGGAAAAGTACTTATGAGCTTTTCAGGAAAAGAGTTAATAAAGGGTGAACCGGATGCTTCATCTTTCCCATCAGGTGGTCTTCGTGCTACCTTTGAGGCAAGAGGATATACAGCCTGGGATTGTACATCACCTGCATTTGTAAGACAGGATGCAGCAGGCGCAACACTTTGCATTCCAACAGCCTTCTGTTCATACACAGGCGAGGCTCTTGATCAGAAGACACCTCTTCTTAGATCAATGGAAGCAATCAATGATCAGGCACTGAGACTTCTTAGATTATTCGGAAATACAACATCAAAGAAGGTTACTCCTTCAGTCGGACCTGAGCAGG
>OGXM01001900.1_pt1 | contig 10727 bp, 9 predicted proteins | sample 1576271 | NCBI WGS metagenome assembly OGXM01 (sample SAMEA3541579, study PRJEB24748) | human gut metagenome | biome: human gut; feature: human-associated habitat; material: faeces | place: China | collected 2012 | reverse complement strand
TCTTTGTAGTACAATCCTTCTATTCTTTCAATATTTTCCTGTTGTACTAGCCACGCTGCCTTAGTATTATCTCGGATATGAACTAAAGATTGAAGGTTCTCTGTATTATGGTTATATAATGGTTCATCTATTACGGCGATTGTTTGTGAATAATAATAAACATGGAATAACACATATGTATCCTCGCTATAATTTGTTGGAACGATTTGGTTCCAACACTTCTTCATTATTTCTTTTTTAACAATCTGATTCCATAATACACCTGAGAAAGAACGACCATATATTGAATTTGTTATAGCTATTTGAGGATTTTCACTATGAACTATGCGTATTATCTTCGTTCCTTCATTTGTGATTTCCTCATAATTGCAAACAACAATATCCAAAGAATTAAACGATGCCTGATTGTACATGTTTTCAAGTCCGGGCAAATGAAGAATTGGCCGATCATACCATACATTCCTCCCAAAACTTGCAGCAAACCAACCGGCACCAGCTGAATGCCTACTATCAGGGCAGCATAAAGCAACTCCACATAAACTTCAACACCGACCTGGTATACGGAAAAAGTTATAATCACCAGGAGGCTAAAGAAGAAAGCCAGACCGAAGGCAATCGCGACATCAGCTCTTTCAACCACGCCGACAACCGCCTTTATGCCGCCAAGTTGATTCTGACCCATCCCCTTTGGAAAGGTGAACTGAAGACCGGTGCCGATTACACCTTCATCCGGCGAAATGACAATTTCCTGAACCGGCAGCACATACTTCCCGATACAGACAGTCGAATCGACGAAAGCAAGTCCGCCGTCTTTGCCGAATACTCACTGACATTAGGAAAAATCAGCCTTCTTGCAGGACTGCGCTTCGAGCATGCCGTCTCCGACTATTGGGAGCAGGAAAAGTACGTGTCCGGTCAAAGTCGTACTTACAATGACTGGTGCCCCAACCTATCGGTAGACTTTCCTCTCGGCAAAGCCCAAGCCAATCTCAGCTATACAGCCAAAAGCAACCGCCCCAGCTTCTTCCAGCTACGTAGCACACTGAGTTATAACAACCGTTTCATCTACGAAGGCGGAAACCCACTGCTCACCCCCGAAACCAACCACGACCTGCAGTTCACGGCCCTTTACAAGTGGGTACAATTCGGACTTAACTACCAATACCGCCGCAATGCCATTGCCTTCATGACCAAAGAATACGAGGACAATCCGGATGTTGTCATCTTCACTACCGGAAATTTCAAACGGATGCAGTATCTCACCGCCTCTGCCCATCTGTCACCCACCGTCGGCATCTGGAAACCGGAGCTCGGCATCTACTTCGCCCAACCGTTCTTCAAAGTCACCAATCAAGGCAGTAGCAAGAATATGAACCGCGGCAGCATTTACCTCTTTCTGCAAAACAGTCTCCAGCTTCCGGACGAGTGGATTCTCTCCCTTGATGCCGACTACCAGAGCGAAGGCAACTTCGGCGCCATGCTGCAACGTTCCTATTGGGGCATAGACGCTGGCATCCGCAAAACATTCTTCAACAAAAGGCTGACGCTCGGACTGCAAGCCAATGACCTGTGGAATTCCCGGTATGGCTCCTTCATGCTGTTCGGTCCCCGGCTGACCTATACGAAAAAGGCAAACCCGGACTCGCGCAGCTTCTCCCTGAACCTAAGCTATCGTTTCAATGCAGCAGGCAAAGCGTACAAAGGAAAGCACGTATCGGAACAAGACTTGAAGCGGCTATAAACAGAACTTTGGGGAAGAAAGAGAAACAGAACAGAAGAATATTATACAAATAAGCCGACCACCGGAGATATTTCAGCAATATTTTCCCTCAGAATGTTGCATCAAGTAAAAGTTTCTCTTATTTTTGCGGTTTAACAGCTATAAATTATAACCTTTAGACAGAAAATACTATCATTATGGATACCAGCAAAATCGTAGGAGAAAAAATAAAATCACTCCGTGAAAGCCAATCCATCAGTATGGAAGAACTGGCACAGCGTTCGGGACTTGCTATCGAACAGATTGAACGTATAGAAAACAACATCGACCTCCCGTCACTGGCTCCCCTCATCAAGATAGCTCGTGTGCTGGGTGTACGTTTGGGAACTTTTCTTGACGACCAGGATGAGAACGGTCCCGTGGTCTGCCGTAAGGACGAGTCGCAGAACAGTATCAGTTTCTCCAACAATGCCATCCACAGCCGCAAGCATATGGAGTATCATTCACTCTCCAAATCCAAAGCCGACCGCCATATGGAGCCGTTTATCATTGATGTGGCCGCTACGGACGACAGTGACTTTGTACTCTCCTCACACGAAGGCGAAGAATTCATCATGGTGATGGAAGGGACCATGGAAATCAGTTACGGCAAAAACACCTACCTGCTCGAAGAAGGTGACAGCATCTATTACGATTCCATCGTTCCGCACCACGTACACGCCTATGAAGGGCAGGCAGCCAAGATACTTGCAGTAGTTTATACACCAATTTAAATTAATGGAAAATTGAAAGGTGAAAATGGAAAATGATAAATACTTTCTATTTTCACCTTTCCACTTTCAACTATTAAAACCATCCGGACTTTTCCCTGACGGAAAAGGGCCTGGCCCTCTTTTTCGCTATCGATCATCTTGTAGAGTTCGAAATACTCGCTGGCGGCAAAATGGGAAATCATTTTCTGTGTCACCTCGTCCCGGCTCTGATCCAGGATTGCGACAGGCACACGTTTGATCTCCGTCGTGATGGCATAGCCGAAGAGGATGATCAGGATAACAGGCATCAGCAGCAGGATCATCATCGTCCGCTTATCACGTGAGATATGGATAAATTCCTTTTTAACAAAAGCGATCAAAGAACTTTTCATTCTTATTTCTTCATTATTAATTCTTAATCTTAACTATCAGTTCTCCTTGCTCTCCGTGCCAATGCATGGAAGACTTCGTTCATGTTACCGGCCTTGAAAGACGATTTGAGGGCGGAAGGGCTGTCCAAAGCTTCGATCTTTCCATCTACCATGATGTGTGTATAGTCAACATGCAGCGCATCGAGAATCCGGGTGCTGTGCGTAATGATGAGAAGCGCGCCGTTCTGGTTCTTCTGGTACTCTTCCACTCCCTTAGAAACCAGACGGACTGCATCAACATCCAGACCAGAGTCTGTCTCATCGAGGATTGCCAGGCTCGGATTTAAGAGCATCAGCTGTAAAATCTCAGATTTTTTCTTCTCACCGCCGGAAAAGCCCACATTCAGGTCGCGCTCAGCATAGGAAGCGTCCATCGCCAGCAGCTGCATCGTCTCAGCAAGCTTCTTTTTGAAGTCCCAGAGGCGGATGCGCTTGCCGGTCTTCTGCTCGAGCGCACTGCGGATAAACGCGCTGAGCGTCACGCCGGGCACCTCGAGCGGATTCTGAAACGACAGAAAAATACCCTTCTTCGCGCGCTCGTTGACCGGCAGCCGTGTGATATCCTCGCCGTCAAAGACGATCTTTCCGGCCGTGACCGTGTACTCCGGATTGCCGGTGATCGCATAGCCGAGCGTGGACTTTCCGGTGCCGTTCGGCCCCATGAGCACATGCGTCTCATCCTTGCCGACGGTCAGGTCCACGCCGTGCAGGATCTCTTTCTCGCCCGCACTCACGTGCAGGCCGCTGACTTCAAGCAGGTTGCTGTTCATATATGTATCCTCCGTTCCCAATGGCAAACCGTGCCTGACGGCACGGCTGCATACGTATACACGAATTCAGAGAGGCTCAGGATGGTCCGGCGCAAAATCCTACCTCAACGATGTGAATTATATGCCTATATTCCCATGTTGTCAATAGGAATATAGGATCAAGGCAGCAAAAAAGCACGCACGACTCAATAGCCGTGCGTGCTTTTGACACAGATGCTCAGAATTGGAACAGGTTCAGACCGATCTCCTCACTGTGAAAACGATCCACTCTTCCGTCGATAACCGTGATGACCATCTCACAGGTGGCGCTGATAACGGCGCGGTTCAGATGACCGCCGAACACTTCGCCCTTCTCATTGCCGGCGCTCATATGCAGGTGCGTGTAAAATGCGCCGTCCATCGTGTTGATCGTGCCGGTCAGCGAGACGATCTCGAAATCGCCCGCGAAGGAGTTCGCGTGGTACTGCTTTTCGGCCGTGTGGAACACGCCGACCGTGAATTCGCCGACCGCACCGAGCGCCTGCACGCTCGCGAGCTTGATCTGCTCGGCCTGCGCAATGGCCGCAACCTGCTCAAGCACTTCTTCCCCACGGTCGATGCGGGCGACGATGGTGTTTCCAAATCTTCGATACTCCATGGTTCTCCTCCTTTGCTTCGTTACCGCAATTATACCGCGCCCCCCTGCCGGCCGCAAGGGGGGGCGCAGGAAATTATTCGAGCTCGAACGCGCCGGTATAGAGCTGATAGTACACGCCCTTTTCGGCGATGAGCTTTGCATGGTTGCCGCGCTCGATGATGCGGCCATGGTCAAGCACCATGATGACGTCCGCATTCTTGACCGTTGAGAGCCGGTGCGCGATGACAAACACCGTGCGCCCCTCCATGAGCTTATCCATGCCGCTCTGCACGAGCGCCTCCGTGCGGGTGTCGATGGAGCTGGTCGCCTCGTCGAGGATCATGACCGGCGGATCGGACACAGCCGCGCGTGCGATGCTCAGCAGCTGCCGCTGGCCCTGGCTCAGGCCGCTGCCGTCGCCTTTGAGCACGGTGTTGTAGCCGTCGGGCAGCATGCGGATGAAATGGTCGGCATTGGCAAGCTTCGCCGCAGCGATGCATTCGTCATCCGTCGCAGCCGGATTGCCGTAGCGGATATTTTCCATGACCGTACCGGTAAAGAGATTCACGTCCTGGAGCACGATGCCGAGGCTGCGGCGCAGGTCGGTCTTGCAGATCTTATTGATGTTGATGCCGTCATAGCGGATCTTGCCGTCATCAATGTCGTAAAAGCGGTTGATGAGGTTTGTGATCGTCGTCTTTCCGGCGCCGGTCGCACCGACGAAGGCCACCTTCTGGCCGGGTTCGGCGTAGAGCGTGATGTCGTGCAGGACCTCTTTGTCCGGCGTATAACCGAAGTCGACGTGATCGAACACGACGCGCCCGGCAAGCTTCGTGTATGTGACCGTGCCGTCGCCGTGCGGGTGCTTCCACGCCCAGAGACCCGTGTGGTGGTCGGTCTCGGCGAGCGTGCCGTTTTCCTCCTTGGCGTTGACAAGTGTCACATAGCCGTCGTCCGTCTCCGGCTCGGCATCCATGAACGCGAAAATGCGCGATGCGCCGGCCAGTGCTGTGACGATGGAGTTAAACTGGTTGGAGATCTGCGAGATCGGGTTGGTGAATCCGCGCGAGAGCGTCAGGAACGACGCGATCATACCGAGCGTGAGCGTGTTCATGCCCGTCAGGCCGAGGTTCGGCGTGCCGGCAATCGCCATCGTGCCGCCGATGACGGCGATGATGACATACTGCAGATAACCTACGGCGTTCATCATCGGCATCATGCTGTTGGCCATGCCGCTGGCGCGCGCGGCGTTTTCCGCCCAGACGCGGTTGCGGCGGTGCAGCTCCGCCTTGCTCTGCTCGTCGTGGCAGAACACCTTGACGACCTTCTGGCCGTTGACCATCTCCTCAACATAGCCGTTGAGATCCGCCAGCGCCGTCTGCTGCGCCATGAAGTAGCCGCCGATGCGGCCGGTGAGCTTGCGCACGAACACGAGAATGAGCGCCATGACGGCGCACACGATCAGCGTCAGCCAGATGCTGATGTACAGCATGCAGAAAAACACTGCCGCAAGCGTGAACACAGACGATACGAGCTGCGCCATGGACTGCGCGATCATCTGGCGCAGCGTATCGGTATCGTTTGTGTACAGGCTCATGATGTCGCCGTGCGTATGCGTGTCAAAGTAGCGGATGGGCAGGCTCTGCATCTTCTCAAACATCTCGTCGCGGATGCGCTTGAGCGTGCCCTGGGCGATCGTGACCATGCGGCGGTTATACAGCCATGTGGCCAGCGTGCCGACGAGGTACACGCAGCCGATCGTGACCAGTGCGCGGATCAGGCCGGAATAGTCCGGCGACGCTGTGCCGAGCATGGGCACGATATAGCCGTCGATCAGCTTCTGCAGGAACATGGACGAGGCCGCGCCTGCGACCGCGCTCAGCAGGATGCAGACCGTCACGAGCACGAGCGTGCCCTTATAGGCGCGCATATACGACAGCAGGCGCTTGAGCGTCCGGCTGTCAAATTTCGGGCGTTCACGCATCGTCCTCGCCTCCCTTCTGCTGGGACTCATAGACCTCGCGGTAAATTTCGCACGTGCGCAGCAGCTCATCGTGGCAGCCGACGGCGTCGATACGCCCGTCATCGAGCACGATGATACGGTCTGCATTCTGCACCGAGCTGATGCGCTGCGCGATGATGATCTTCGTCGTGTCGGGAATGTAGGTCGAGAGCGCCTGCTGAATCTGCGCATCCGTGCGCGTGTCGACGGCGCTCGTCGAGTCATCGAGAATGAGCACCTTCGGCTTTTTCAGCAGCGCGCGGGCGATGCACAGGCGCTGCTTCTGGCCGCCGGAGACGTTCGTGCCGCCCTGCTCGATATAGGTGTCATAGCCGTCCGGCATGGCGGAAATGAATTCATCCGCACACGCGAGCACGCAGGCGTGACGGAGCTCCTCGTCCGTGGCGTTTTCGTTGCCCCAGCGGAGGTTTTCCTTGATCGTTCCGGAAAACAACTCATTTTTCTGCAGCACCATGGCAACGGCGTTGCGCAGCGTCTCCAGATCATAATCGCGCACGTCCACGCCGCCGAGCGTCAGCCTGCCGCCGGTGACATCGTACAGACGCGGGATGAGCTGCACGAGCGAGGACTTGGACGCGCCCGTGCCGCCGATGACGCCGATCGTCTCGCCGGAACGGATGTGCAGATCAATGTCATCGAGCACCTTTTTGTCCGCCTTGGAGGCGTAGACAAAACTCACATGGTCAAAATCAATGGCGCCGTCGCGCACGGCCATGACCGGGTGCTCCGGATTTTGAATGTCCGTCTTTTCCTCGATCACCTCGGCGATGCGGCGCGCGGACGAGAGCGAGATCGTCAGCATGGCAAAGACCATGGACAGCATCATCAGGCTCGAGAGGATCTGCATGGCATAGGTGATGAGCGCAGTGAGGTTGCCGGTCGTCAGGCCGAGTGCCGGGTCATTGCCGCTGGCGATGATGGCCTTGGCACCGAGCCAGGAGATGATGATCATGCACGCGTAGATGCATGACTGCATCAGCGGCGCGTTGAGCGTGATGAGCCGCTCGCCCTTGGAAAAGTCCTTGTAAATGCGCTCGGAAATGGCGCCGAATTTGCGGATCTCGTGCTGTTCCTGATTAAAGGACTTCACGACACGGATACCGCGGACATTTTCCTGCACGACGTTATTGAGCTCGTCATATGTGCGGAAAACGCGCGTGAAGATCGGGAACACGCTGCGGATGATGAAAAACAGCGCCACGGCAAGGATCGGCAGAATGATGAGAAACGTCATGGAGATGTCACGGCTGATGCGGAACGACACGATCATGGAAAAGACCAGCATGACCGGTGAGCGGATCGCCATACGCATGAGCATCTGAAAGGCATTCTGCACGTTCGTGACATCCGTCGTCAGGCGTGTGACGATGGACGCAGTGGAAAACTTGTCGATGTTGGAAAACGCAAAGGTCTGCACGTTGTTGTACATATCCTCACGCAGGTTCGCGCCAAAGCCGACGGATGCACGCGCCGCGATGCGCGCCGCGAGCACGCCGGTCGCCAGCTGGAACGCCGCCAGCAGCAGCAAAAATGCACCGAACTTCCAGACCGCCGCCATGCTGCCGCCCTCAATGCCGAAGTCAATGAGGTTGGACATGAACAGCGGGATCACGATCTCAAACACGACCTCCAGCGCCGAGAGCAGCACCGTCACGAGCGCGGGGCCTTTGTTTTCCCGCAGGCTGCGGGATAATGTATGAAGCATGGATTTCCTCCTTCCTGGATCACGGGCCTGTCAGCCGAGATCGGCATAGATCGTGCGCAGCGCCGATTCCAGCGCCGCGATCTGTTCCGGCGTCAGCGAGCGGAGCATCTGCTGCTCCGTTGTCTGGATCGTGGCGTGCATATCCTGCGCGACCGCGGCAGCGCGCTCCGTCTGGCTGACGATCTTGCTGCGTTTGTCCGCCGGATCAAGCCGGCAGCGCACGAAGCCATTTTGCTCCATGCGGTTGATGATGCCCGCCACCGTCGGGTGCGACACCTGCAGAAAGCCCTCGATCTCCTTTTGCGTCGCCTGACCGCCGCTGCGGTCCAGATAGCCCAGCACGCGGCTTTGCGTCAGCGTCAGCCCCTGCTGCGCGAGATCGGCATCTGCCCGCATTTTGATCTTATCCGTAATCATTTTTAATAGACATCCGATTTGAAATTGCTCCATGATACACCTCCAATGTGTAGCACGCTACGCATTATAGCGATAATATTTTTTATCGTCAAGAGGCGTCACAAATTGTTTACATGCGAAAAAAGCCCGCCTGCCGAAGCAGACGGGCTGTACAGAAAAAGATTACAGGTGCTGGTCGCGGTCGATCTTGTCGTAGTGCTTGAGCAGGATACCCTCCATGACGGAAGTCAGCTTCATGTCCAGGTTCCAGAAATAGATGACAAACGTGACCACGAACGCGCCGAGTGCACCGAACGACACGCCCAGCAGGGCCTTGAGCAGCTTGCATTTCAAATTGTTCATGTTCGATCTCCTCTCTGATTACCAGGACTTCTCGTCCTTCAGGATCTCCAGGCTCGGATCCACAGGCTCTTCCTGCATGACGGTGCGCATATAGTCATTGACCTGCTGACGCACGCCCTGCCGCGAGATGACACGCGGGTCGAACAGATCATGCGTGACCCAGACGAGGTGGATGCCGTGCTCGCGGGCGCGCTCTTCAAACAGACCGTGCATGCCGTCGAGTGCCTTGCAGCTCATGTGCTCCCAGAGAATAACCATGTCGGCATTGAACTGCTCGCAGAACTCCCACAGCTCATCAAGCAGCACCTTGTAGCCGCCGTGCGTGCGGTTGCGCATGATCATGTTTTCGGTCAGCCATGCCATATCGTAATACGCCTGCTCACGGTTTTCGGGCGTGTCAGTCGTGGCGAGCTCGCGTGTCGAGACCATGGAGAGCATATCCGTCAGCGGCACGATGCCCCAGCAGTTGAGCAGCCAGACGAGGAAGTCCATATAAAAGTGCGATTGCACGCCCCAGACGATGGCGCGGTGGCGGTACTCGTTGGCGGCCTTCTTCTGCTTGCGGTAGGCACGCTCGGCGAGCTGGGTGATCTTGCGGTCAACCTCGCGGAATGCGGGCACTTTGCCGCAGATGGCCATGTAGTTTGTCTCCGTGTACAGCGCGAGGTTGGAGCCAAAGACCTGCGGATAGTCGGTCTTGTTCATCTCCAGCCACTCGAGGCGGCACTTGGTGGCGTAGTTCACGCGCTCGGCGCACTCGAAGTACGCCTTCCAGTCCCACTTCTCACCGGTGTGCTCCTCGATGAAGGCGATGGCATTTTTGATCTCCTGCGCGGCGTAATCCTGCACGTCGTCCTCGCGGTGGCGCAGGGGCGCTGCCAGCTGGAACACCGGAATGCCGTCCTCGAGCTCGAGGCGCTTGGAAATAACGCCGTTTCCGAGCAGGGAGCCGTCGCACGTCGTGTTGCACTGCACGGCGCACGCGCCGAGCACCGGCGCGTCGTCGTCGATGGACACGCCGGCTTCCGCCTCCGGCATCGGGCAGACATCGCCCGCGAGGCCGTACTCCTGCGCGACATCGATATAATGCTCGGCGGCGTGCTGGTTGAGCAGCACGGAGACATAGGTCGACGGCGTCTCACGGCTCAGGCCCTTGAGCGTCGGGAAGCCCATCATGACGGCGGTCATCTCGTTTTCGTCCACGAGCACGACCTTGTCGGAGAATTTCTTGTCCTTGCCGATGCGGCGGTCGCCGCGGAAGAGACCGTCGAGCAGCTTTGCCACGTCCTCGATGATAAGATCCTGCTCCAGGTGGCAGATGCGCAGATATTCGTCGCGCAGGCCCTGGGTGTGGCGGTCGACCATCATGGGCACGGCCAGATAGTTGGCCATCCAGCGATAGCGGAACATGGCCTTGATGTTGCGCGGCTTGGAGACCATCTTCGCCATGGTAATCCAGTTGTGCAGCCAGCGGGAATAATCATAGAGCGTGTCGGTCACGCCGCGCCACTCGCGGCGGTTGCGGACCTTGCCCTCGGTATAAAACTTACCGAAGTTTTCACAGCCGATTCTCTTGTTGGACATCACTGTTTCCCCCCTTGAATCTTCTTGATCTCCATGCTTTCCACGAATGCCTGCACACGGGTGCGCATCTGGCCGGAGGAAGCGATGTTATACGGGCGGTCAACGGACAAAACGGGATAGCCGTAGTCGTCGTTGAGGATGTGCGAGCCGAGCATACGCTCATATGCCCACGGGTCGCAGAACTTGATCTGCTCGTAAATGATGCCGTCGGCCTCGTATTCCTTGGCCAGCTGGTTGACGTATTCACGGCGGCCGATCATCTTGGGCATGTTCATGTAGCGCGGGCACTGGGCGCGGTTCATGTACTGGCGGCAGATCTGGGTCAGCGCGTCCTCATCGTCCGTCAGCACGATCGGGTCGCGGCCCG
>OGXM01001898.1_pt1 | contig 10735 bp, 7 predicted proteins | sample 1576271 | NCBI WGS metagenome assembly OGXM01 (sample SAMEA3541579, study PRJEB24748) | human gut metagenome | biome: human gut; feature: human-associated habitat; material: faeces | place: China | collected 2012 | reverse complement strand
GATCATCTGGCCCTTCTTGCCCTTGCCTTTGACGTCCTGCTTGAGAATGACTTTCATATCTGTATCTCCTTTACCTTAATTTTCAAAATACTTGTCGATGGCCTCCAGCAGCTTTGCCTTGGCCTCGGCCACGGTGATGCCCTTTGCCTGTCCGCCCGCGGTGGTGGAGTTGCCGCCGCCGCCCAGCGCTTCCAGGATCACCTGCACGTTCACCTCTCCCAGGGACCGGGCGGACATGTACACGCCGTCGTCCTTCCGGTACAGCACGAAGGAGGCCCGGATGCCCCGGATGGTCAGCAGCTCATCCGCCGCCTTGGCCGCCGTGACACGGTCATAGGCCTCGTCCGCCGCCACCACGGCGATATCCCCGTGGTAGATCTGGGCCTGCCGCATGATGGCGTAGCGGGTCACCATGGCGTCAAGGTCGCTCTGGAACATCCGCTGCACGTCCTGGGTATCCGCTCCGGCGCGGCGCAGGTACGCCGCCGCCTCAAAGGTGCGTCCGCCGGTGCGGTTGGTGAAGTTCTTGGTATCCAGCACCACGCCCGCCAGCAGTGCCTCCGCCTCACACTTGAGGATATCGGTGGGCTCCAGCAGATACTGCATCAGCTCCGTCACCAGCTCACTGGCGGAGCTGGCGTAGGGCTCGTGATAGTTCAGGGTCATCTTGTCGATGTAGCTGCTGCCCCGGCGGTGATGGTCGATGACCGCCACGCGGGTGCAGCTCTCCAGCAGCGGCTCGGACTCCACGCTGTCGGGGCGGTTGGTGTCCACCACCACCAGCAGGGTATCCGGCTGGGCGTGGAGAAACGCCGTTTCCCCGGCCACGAACACCCCGGCGTACTCCGGCATCTGCTGCAAAGCCCGCAGCACCGGATGGGCGGCGTTGTTTTCGGTATCGATGACGATCTGGGCCTTTTTGCCCAGCTTGCGGCTGATGCAGCAGATACCCGCCGCCGCACCCAGCGAATCCATGTCGGCGTACTTGTGGCCCATGACGTAGACGTTCCGGGCGTCCTGCACCAGCTCCCGCAGCGCGTTGGCCATGACGCGGGACTTTACCTTGGTGCGCTTTTCGGTGGTCTTGGAGCGGCCGCCGTAGAACTCGAAATTGTTCCGGTCCTTCACCACCGCCTGATCGCCGCCCCGGCTCAGCGCCATTTCCAGCGCCAGATCGGCGTTTTTGAACAGGCCGTCAAAGCTGTCGCCGTCCCGGCCCACGCCGATGGACAGCGTGGCGCTGACGCCGCCGCTCTCCACCGTGCGGACGCTGTCCAGCACGTCGAACTTCTTCTCAGCGTAGGTGGAGAAATCCTTCTCCTCCATCACGAACAGATACCGGTCGCGGTCATAGCCCAGCAGCAAGCCGCCGCTGTCGGCGCACCAGTCGTTGAGCTTTCCCTCGATATCCGCCAGCAGCGCCGAGCGCTTGCTTTCCGGACAGGCCTTCATCAGATCCTCGTAGTTGTCGATCATCAGAATCGCCACGGTGGGACGGGTCATGTCCAGCGTCTGGCGCATCTGCTCCGCCTCGGTAATGTCCAGCCAGTAGGTGGTGGCCATTGTGCTGTGGTCGCCCTTCAGCTCGTCGGTGCGGTTCAGCGCGCCGAACACCCGGTAGGTGCGGTGGTTCCACACCACGTATTCCGGCGCTTCCCGCTTGCCCTCCAGTAGCCAGTGGCTGTCAAACCCCGGCACGGCGTCCGCCACCGTCACCTCAAACAGCTTATCCTTCATCCCCGTCAGACCCACGAACCGGTCGTTGCCCCACAGGATCTCGCCGGTGTTCAGGTCGAACACCAGCATAGGCAGCGGTGCGTACAGCATGTTGCTGGAGCGGGCGGTATCCATGCCGCCGCTGACGCGATCCAGATACTGCCGCACGCTGTGCTGGGCCATGCGGTTGCGCCGCACGCCCACATACAGCACCAGCGCCGACACCAGCGTCTCGGCCACCGCCAGCAGCGGCGAAAGGGGAATGGCGGCGATCACAAAGGCGGCCAGACACATACCATACAGCATGATATTGGTGCGGAAGCCGCGGATCAGCTTTTTACTCAAGCAGGACACCTCATTTCAACTTCAATGGGGAATATCGGGAAACGGTCACCTCAGGCTTCAGATGGTGATACCACTCCAAATTACAATCATTGCTTATTATATCACACCTTTTCCGTTATCTCAACAGCAAAAACGCTCTTTTTTCCACGCTTTGCCCTCCGGGGCGAAGCGTGGCGGAAGGCGGCGAAAAGTTGGGGGTGTACAACGGGGGAAAGGTGTGCTATAATTTGTATAGATTGCAGAAAAATCTGCGCTTTTTTTGGTTGTTTCGCGGGGCGGCGTCGCCCTGCGGTGATATAAAAGGCCGCCCTTGACGGCGGCCTCCTATAGCACAATTCAACACACGGTCATCCGGGGCGAACGCTCCGGTGCTCTCCCGGCGATGCAGGGCCGGCGGGACACCGGGCCGCCTTTGTTTTGCTGCGCCCGCATGCGGACGCATTTTGTGCATGTTGAAGGGGGTCATTCTACCCTTTTATGCCTCTTTTTCGCCCCCATAACGCCGTGTTATGTACCGATTATTTGCGTAAAAAAGGAGTAACTATGGCAGAAAAATTCAAAATCATCCCTCTTGGCGGTCTCAACGAGATCGGCAAGAACATGACCGCCTATGAGTATGGCGGCGAGATCATCGTGGTGGACTGCGGCATGGCGTTCCCCGGCGATGATATGTACGGCATCGACTGCGTGATCCCCGACGTAACCTATCTGGTGAAGAACCACAACCGGCTCCGGGGCCTGTTCATCACCCACGGACACGAGGATCACATCGGCGCCATCCCCTATGTGCTGAAGCAGATCAACATGCCCATCTACTGCACCCGGCTGACGGCGGGGCTAATCAAGCTGAAGCTGCAGGAGCACGGCCTGCTGCAAACCACCAAGCTTATCACCGTGGAGGCGGGCCAGACCATCCGGGCGGGCAAGTTCCAGGTGGAGTTCATCCACGTGAACCACTCCATCGCCGACTCGGTGGCCTTCGCCATCCATACCCGGATGGGCACGGTGGTACACACCGGCGACTTCAAGATCGACTCCACGCCTATCGACGGTGAGGTCATCGATCTGGCCCGGTTCGGCCAGTTGGGCCGGGAGGGCGTGCTGGCGCTGCTGGCGGACTCCACCAACGTGGAGCGCCCCGGCTACACCATGAGCGAAAAGGCGGTGGGCAAGACCTTCGCCCGCCAGTTCACCGGCTGCGACAAGCGCATCATCGTCACCACCTTTGCCAGCAACGTGCACCGCATCCAGCAGGTGCTGGACGCCGCCGCCGCCTGCGGACGGAAGGTGGCCGTTACGGGACGGAGCATGGAGAATATCATGAAGGTGTCCACGGAGTTGGGCTACATGAAGGTGCCCAAGAACACGCTGATGGACATTCACAAGATCAAGGGCCTGCCCCTGAACCAGCAGGTCATCGTCACCACCGGCTCACAGGGCGAGGAAATGAGCGCCCTGTACCGCATGGCCTTTTCCACCCACAAGCAGGTGGACATCGGCCCCGGCGACAAGGTGATCATCTCCGCCAGCGCCATCCCCGGCAACGAGGTGACGGTGGGCCGGGTCATCAACGAGCTGTTCCGCAAGGGCGCGGACGTGGTGTATGACAAGGCGGACATGCTGCATGTGTCCGGCCACGCCTGCCAGGAGGAGCTGAAGATCATCCACGCCCTGACCAGACCCAAGTTCTTTATCCCCCTGCACGGTGAGCAGCGGATGCTGCAGATCCACAAGCGGGTGGCGGAGAGCATGGGGATGCGCCCCAACAACATCTGCGTGGCCGACAACGGCAGCGTCATCGAGCTGACCACCAAGCACATGAAGTGCGAGACTACCGTTCCCGCCGGCGAGGTGTTCGTGGACGGCGGCGGCGTAGGCGAAGTGGGCGCGGTGGTGCTAAACGACCGGAAGATTCTGGCCGAGGACGGCATGGTGGTGGTGGTACTGTCCATGTCCAGCCACGACCACCAGCTGCTGTGTGAGCCGGAGATCGTCACCCGCGGCTTCGTGTACGTGAAGGAGTCCGAGGAGCTGATGCAGGAGATGCGGAAGGTGGCCATGAAGGCCGTGGACGGCATGTCCGCCCGCCGCCGCAAGGACGACGGCGAGGTGTGCCGCACGGTGAAGTCCTCCGTCAGCAGCTATCTGTATAAGCACACCAAGAGAAGTCCCATGATCATTCCCATGGTGACGAAGCTGTAACTTTTGAAGCTGAGTGTTCCGTGCCTGCGGGCACGGGACACTTTTGGCCTCGGCTCCAAAAGTGTCCTGTTCAAAAGTAGGTCGCGCTCGGAAGCGCGAAAAATTCCGCTGCAACCGGAGGTTGCGCGGTAGTTGGTGGCGGCAACGGGGTATTTCCGGTACAATAACGCCATCAAACGCAAAGGAGCGAAACGCATAATGACGATTTATCTGGGCCTGATGGCTCTGGGTGCGGCGGTAATGGCGCTGCTGGTAACGGGGGTGTGCCTGCTATGCAGATGAGCCTTATTTTGACGCTGGTGGCGATCCCGCTGACGCTGGCCGTGGCGGCAGCCATCGTGTATCTGGTGTATCTGCTGATCCGGGCGCTGCGGAAGTACCTGCGCAGCGGCGAGGTGCGGCAGGAGAACCGCGAGGCGGTGGAGTCCCTGGCCAAGGCGCTGAAGGGCCACCGGGAACAGTGCCGCATGACGCAGGAGTTCGTGGCGGAGGCCGTGGGCGTCAGCCGTCAGGCGGTCAGCAAATGGGAGACCGGCGCGGCAGACCCCAGCACCGCCAACCTGCTGGCGCTGGCCAAGCTGTACGGCGTACTTCTTAGTACCTTTGCCCCCGTAATCAGATGCACAGTGCGTCTGGTTGCGGGGACTTTGCGTATTGCGGGTTCTCAATCTTTTAATACATATAATATGTTTACAAGACTGATGGCGCAGCACCCGATATTCGGGGATATGAGAGGCGCAGTGAATGAGAAGGGAGTGGTGCTCTTCCTGGTGAACGACGTGGTGGACATGTTTGGGCTGAAGCCCGAACGAGTGGTGGCGAGAGTGATGGCATCCCAGGGCACGCTCCACTGGTTTGACCTGAAGCTACAGGAGGGCGGCATGGTGTCGGCTCCGATGTGCGACGTGAGAATGTTTCTGGACTTGACTTGCGACGTGGGCAGGAAGGGCAAGAAAGCCATGGAGTGGGTAGGGAAGAAGCTGGTGGCTGACTTCCAGGACGAGGTGAAGCGCAAGAAGTATGAGCTGGATGTGCCGCCCGTCATGGAGAGAACGGACAAGAAGTTTGACCTCCACTTCTATGACGACGTGATGATGGTGAACCATCAGGTGTTCCCGATTTTTATTTTAAGTTAAAGAGACATTAATAACTTATTATTATTTTTACAAAGTTATGAAGAAAGCAACTAGCAAAAAGCTGCTCAATGCAGTAAAGGTAGACGGTGCTGTGATCACCGAGGAGAATGGTAACGTATCAGTGCGCAAGGCGCCATGGAACGAGACGGAGGTAATCAGTGACAAGCCGCAGGTGATCAGGGGCAGGATGATATTCTCGGGTGGCGAGAATGGGCGAGGCGACTGGGTGGACTTCAAGCCTTATGTGCAGGGCAAGCGAGAGAAGCCCTTCACGGAGATTCTCAAGACCAAGCACGGGGTGGTGCGCACTAGCAAGCGAACCGTGCAGGTGAACTATGCCTTCTCCAAGGACATGAGCAAGGCGGAGATTCTGCGCTGCCTCAAGGGTGAGCACCAGGAGATGGTGAAGGCTATCAAGCCCTTCAAGGAAAATGTGGAGTGGGAGGACTATAAGGAGTAATAGATAATGTATAATTAATAATGTATAATTAAGCATGAACCACTTTATAGCAATGAATCCTCAGCGTGGGGGCAATAAGGGCAGCGCCAGCTGCCTGCCCCTGGCTGAATATGACAAGCTGATAGCTCAGCCTTGGCTCCACGATATGGTGGAGCAGATACGTGGGGGTAATGATAAGCTGAAGGGGCTGATGCCCTTCCGCTGCGGCCACTACAGCCGATTCCTCAAGAATCATCGCTCGCAGAAGGATGCTGACCCTACGAGTTTCCTCTTCCAGACCACCATCGACATCGACGATAAGGAGCTGGTGGGTATCGCCATCGAAATGGCAAGGCAGCTGAATTGCAGCGACTCCATCTGGAAGGGAATGCTACTGCATCTGGAATACTCGGCTCGTAAGAAGCTCCACATCGACATCCGAATGCCGATAGGTATGACTATCGAGGAGACGCAGAGAGCGTATTGTAAGGCACTTGGCGTGCCCTGCGATGAGAGTTGCTTCACCCCAGAGAGAATCCTCTTTATCACGGATCAGAACTCGGAGATCTATCGCTCCAAGGACTGGTATGCCGTGCTTCCTGCCGATGAGCTGAAGGCTCGCAGAGAGGCTTATCTGAAGCGTGGTCTCACCATTGACGGAAGAGGAGATGCAAAAGTTAATAGTTTACAGTTTACAGTTAATAGCAATAGTAATGACAATGTTCAAAATAATAGACTTTCGGGCTCTAACGGCAATCCTGCTGTTTCTCATGGCTCTGCTATTCAGCCTGCCCAACCTGGTAATAGCCATGGTGCTGATGCTGGTAATCTCGGCTCTGCTGGAAGCTATCAGATTCCTGACGGATTACCAACCTCTGGTACCGCCAGCGAGAAGAGCTTAATCGCTTTTGACCTCTTCACGGAGTCGGCAGGACTGAAGAATGTGAATATCGATACCGAGGGCTCTCGCCACTCCTCACTTCTTGCCATCATGAGCGCAGGAGCGAGCAGGGTGATGAGTGAGGAAGAACTGAGAAGAGTGGTGGCAGTGAAGATGCCTAGCTTCGCCCAAGAGCGTGACTGCCAGCAGCTGATCCATGACTTCTATGAGAAATATGGAGACAGTTCGAAGCCATTCTCTAGAGATGTGATCCGCATCAATGCGCAAGCAGAGAAGCAAGCGACTCTCTTAACTCCTAATTCCTCACTCCAAACTCCTAACTGTGAAGATGATTACCCCGCTCCGCCCGAGATGCCGAAGAAGCTGCCTAAGCTCGTGGAGCTCCTCGTGTCTCAGACACCGGATGTCTATAAGCCTGCCGTAGCCCATGCCATCTTTCCTCCGCTAGCCACCCACCTCTGCCGCACCTATTTTAATTACATCGACAATGTGGAGCATGAGGCTACGCTAATGTGTTGTCTCTTAGCTGGTACGGGCGCAGGAAAGAACTGCGTGCAGATGCCTATCAACCTGATTATGGAAGACATCAGAAAACGAGACAAAGATAACCTGAAACGAGAGAAGGAGTGGAAGGATGAGGTGACAAGAAAAGGTGCTAACAAGGATAAGCGTAAGCGACCTGAAAACCTCGTGATCCAGGAGATAGACGCCGACATGACCAACCCTGCCTTCGTGATGCGTACCGCCGAGGCGCAGGAGCATTTCCTCTATACTGCTCTCAACGAGATAGACCAGTTTGATAACCTAAGGGGCATTGGCAACCAGCAGTTTCGTATCATGTGCCTCGCCTTCGACCCTGGTAATCAATATGGACAAACCCGAGTGGGCACGCAGAGTGTTACGGAGCGAGTAACCATCCGATTTAACTGGAATGCCTCGACCACCATCAACAAGGGTATCCGATATTTCTCCAAGGTATTGACCGATGGTCCTATCTCTAGAATCAACTTCTGTACTATCCCAGAGCGTGAGATAGGAGCCGAGATGCCTGTCTATGGCACATACGATGACACATTCAGAGAGAACTTAAAACCCTATATCGAGCATCTTAACATGGCTTCTGGTACTATCAATTGCCCTGAGGCTTTCGCCTTGGCACAGAAGCTGAAAGAGGAGAATGCCGACTTTGCCCGTATGAGCCAAGACAGGGTTTACGAGAACCTCTCGTTCAGAGCCAATGTCATTGCCTATCTGAAGGCTTGCGTGCTCTATGTGGCGAATGGTTGCCAATGGGAATCCGAGATAGAGGAGTTTGTGCGCTGGAGCGAGCAGTATGACCTGTACTGCAAGATGAGATTCTTCCGAGATGCTATCGTGAAGGCGGAGCAGGAGGGAGTGAAGTCGAGCAAAAGAGGGCCTTCCAATATGCTGCAACTTCTGCCAAATGAGTTCTCTTATCAGCAGGCTGAGCAGTTGAGAAGCGACTTGGGGCTGGATACCAAGGGCACCCGACGGATGATAGCCACCTGGGTGTTCAGAAAGTATATCGTGAAAGTGGAGGCAGGCGAACAAGGCGTTAATGCTGGTAATGACAAAGCTGATAACAGCCATTGCAATTACAATTACGGTAATTACAGTTTTTATCGCAAGCTATGTTTTCTCAAAAAAGAATCTAAATAGAAACAATTATGGAAATCGTACTCAAAAGAATAGCTAAGCAGAATACTTACACCATAGGGCGTATGTATATCCTGAAGGACGAGGAGGTGGAGCGCAAGGTGAACTATACGCTCAATAAGGACCAGAAGCGCAGCTTCTGCCATGTGGTAGATGTGGGCAAACTGGACGGGGAGCACTACTTCTGCGATACCCTGGAGCCAACGTGGCGCAACCTGCTGGGCATCACCCTGTTGCCCCAAGAGGAGAATGTGCGTCTGGGGCGAGTGTCGGAGAAGAAGGCGCAGAAGATGAAGGGCAAGACTGCCATACCCGAGGGCACTTATCCCGTGCTCATCACCAAGTCGCCGAGATTCAAGCAGTGGCTGCCCCTGCTGCAGGGCGTTCCTGGCTTTGAGGGCATCCGCATCCATGCCGGCAACTACCCCGATGATACGCAGGGCTGCATCCTGCCGGGCGAAAACAAACTCCGAGGCATGGTGGTAAACTCCCGCATCTGGCTGCATCGCCTCGTCAATGCCATCACGGCGGCGAGAGACCGAGGCGAGAGCATCTGGATCACCATCGTTTGACACCTCTCACGGCCTGGCTCTCTAACGGATTCTCCGGCCAGAAATGCTTAGGGTATCGGCGCTTCAGTTCCTTGCGGACTTCGAAGTAAGTGCCTTGCCAAAAACTTGCGAGATCCTGAGTAAGCTGAACGGGCTTGAAGCCGGGAGATAACAACTCAAGCAGAAGGGGCTGTCTGCCAGCATCGACAGTGGGAGTTGATGTCATTCCGAAACACTCCTGAAGCCGCACACTCAGAACCGGGGCTTCGGCCCCCAAGCGATAATCGATGCGGATGTTGCTGCCCGATGGCACACGGATGTGGGTGGGAGCAAGGTGGTCTATTTCCTGCTGAAGGTCGTAAGGAAGGATGTTCCAAAGGATTTCGCACAGGTTGAGTTTCTTCAGCTCAGTAACAGAAGTCTTCATCTTGCCACCGTCTTCGAGATAGAAAGGGAGCCACGCTCGTGCTGTTGTCAGGAGATGCTCTGTTGACAGGTCGGGAATCTCCAGTTCCGGATGCCATTCAGCTACTTGCGCCACGCGCTGTTGCAGACGATGAACCGATTCGTTCCAATCAAACATGCTGAGTCCGTCTTTTCTGGCAGCTTCGCAGATAATATTAGAAACTGTCTCTCGGTTGGCATTCTGTATCGGCTTGCTGTCTATGACGAGTGCTCCTATCCGTGTTTCCTGTTGCATCTTTACTGCCAGCGCTTTGCTGTCCCATGAAATATTCTCGCAGGTTTGTGCCGGCAAGTTCTTCCAGTTGACGGGGGCTGAGAGAAATACCCTTCCTTTCCGTCTCAGCCCAGAACTGGATGATGAGGTTGAAGCGAGGTTGAGTGATGCGATGGCAAGCCATTCGTTTGCTGCCATGCTGTCGCACGGGTCGATGAAAATCGTGTTGCCATTCGACATCTTGAAGTTGCCCGCATGGTCGGTGGCATGGGCGATGCGCTCAGGGTAGGCTAGGGCGATGAGATGGCCCACTTCCTCAGCATCAATTGGCTCGTTGTCTTCCCTGATACGCAGCATCTTCCTGTATTCCTGGGCAATCTGAGCGATACGGTTCCAACGCCCCAGATTCTTCTTGCAGCGTGCGGAACGTAGGATAGAAAGGCGGAGCGTCATGTCAGAATCCTCATTTTCGCTCATCGGATCTTTCTCTTCCAGCAGAGCTGCAATGTCGCAGGCAAGGGCTTGGCTTGAAGGAGAATCGCTGCTGATCATCATCTTGGCAATGCGCGGATGACAAGGAAGTTGAGCCATTCTGCTGCCTTCTGCGGTGATGCTGCCACTGAGAGCGTGAGCATCATGATCAGGAGTGAGGGCGCTGAGCGACTTGAGAAGTTGCTGTGCCAATACGAGGTTGCCCTTGGGAGGAAGGGTGAGCCAAGGCAGCAGTTCCGGTTTGTTTTCGCCGAAAGCTGCAATGTCGAGAACCAGCGAAGAGAGATCTGCATCCAGTATTTCGGGCAGCCGTTGTTCTGGCATCAGATGTTCCGAGGTCTGTGTCCAAAGCCGGTAACATACGCCTGATGTGATTCTGCCCGCACGCCCCCTTCGTTGCGTAGCCATGTCCTGACTGATACGAACGGTTTCGAGATGGCTCAAGCCTGTACGGGCATCATAAACCTGTTTTCGGCAGAGTCCGGAATCCACAACGATTCTTACTCCTTCGATGGTGAGAGAAGTTTCGGCGATAGGGGTGGCCAATACGATTTTTCGTTCACCTGGTTTGGAAGGAGCGATGGCGAGTCGCTGCTT
>OGXM01001894.1_pt1 | contig 10766 bp, 19 predicted proteins | sample 1576271 | NCBI WGS metagenome assembly OGXM01 (sample SAMEA3541579, study PRJEB24748) | human gut metagenome | biome: human gut; feature: human-associated habitat; material: faeces | place: China | collected 2012 | reverse complement strand
AAGGCTTCGATGCGCAGCACCCGTGCACCCAGCGCGATGATCTACTATACAGGAAAATATGATTTTCTATCTCTTTCATAGTTTGCCCGTTAGTAGTTCCATCTTTTGCATTTACGTGGTTATTAAATCGGTATTCAGCTATAGTACCATCTATATCTACATAAATATATTTGTTTTTTAATGCTTTTATCATTTTTCTATTCATACTATTTTTCCTTTCCCAAAAACACCCCTCCCTTTTCATTTTAAGAAAAAGAGAAGGGTGTGATTTTTAGCTTAACTTAATGACATTGAGTCATATCTCCAGAGACTTTTTTTAATTTTTATGAAATCTTAGTTTACTGTGCTTTATTCCATTTCAACCTTAATTGTTACTGTGCATTTATTTGGCTTAAACATGCTCTCAATAAATGCGATTTCTTCATCAAACTTATACGAACCTTCGTTTCTCTTTAGTTCACTCAACCAATCGACAAGCATATGGTCTAAAGTTTCATATTCAAGATGACCGCAATCATCTTTACCTCTCCATTCAGAATCGGTATCCTTTGTATTTGCATTCATCATCTGCAACACAAGTCGTCCATCAGGATAAAATCTAAACATATATGAATAGTAATCACATATTCTTGTCAAGATTTCCAGTTTGTCATTCCATTTATGAAAAATACCTCTTGTAAGATATTCTGTAAGATACTTTTCATCTTCTGCATTATCACTCCAAAAATTATTTTTTAAATATTCTCGCTTCATTCTATAGTCCATACAATTTCCTCCATTTTCCTAGTAAAGGCGAATTTACTTGCCTTCTACCAAATACTTTCTTCTCATTTCTTGAAAGTCAAAGCCAATCATCTCAAGTACACTTTCTAATGCCAATGCTCTACCATATTCAAGTTTGTAATCAGGATTGTTCTGTTCCTGATATTCTCTCATTGCAGTTTTTGCATTGTTGTACCTCACGACTATCTGATCAACTTCTCTTTGTGTCAATGTATAATTTTTTATTTCATCAGGTGTATATACGGTTCTCCATACTAATAACTTGCATTTTCCTTCCATTGCATCTTTTTCTGCTTTTAACATACATTCTGCATTTATTTTCCCAGATACATTTTTGCATGATTCTGGATAACAAGCACATACAGTTTCATTTTCTGTTGCTTCGCTTAACTCATAAATCTGTATATATTTTTCCATTTCTTTTACCTCCAAATCCATAGGAAACATTCATCCATTTACTTCATACATCACTGGCAGTGCTGTTAATGGATACTTTACAATGTCATCGGTATATGGAAAATAATATCCAACACAATTTTGCCTACTGTATCTATTCTTTGTCACCTTAACTGTCATATATAATTCATCAATATCAACAACCAAAACCGTTCGTTCAGTGTTACTAATTATCATAAATTCTTTATTCACATATTTTTCTCTCAAATAATCGATATTCATATTTTTATCTCCATTCGTTTTAATAGCTTCTTCCATTGTCTCACATTTATGATGGACACATACTTGTATGTGTATCAATATTAATTTTTCGTGCCATAATTTGTTACATCCTTTCTCTGTTAAAATTCATGCTTACTCAAGTGTTTTATCCATTATCTCCACTTTTCAATAGTCACATGGATAATATGTCGGATTAACGTAAAAATAAAAGTCCCTGGTACCAAACGCCCCAGAGACTTTTTATAGCTTACTTATATTCTCTTGAAATAAGATTTCTTACCTTATTTTTCTCTCACGCATGCAGCACGTCCTAATGGGCATCCGTGATCACAATTTTCTTCTATGCTCCATCCACAATCTATGATATCCGCTGTATTCCTCCATTTATGAAGAGATTTCAAGGCTTCATCAATGATAAATTGTTTTTCCTCTTCATTAATTATTTTTTCTACCGCTAAATCATCAGAATTATATGCATTCACAACTGAAATAAATAGTCGGTCAAATTTGTCTGTTCCTGCGTCAAAATGCACATATGCCACTACATGCTCATACGAATCTGAGTTTGGACTATTCAATTCCTTCTGTTCCTTTTCATCAAACATATCTTTTTTATCGCATCTTGCAAGATTGTCTTCCAATTTTTTAATTCCTTCCGGGTTTACTTCGATTTCAGCATAATCAACAAGTTTTCCGTCCAAATAGCAGCGTCTAAAATTCTGTGAAGGAATAAAATATTCTCTTAATCTATCTCTGGTTATTTCTGTCTGCATTATTTTTTCTCCTTTTTTTTCATTTACAACAAGTTTTATTCTATTTTTCTATAATATCCTCTGCCAATATGCTTCACTTTATCAGAAACATTTTTAAATGGTTCTGTACCTGTCCATTGCCATGCACTTCCATAATAAAAATCTTTAACTGGATCGTGATTTGAGGAATCTGTTCCTTCTACCTTTTTTATTCTTTTTTCGCCTGTATTTTTATTTTTCATATGAACTGCTAATTCCATATTTTCTCCAATCATATTTTAAATCCAACGATTGCTCTTGTATTCATCATTATGAAATTCCCGATTCAATCCCATATGTAATTATCTTCTTTTCCATATAAGGCACCACCAGGAAGGAACATTCCCAATGCTTCTATTTCATGTTTTTCCAACAACTTTCCCTTTCTGTTTCCTTTAAGCCATATAAATCTTCTCATAATAACTTCTTCAGGTAATAACATAAGTCTTTTAGTTGTAAGCTGTATTCCAACACCAAGTTTTTGCATTATATTACCAGCACCACCATTTATAAGATATTGTCTTAAAATCTCTGTATACTGATTCAGATGTGAATCTGTTTGTGCAGCTCCATAAAACATCTGTTCTGTTAATCTGTGATACTCAATATAATTACATTTCATATTTTTCATCCTTTCCCAATTGCCGTTTCAAAGATTTTGAAGCAATTTATAAGCTTCTTCTTTATTCACATTAGATTCATCCATGATTTTGTGCAGGGGGAAATACAATTTAATTTCACATCCTGTACAAAGGAATTGACTATTTTGAGTTTTTATATCTAAGTATTCTGAATGTCCATTGCAACATGGACATATGTTTTTGCTCATACAATCATACCTCTTATCTAAATAATTGTTTCCTATGCTTTCTTCTTAGAATAATACTTAACAATGTTTTTAAAATCTTTGCTACTTGCATAAGCAACTCTAGGTTTACTTCCATCAATGTTAAATTCCGTTACGCTTAAAATCGGATAGCCTTGTACCGTTAATGTGGCAAGATATACAAGTAAATTTAATTTGTATCCAAGACTGTCAAGCTGAATTTCTTTTCTTAACTTCTGTACTTCTTCATCATAATTGTCATCTATTTCAATAATGTGTGCAGAAGCATATGTATTGATTTTATATAATCTATTGTTAATTTTTCTTACCATATTATTTGCCTCTCTTTCCGAGTAAATCCTCATTTTATTCTGGTATTAAGCTCGTTATTTGTTCAAAACACATCTCAAAAAATGTTTTGGATTCATCATTTGTAAATTCCTTTTCCATCCAATGTTTATTTCCATTGTTATCAATGTAGTAAAGTTCATATTTTTCTTCGTCTTGACACATATGGAATCCATCAGAATCAAATACTACACATGCACCAAAACAATCCGACAAATAATTTTCTCCATCCAAATTTATTGCATTTTTAATATATTTTTTGGGTACGTTGTCCGCTACGCACCAAAAAATTATAGAATCTCCAAAATTGTCAAAATGTTCTATTTCTTTACATGTAATCATAATTATTCCTCCATTCTTCCAAAAGAAACTCTTGTTTAGTCATTGGTTACAACCGAGCTCGACCCTAACGGTGACCTGATGACAGGTTATACAGCGAATAACCGCTTCCAGTTCAGAATAATGCAGGAATCTGCTCTTGCTGTTTATAATCGCTGCATAAGCCTCGTCCCGATTGTAATGAAGCCGATCAATCTCTTTCAGAAATAGATGTTGCCTGTTATTTACGATAAATGTTTCTGATAATTCATCTTCCCAAACATCAAGAGCGTTATCATAATTGATATGGTATCTTCTTCTTCCAATATTAAATCCATACTCACCCTGAAATTTTTTCATTTCAGTTACTGTTTTGAAATTCTGATAATCGTATGTATTAAAATATTCCAAACATTCCTCATCAGAATTAAACTCAATTATTTTTTCTTCACTTAAGTATTTATTTAATTTTTCCTGGTTTATTTTCAAAAGAATCACCCCTTAATTAAATTCAACCATAACAATTTTATTGGCTAAAATAGCTTCTAACGAAATCAGATCTTTGTGTTTCTCATAATCTTTATATTTCGCTTCTGCAACTTCTTTTACAATTCTTTCTCTTACTTTATTCATATATCATCACTCCTTACCATTCTGAACTAGGTTTACTCAAGTGTTTTATTTCATTATCTCCACTTTTCAATAGTTACACGGATAATATGTCTGAATAACGTAAAAATAAAAGTCCCTGAAATTCAGAGACTTTTATTTTTTACGTTACCGTTTTCATCATACTCAATTGGTTCGATATTAATGAGATATCCAATGTTTTTTTCTTTATCATATACTTCCATTTTTATTGCTTCTCCTCCTACACCCCATTCAAATGAAAATCTTTTGTCCTCATTTTCAATAAGATGTACAAGATGATCCATTAACTCATTTGTATTTGCTGCAATCTGTTTCTTTTCTTCTACTGAATTCATTCCTTATTTTACCTGCCTTTTCATAAAGTTTATGTTGCCATTTATGTCTACTCGCATTTCGTTTTTCTCCATACTTCAATAGTGATATATACAACATGTCAGAAAAAAGTAAAAATAAAAAAAGAAGCAGTTGGTTTCTGCTTCTAATTTTCTTTTTTATTTACTTTTTGTCCATACTGAATTTGGATTCCATTCGCAACTCTCACATATCTTTGTGAATTCATTGTAATACGGACATTTCTTTCTTTTACATGATTTGCCTTCTTTTCTTTTCATAATTATTATAATTACCTCTTTTTCATCGTTTTAATCTATTTTTTATCACCGTTATTTGTTTTGGCCAAATACATTTTATGCCTCCTAATTTTACTTTGAAATCGTCACTTTATTTTACAATTTATAACATTTAGATTCTACAATATTTCAACACTATTTATCAAATTCATAATCTCTTTTTCGTACATTACTTTTCCGTTATTAGTTCTTGCACAAAATGGATTAGTAAAATGATGTGCGATAGCTTCTAACACCATCGATTCTGATTCTATTTTCCGGGATATTTTCATCGTTATTCTTTACAACAACGACATATGAATTGTTCAATATTGATGTTGCATATTGTGTATCTACAACTTTTGCATCATAGTATGTGTACTGTATATCTTTCGTGTTAAGACTGCAGACAAGTCCAATTGTAAATCCAATGCATGAAAGTAAAAAATTATATATAAATAAATACTTTAGTCTGATTTTTTTTCATGTTTTCTCCTTATTTTACCGATTATTGGTTATTAATTTTAAACGTAAATTCATGAGAGCTTCTGTTGGAGTTTTTCCTTTTCCTATGATGTAATCTTCTGCCTCATTTTTCCAGAATGCTTCGCAATCAAAGTCTCCTGCATTAATTGCCAATTCACTGACAGCGGCTGGTATCATGTTAAACGCCAGATAATTTGCATCCGAATATGCACCGCCGTATCTGTCTTCAACAATACATAAAGGTACAGGCAACCAAAGATTGCTTACCTCAACTGCCATAATTGCTTTTTGGATAGCCTCACTGTATTCATCTGCATTTGGAAAATTTTCGTTCAACGCATCATTCAATTCATTGAGTTTATCAACTATGTCTTTCCCAAGACTCATGCCGATTGTGTCCCGATTTTTCCTTATTTTTTTAAATTTCATTTATTCTCGCCTCCTAACGATAAATAATAATCTTTTGCTTGCATATAATCCACAAATGTTTTTGTACTTTCGAATGGACTATGCACTTCATATTTTATTGAATTTGATGTACATGACACACATGCTGTAAATACATATGCGCCACCACTATAAAGTGGTCTTTTGTCAATAATGTTTTCAAAGTATGTCTTCATCGAAAATCTCCTATTTTTTTTACCCTATTAAGACGACTAAGTTGCCACATATTTTTCAATAATATTGCAAACATCCTTAATTCATAACTTTATAGCTGTTCTTTCTGTCCATATCATCTTCTGGTAGTTCTTTGTTAGAAAAAGTGAATACGGTGAGTCCTGGTCGTTCTCCATTTTCTGAACTGGTTATGTGATAAGCATATTTCCATCCATGTTCCATATATCTTTTTGCAATAAGGTCACGCACATGAATAGGATATTCTTTGTGCAGAAATACATTGATTTTATTTGCATATTCCAATATAGAATCTGTCAGCTCCTGCTCTATTTTGTTATAGTCCACACCTTCTAAAAAAAGTTTATGTTCCAGATCCTTCATATCATAATCATATTTTTTTACCGCAAGGCGGCATTCTTCTACTGTGCCTATGGCTTTATACTGCTGCAGCATTTCCACTGCTTGTTCTGCAAGCTGGATTGCTTCACTATATTCACCTGCTTTAGGGAAATTTTCATTCAATGCTTCATTCAATTCATTGAGCATATTTATTAATTTGTTATCCTCCATAAGTTAACACCTGCCTTTTCCTGTTATTTGATTATAAATATGTAACTGCCTGCTGATATCCCTTTTTTTAATTACTAGAAAAGATCTGGCAAATAACTATAAAAACCTATTAGGCATATAAAATCCACTAAAAAAAGTATCGCAACTACTATTTGAATTCTTTCCCACCTGATGTATTTGTCCACTTTATTTCTTTCGCTATTTACCTGTTTCTTGATTTCCGTAAATGCAAATAATAAAATTAATGGAACAGAAGCTGTAAAGGCTATTTCCGCTATCATTTCAAAAGTTGTATATCCACTAAACATGATATGTATCCTCCATTATTCCGTTTCAAAATGGATAGAAAAGCTCCGGCGAGTAATGATACAAAACTATCAGGTATATTACATCCACTGAAAAAAATATTCCAACCACCATTTGAATCTTTTCCCACATTATGTATTTGTCCTCTTCATCTCTTTCAGCATTTGCCAACATCATAATTATTGTAAATGCTAATAATATACATAACGGAATGAGAGCTGTAAATGCTATATCGCTAATTGTATATCCACTAAATAACATGTATCCTCCGTTTTTGTCCATATTATACAGACGTTTCCATATATACTGTACTTCGCCGATACTTACATTGCAATACTGATAATAAACCAAGAACTTAACCCCAAAATCAACCAAATGACAACGATACACATTATAAAATACCAAGCCATACCATCTTTTTTAATATTTTCAGCTATTTTCATCGAATAATAAATTCCTACTAATAAAAACGCAACTATCATTAATCCTGCTAATAAATAAATCATATTAGTTATCCTTTCTTTGATAATATTTAATCCCAACTATTTCACTGCTTTGTTTGTCACATGTTGTATATGTTATTTTTGTCCTAACATCTTCTGGCCCATTTTGTGGGCAACCATTCCAATATTATTCATACTTCCATGGCCGTCCTGCCATTCATTAATGAATTTTTCTTTTTTCTTTTCATCAGTGATTGCTTCCAATGCTGCTTCATACCTGCGTCTGTCTTCAAATTGACCAAACATAAAGGACAAAAGAGCGTTTGCCACTTCTTCCCATTTTTCTTTTATTCCTTCTTCTGGTCTTCTGTTAAATTTCTCTTCATACCATTCTTCTGCTCCACCAAATAAAAATACCGGGACATTTTCGCCTTTTCCCTGTGGCTCTGCACCGTACATTGTTCCAAGACAGAACACAGTAAGTGCTGCCGTTTCTAAATCCGGTGCAAGAAATGTGTAAGGATCGCTAGGATTGATCAATTGATATTGTATTAACTGGTTCTTATTTTCCACAGTTTCACCATCCTTTTTATTTAAAGTATGTCAGAAAATATTTCTTCTTTTGACTTCTATACAACAAAAAATATATAGTATTTATACAATGCAGAATATCCAGTCAATGATCATTGACAAAAGTTCGTATAATTGATCATTGCTTTAAAAGAATATAAAGTCATCATACAGATTTTCTTCTACAAATTGTTCTATCATCCTCATGGATGTTTCTTTTTCATGGCATTTCTCACATTTTCTGTAAGGATATATTGCCGGAAGTATTTTGCCGCATGATGTACATCTTTTAAGATTTTCTTTTTTGTTGTTCTTAAGTACTTCGATGATATCCATGGAGCACTGCTCTTTTTCTCTTGCGATCATTTCCATGAATTCATTATCGTCTTTGTTTCGATCGGTCCTTTTTGCAAATGCATAGTATAAATCCAGGACTTTATAATTGTGTTCGAGTATATCAAGTCTGTTGCCTTGAGTAAGGTCATAAGACAGCATATCCCTGATGTCCCGATTCTCATAATATACTGAACAAAGGTTTTTCCATACACTGTAAATGCTGTCCTCTGAATCTACCGGAATGCATATCAGGCTCCACATTTCTTCTTTTGTCATATTCCTGCAGTATGTCTCAAGATATACTGCTTTCTTGTATGCATCTTTGCAGTCCCTTTTAAAGAATATCCCGTCTTCTTTTACCTGGATCCATTTTTCAAGGATTACAGATAAAGGAATATCAAGGGTTAAGAGTGTTTCCGGCACCTGTATACAGGCTTTCTTGATTTTCTCATATGGTGTATTGAGGAGCTTATTTATATGCCTTTCGTTGTATAGGGAATTTACATATCCAGTATCATATATTCCTTTCCGTCCGGCACGACCGGCAATCTGTTTTACTTCTTGTACATTAAGTGATCTTCGTGTTTTTCCGTCATATTTTGTATCCTGGAGTAAAATGATGCGTTCTATCGGAAGATTTATTCCCATTCCGATTGCATCTGTTGCAATAATAATATCCGTTTCTCCATAATTGAATTTTCTCATTTCTTCACGGCGTACACTGTATGGGAGAGCACCGTATATGACACTTGGCCTATAACCTTTTTCTTCCAGTTCTGCAGCTGTCTGCAATACAGAACGTCTTGAAAATGTTATAAGTGCATCATGTTTTCTTATGCTGGCAGGATATTCAAACCTGGTATCTTCAAACACAAGTGGCGTATTCCTTTTATGCTCTACTACTGTATAGCTGTCTCCGCATCTTTCAATAATACGTTTCACAATTTGAAGGGCATCCTCAGACATACACACATGTATACGTTCTGCCAGGCATCCAATGATTGCCCTTGTCCATGCCCATCCTCTCTGTGTATCTGCTATCATCTGCGCTTCATCTATGACGCATACATCATACTGTACAGTCGTGTCGAGCATTTCTACTGTGGATGACATGTGGCTGCTGCCGTAGTGGATATCCTCCTCTTCCCCTGTCAGCATGGAACATTCCACACCATTATCCAATAACCTTTCCTGTGTTTCCAATGCGAGCAGCCTTAATGGTGCGAGATATATCCCGCTTTCAGACTGCATCATATCTTGTACTGCTTCATAGGTCTTTCCTGTATTGGTCTGTCCTACGTGCAAGATAAAACACCTTTTTTTTGCACGTGCTTTTGGATACAACAATGTATAGTCATCCGGTATATTGTCATTGATCATTTTTCTGGTTTTTACCGTATTGAAGTTCTCGTAATTTCGATTAACCGACAATATAGACAGATACTCCTTATTTCCTGTATGTGAAAAAATGCTGTCTCTTTCACGCAAAGCAATATAGTCAGCAACCCGGTTCGCATAAGATTTCTTTTCTTCTTCCGGTATATATTCCGGCATATCTTTTGTCTGTACCTGTCTCCTGATATATTGTTGGATTTTGTAAAGCACCATTTCATCAAGCACGATATAATTTTTTTTACTTTTATTTTGGATATATACGTCCCAACGGAATGTAACCCTTTCAAGTCCATTTTTCCCCGGCATACATTTACCTTCGAACAATGCCTCTAAGTATTCTCCATCCATTTTTCTGTACTTTTTCCCTCTTTTTACATAAAGAACATCATTTCCCAAAATCTGCCTCATGGCTGCTGCTGACTGATACATACATCTTTCCTTGAAATTTCCTGTATACATCTGATCCGCAATTTTCTTGCATTTTTTCTTTGCAATTTTCCTTTGTTTCATTTTTCCTTCTGTCTTTTCTATAGTTCTCACGCCCTTTGTCTCTTTTTCATCATTATGTCAGAATAAATATTTTTTTAATTTACACATGTATCTGTCATGCTGCCATGTTGTCATTTAATTCTATTATTGTATAGCATTTTATGATTTATCAACTATTTTTTTAGTGCCGGAAATATACCGGGAAAAGAAAAAAGCTATTGTATCAGACCACCCTGATCAATACATTTATTTGTTAATTTCTTGTATGGGAAATAAGCGGGAAGCGTTTATATTGATTTTTATCATATAGCTGTACCAAAAATAGAATGGAAAAAGAGAAAAGAAAAAACGTTGTACTGGAATATGATAGATCTTTGTTTGATATTGTATGGTGCGCGCGGCGAGTAACGCTGGATGAAAAAGTGCAATGACGCGCGGGGGAATGATAATGTGCCGGGAACCTTTGTGTATGTTTTATTGTAGTCCCTCGGCGGTCGTGTAGGTTCCGTCCTTATCTTCCTGATCCACCGCGGTCGGTCCGACTAAG
>OGXM01001885.1_pt1 | contig 10797 bp, 9 predicted proteins | sample 1576271 | NCBI WGS metagenome assembly OGXM01 (sample SAMEA3541579, study PRJEB24748) | human gut metagenome | biome: human gut; feature: human-associated habitat; material: faeces | place: China | collected 2012 | reverse complement strand
TGATAATACAAGGAAAAAACCGGCAAACACAATCAATATTCCAATAGTATTGGCCATTATTATATTTGACAGTTCTAACCGTCTGCCCTGTACACGTTTTGGTGTATACAAATTAAATGCATAATATAATAATAGATATAACGGAACAATTAGTATTAAAGCTTTCATATAAAAATTGAAAGACAACACACCAATTTCCGGATTAACAATACCACTTGAAAATTTTATCCACCAGGCAATTACATATGACAGCATTACAACAATTGCATCCAAAACAACATGTAATCTGTTAAAATGTTGCTGATTATTTTTTATCATATTGTCATCCTTTAATTTTCAAGCTATAGTGATTATCTCTTATTCACCATATAATATTCAAACACAATCATATAATATCTTTTGTGCTCATTGTGATAATGATACAATAATTTCCAACAAATCACAATCTCTTTTTATTAATATATTTGTCTTTAATTCTTAATATTTTCTTATCATTTGTAAAATGATATTAATAATTTAATACTATTTTCCACTTAACACTCTGAAAATATTAATCCATAATTCAATTTGTATATAAATATAATTCCATAAATTTTGTTTGCGATACCTGACTTTCCAACATTTTTTACAATCGCGGACGCCTTCTTTCATTCCCCGCCAATACTCATGTACAAATCCTTTTTTCATAAAAAACAACGTTTTCACAAAAATACCCAACAAAATAAACGGACTATTCAAGACGATCTGGATCGACGGCATATTTTTATATATGACAAAAATAGTATTCCTTGCTGCAAGAAATACTTTCTTTTCATTATAACGCGTACCTGTTGTTGCACTCCCCACATGGTATACCCTTGCCTCTGGTTCATACCAGTTTTCATATCCAGCAATCCTTGCACGATATCCAAGATCCACATCTTCCAGATATGCAAAATGATACTCGTCCAATCCACCAATCCTTTGTAATACATCCATACGATAAATGGCTGCACCGGCACAACATGAAAACACGCGGACAGCCTTCTCATAATCTGCACATCTTTTACCTTTGCCTCTGGCGACCGCCCATCCCAGAGCCGTATATAAATCTCCTGCATTATCTAAAATCTCATGATTTTTAAAATCGATCATCTGTGCTCCACAGGAAAAAATCTGTTTTGATCTTTGAATTGCATTTAGCAGAGCTTCTACAAACTGTTCATCCACTTCCGTATCATTATTCAACAAAATAATATATGGTGTCTTTGTCTTTTGAATCCCAAGATTCACTGCTCCACAAAAGCCCAGATTTTCTGTCAATGATACTATTTCCATATCCAGAACTTCCGAAGTAACACTCACGCTTCCATCTTTAGAACCATTATCGACAACAAGAACCTTAAAGCCCTTATATGTCTGTTTTTCCAATGTTTTCAGACAATTTTCCAGCAATCTTTTCCCATTATAATTTGGGATTATAATTGTCACATCCTGCATGAATTCATCCTAATTCCTTTTTGTTTTTCCTTTGCTGTGTATATACATCCAGGCCGCCGCATATTCCTCGCGCTCTTTTTCCGACCACGAAACATAGGTAGCAAAATCCACCTTGGCAAGCGTCATATCCTGTACACCACATTTGTAACATTCTACATTCTTACGTCTCGAAACCATACGCATCCACCCACAGTCCGGACATATATATACTCTCATCATAAGCATTTGTCCTCTTTTTCATCTTTGCGATAAAAATATTATAGCACAAGACAAAAAAGCTTCCCACTCATTTTTCATGACAAATGCCGACATCTTTCGCATCTGTTCTTTATTTTCCAAGTAAATACTGATTACTTACCAATGAAAAGTTACGATTATAATAAGGATCTCCATCCTTTAAAATATCCTTCCATAAAACGCGAAATGTATCTATTTCCCCCTGAAAACGCCGGACTTTTTCAGGCGTATCCTCTGCCCCTCTGGATTTTGATTCGTAATGATACCCCTCAATTTTTGGATCATACATCACCAAATAACCCTTTTTTCGTACTTTCAGGCAAAAATCCACATCATTGAATGCCACCTGTAACTTTTCTGTAAATCCATCTACTGCATCAAATACGTCTTTCTTTACCATCATACACGCTGCGGTAACCGCACTGTAATCTGCCTGCAGGGAAGCCCTGTTTTGATACCCATGTTCCTCCCGCGGCAGTCCCTGAAACATATTAGCTGCAATCCCCCGCTTGCTTCCACCAATCCCAATAACGATCCCAGCGTGCTGCACCGTATCATCCGGATAATATAACTTTACACCGGTAACTCCCACTTTATTTCTATGGCAGTCGCCTGACAGTCTTAAGATCCAGTCCGTGCCAATCATTTCAACATCATTATTCAGGAAAATATAATACTTACCAGTTGCAAACTGAACACCAAAATTATTCAGCTTTGAATAATTAAATTCATTTTCCCATACAACCCCTTTAATATCCATGTTGTGAGACAATTTTCCCTGAAATGTCTGAACGCCATGCACCTTTTCTTCTCCTGGTGCAATTCTGCGGTAAAACGAAAACGTATCTTTACAACTATTATTTTCCACAATGATAATCTCACAATTGTCATAATTTGTCTTTTTAATTCCATCCAGACATTTCTGTAAAACTTCTATTTCATCTTTATTTGGAATAATAATGGAGACTCTTTCGTGTTCTGCGACATAATATTGAACGGAACATGCCTGCAATTGATTTTCCACCGTAACCTTTGCCTTTTCTCCCATACGCTGTAAGTGCTGCTCTACAAGCTCACACTGTCTCTGCAGATAATAATCCCAATATATTTGATCTATATTCTTATTTTCCATATGATGCACTAATATATCAGAAATATGTCCTATGAGCTCTGTATGTTCGATGCAGCAGAGAATAAATTCATATAATTGTATTTCTCTTTCTGCAGCCTTCTGTGTCCTGTTCTGGATTTCTTCATAAATTCTGTTTTTCCCGGTTATATTGCAAAGTTTTTCCTGTAATCCTGCCTTCTCTATAAACTCGCACTTTACAACAAACGATGTCCCAAAATAATTCTCTGTCCGCAGTAAATCCAGATTATAATCAGGTTTAAAAAAAGGAACTGCCTCTTCTTTTACATCTGTGACCTTATCATCATCATAATAAATCAAATCTTTTTCATCACTCGAACAAGCAATCCTGTACAAAGCCTGTTCTGCTAAAACATCCCCATTATTCAGGAAAAGAATCATTGCCGCTCGTTTGTTTTCCTCTATGGACCAGTGATCATACGTCTGATTTTTCAGAGAATTTAATGTTGCGGGACTGATTTCTTCTTCAGGCTCCTTGCCTATAACAATACGGAAAAATGGTTTATCTGCCCAGCTTTCTGCTGCCTTTTTCTGCTCCTGTAATTGTTTTTCCGTAAGTGAATGTAACTTCTTCCATTCATCATATGTAATTCCCTGTTCTTCACCTTTTTCCCGTAATCTGATCAAAAAATCTTTTACCCCATAACATCTGAGAAAATGAAGACCACGGATTACTTTCGAAACAATATCTTTCATATAATTCACTTTCTAAAAAAACAGGTGGTAGCCATTCTTTGGTACCACCTGAAAAATACTATTTAATTTCTAATTCATCCCATGAATCAGACGGAACTAAAGCAACATAGGTTTTACCTGTGTTGATTTTAATCTCATTTCCTGACATATCATAGTAACGTGTTGGAGATGTCTCTGTTGTTTTTGTCCATGTAATTGGAATTGCCTCACCATTTGTCACATAGTAACCATCCTGATTAGAAGCAATACAGTTATAAATCATGTATCCATGCTCATCCAGCTGTTCAAAATCACAGGACTGAAGTAATAAATTCTTAAATGCAAGCTGTGCGTTGTCATTACCCGGATCCACATGTGCTTTGCCATACTCAGAATACTTATAAACCTGTTCTGACTCATCATACTCTAAATATGATCCATTATGAGGAAATGGAAGATCTACAGAGGCTGCTTCTATTGCATCACTTGCTGAAGAAAGATCTACAGGCTCTGACTCGCTTGCAAACTTATAATGAGCTCCTTCATAATACTGTGTATAAGTAGTAGAAACACCAGTGCTTGAAAAGTTTCTGTCTAAATCACCTGATACAATATACTCTGTGTATTCTCTAGGTTTTCCATTATTAACGCGTGAAAACGTTCCACTAAAATGATCTGTCCATGGATGTGCCAGATACTCATCAATGTAGAACGGACCACCATCATGGCATACAACCGCATTCCATTCTGCTGCCAGAATCAGGTTTGTAGGTCTGACACTTCGGATACTTCCTAATTGTTCAATCTTCTCCCAGTCTTTTACCAGAACCATAAATCTGGTAATTCTTCCGTTAGCTGTACTGTTCATCATCTCATACACAACATCTGCATTCTCTGATAAACCATAATGCGGTAATGCATAAAGTTCGTTATCCACCATTGCTGCGATAGGTCTCTGATCTTTTAAACTTTCATCGATCAATTCATTTGTCAGCTCGCTATGATAAAATCCTTCCGGCGCATCATCCTGCACATCTTCTTCCGCTTCTGTTACTGTATCTGCCGCAGCATTATCATCTGCTGTCACATCTGCCGTGACCTGATCGTTGACTGTGTCTGCATCTTTTCCACAGGCTGCAAATGAGCATGTAACTGTCAGCATAGCCATTATTAGTGCTAATCTTTTTTTCACTCTTAAATTCCTCTTTCTTCGTTATTTACCCAAATATGGTATTAAGATTTAGGAAATGTTCCCAAAAACATATACATATATTAACATAATTTTGCATAAAAATAAAAGGGATATTGTATTATTTTTGTGAAATTAACGAATTATTAAGATTTATATTCTTCTAATTCTTTACTTACTCCGACTTTAAATTCCACAGGATCATATCCAAATGCTTCTGTCGCCTTTGCATGTGAATATACACGCGGTTCACATAATCTCTGTACTTTTTCTCTGTAATCAATATTCCTAAACGAAATTATATAAATAACTACTGCACCCCAAAATGCCAATTCAAATGGTACACTGATAAAATGAACTTTTTTTCCAAGACAATTTCCAATCTCTAAAAGCATCTCACGGAGCGTAATTGGTTCTTTTCCCGACAAATCAAAATCCTGATTTGCTGTCTTTTCCTCATTCATAAGAACCTGATAATAAGCTCTACCTAAATCTTTATAATATACTGGCTGTAATTGATATTTTGCACCATTTACCACTGGCATCATTGGAAGTTTATCTACCATTTTAGTAAAAACATGAACATTATGATCACCTAAACATCCATATATCATTGTTGGTCGAAGTATAGTCAATATAATTCCCTCTTTATTACATATATCATAAACTACACTATCGATCCTTCGATATTCTTCCCCTGCTTCCTTATACTTTGAATAAATACCAGTAGTATGAACAAGAATCAATCTGCGAACATGACATTTTGCTGTCACTTTAACAATATTTTCCGAATATTTAATTCCAGCTATATGCACAATTGTATCAACTCCATCCAACTGATTTTCAAGATATAATTCATCTTGCAGATCACCATATGTTATCTCTGCAATTGGTAATAATTTCTTTGTATTTTCTAATCTTGAACTGCTCCTCGCTAAAATTTTTATTCCGCTCTGAAATTTATCCAGTACATTATCCATATGCATTGAAAGATATTCCGCAAATGCTTCACCTGTTTTTCCTGTAATTCCAGTGATTGCTAATTTACAGTTCATATAATTCCCCTCTTTCTTCCTTGAAATTCCAATATGGATCCCCTTTACAAATATACTCTCCCCAATCATTCTTCAGATTTTGATTGCGGTTCATGTATTCCTTTTCTTTTCCTGATTTCACTGCAATCACTTCTGGATCCAGAACAATTCTATATCCTGCTTTTCTTAATCGGATACATAAATCTATTGCCTGTTCTTCCTTTGAAAGTTTCTTGTTTATTTTTCCTATTTGTCTTAATGCGCTTTTCCTGACCACTGCAAATTCAAGCGAAGCAATGCTTACATCCTGTGCCAGTACTGCACGTTTTTGATATCCCCGATATCGAATAGATTTTCCTCGAAACAAATGATATAGTTTTCCCTGCTGATCATAACTCATACCACATTCAACAATTCTGCCATGATAAATTATCTTTCCGGCAACCATGCCTATCTCAGGATCAACAAATCTGCTACTCAGTCTTTTTTTCCAGTTTACATCTTTCGGTTTTAATAAAACATCCTGAAAAAAAACGCCCTCTTCTTCCATATCTGTCAAATATTCCACATGATAACTTCCTGGATCCACTCTTGGAATAACCTCTACAGCACTATAACCACATCGAAATAAATGATCTGATATTGCCTTTGCTCCATTTAAAAAAGCATACTCTTTGTTTCCACTATTTCCAGCTGTTGATGTTTCACTTATCCGCCAATGATATAATATTTTGGGAATATGACATACCCTCTTCGCAAGTTCTGTACATCTAAGCATATATTCATAATCCTGCGCACCATCATATTTTGCATCTATTTTCCCTGCCTTTTGCATTAATTCTTTTTTTATCATAATAAAATGACATAAATAATTATAGGAGCATAGCAATTCTTTATTATAATCCGGTTTAAAATGAGGATTACTATATCTTTTTAAATCGTCAGAAACTTTATCCTCATCTGAATAAAACAGATCCGCACTTGCATTATTTTGTGCAGCAATTACCATTTCATATAAAGCATTTGGTGTTAAAATATCATCGTGATCCAGAAAACATATATACTCTCCTGTCGACATATCCAATGCAGCATTTGTGTTCTGTGCAATCCCACCATTTTTTTCAAGTTTTTTATACTTTATTCTATCTTCATTCCCATGCATTGACAAAATCACACTTTTTACTTTTTGTGTTTTACTTCCATCCGCTATACACAATTCCCAGTTCTTATATGTCTGATCCATAACTGAAAGTATCATCTGCCTTAAAAAATCTGGCTTTGTTTCATATGTCGGTACCACAATGCTCACTAATGGTTCATTATTCCATTTTTTATTGCGTTGCAAACTCAGTTCATTCTCAGTAGGTAAATACTTCTCATATACTTTTTCATACTTTCTTGTACAAGATGTTATGTTTTCGTATACTTTATAGCCAAAATCAATGATTCCATAATGCTGGATCAACTTTAAAGTTCTCCCCATTGCAACTCCTTATTAATATCGATTTTCTCCATCATGGGACAGTAATGAAACATTGGTAATCCCTTCTATTTTTTCACATTCACTTAATAAATCTTTTTCTTTTTTGGTACGAAGTTCTACTACCATATTTATACCGTCAGTTCCAATATTTCTAGCCTTGATTTGATACCCCTTTGCATTGGTTTTTAAAATCTGCATAAGGTTTTCCTCCATATCTTTATTAGTTCCATTGAGCACTAGCAGATATGGAGCTTTCGGTGGTTTTACAACTTCTAACAATAATAAAAGAATCGTAACTGCAAGGCTCATAATAATTGCAACCTGATATAACGATGCACCACAAATAATCCCCACACTAATTGACCAGAATAAAAACAGTAAATCCAACGGATTTTTAACGGCATTTCGAAATCTCACAATTGATAATGCGCCTACCATACCAAGTGAAATCACAAGGTTAGACTGCATCGCCAACACAATTGCCGCTGTAATTACTGACATAATTGCTAACGTTTTATTAAAATCTTTTGAATAGAAATTTTTATTAGAACATAATCGATAAATAGCATAAATATATAGTGCAATCAATATTGTAATCACCATACTTATAATAATTGTCGTGTTAGTAATGTCTGAATTAAAACTCTCTAAAATTGATTTCTTAATAATGTCATTTGTACTCATACGATTTCTCCTTTATTCAATATACTTCTTCCCATATAGTATTTGGAAAAGCTTATCTGTTGTAAATTGCCCAATTCAAGTAATTGTAAAATAAAATCTGGTATTAATTCATCATGCTTAATTTCTAATATGTGATTATCTACCGGTAATAATGGGATTTTTTGCAAATTATCGTCAAATAACTTATTTGTTTCCTCCGAAGCCGCAATATTTTTATCGAATGTTATTCTTACATTTCCGATTGGATAAGTAAATGCGGTTCTATCATATTCAATGATATTAACCGGATGATATCCATAATTTAAAATTGCCACCGCAAACATACGCATCACTTCTCTGTCCGAATATAAAAACTCTTGACATTTTCCCAATAAAATTTTTTGAAATTCTTCTTCATTGATACAACAAGACTTCTTTTTCGTAAGATTTCTATATTTTTCTTTTACCTCTAGCTTAATTGTTTTTCGGCTTTTGTTGTAAACTCTGATACGTAACTTTTTTCTGTCATCTACTCCTGCATCGTTTTCAAAATAGCTAGAATTATCATAATTATCAAAATAAATACTTCTTATCTGATATGCATCAATTTCTTTCTGATTCTTGTCTATCGACATTACTGCCTGTAATCTCGCCTTTAATATAGCCAATTCCATATTCGTGCATATATATTTCTTTTCCACACGATATTCCATTTTATCCATCCTTTACAATGTACCAAAATATGTATCGAGATAATTCAAACGATGATCTATCCAGTTTTCAAGATTTTTCCTTCCATCTTTCACTTCACATTCTGGCCACTTTTCTTTTTCTCTGTTCCATGCCCCACTATCTTTTAACAATTCCATATCATCATTTATCATACCTATTAGATTTTCTGTTGTCAAAAATGTTTCTCTCCAAAGTCTCCATTTTTCTTTGGTTTTTCCGTTAATGTTTTCACTATCATTCTTTTTTAAGACTTCATAATCCTGAATGGAACCAAGTATTTTGTCTTCCGCCACATTCACTGTCCACAATGCTTCCTTGTCATCCACCATTGTGTCTCCCCATGTGTAATTCAGATCCCACACAGTCTTATATAATTTATAACTGCTATCATCCTGCTTTTTTGCTATAATATAAGCATTCTTCCATAAATTGTCAGTAGCATACGTAACCTGACAAAACAAATAGTAATCAATAATATTATCTATATCTATTAATTCTTCCGCACTCTTTATATCTGGTACATCTGTCCAATAGAATTTTTCCATATAACTTTTCAATGGACTCCACACAGACTCGTCCTGTACCTCCTTTGGATATTTCATTGAAATTGTTCTTCCACCATTTTCGTTATATAAGTCTGGAAACCACTCATACATATTGAATACATCGTTTGTCGGAATTTCCCAACTGCGTACCTTATATAAATAATCACCCTGCCCAAGTGAAAAATGTTTTCCATTCATTGGTTCCATCAACGCATAAATACCACGATAAATATTATTTATATATACTTCTACAAACTTATAAGAAGCCGTTTTTACTGCATCTTGTCTATTCTCATTAATTGCATCCCAGAATTTATATCCAAGATTGTCACGCATTCTGGTTACAGAAATATACGCATTTGTTCCTTCTGTGATATAGTAAATTCCATTTTCGCCCCTTGCACATTTTTCAAATTTTTCAATAGCAGGTCCCTGTGTCAAAAAATCAGACTTTAAAACCTCCACTACTGCATCTATATCATTTTCGTCAATGCTCTGCTTTCCATAAAAAATCACTATTTATTCATCTCCTTCAACTCTTCTACGGTTAAGAAATGAGGATTATTACCAGAGCTGTAGTCAAACCCATCAGCTACATAATAGCCTGTTTCACCTAAAGCATTTGTTGTATAATCAACAGCCGTAGTAAAGGTAATACTTGGTTTGATAACAAAATGGTCATCAAATTCAATAGTATCGTAGTACAAATCAGAGGGACACATGACCTCATGCAATTTTTCACCAGGACGAATACCAATAACTTTGATTGGCAAATTCGGAGCAATCGATTTAGCCAAATCAACTACACGCATAGAAGGGATTTTAGGTACAAAAATTTCTCCGCCCTGCATCCGTTCAAAATTCTTGAGCACAAATTCTATCCCATCCTCCAATTTCAACCAGTATCTGGTCATACGCTCATCTGTTATTGGCAGAAATTCTGCACCTTCTTCAACAAGCTTTTTGAAAAAAGGTACTACAGAACCACGAGAACCTACGAGATAGCCATCATCTAGTGATTTTTTTACCAGCTTATGAGCGATATAGTACAACACGCCATAACCATTGCTGATGATACAATCGAGTTCATAATCTAGGCGTTCCTGTACAACACGAGGCAATGGATCACCATAAATCTTCTTCGCATTTACATAACACATTTCTGTGAAAGCTTCATCAGCCCCTTCGATTTTAGGTGAATATGTGCCATCTGGCACTGGCTTAATATCTTCAATACTATCGTTGATGGCCCGTGTATTCGCTACAACAACCTCATAGGCCTTTTCTTCACTCAAATATGGGAATGAAGCTAACATTTCATCAGTAGTACGCAAATGTAAATCCGGTTGTTCATCTGCATCTGGATAGCCACAGGCAGTCAACATGATTTCACGATAAATCTTTTCTTCTGGCGTTAAATAATGAACGTCACAGGTAGCACATACACGTTTATTGAGGGCTTCGCCCAATTCAATAACCGTCTTATTCATATCGATCAGAGCTTGTTCATCTGGAACGATACCCTTGCGAATTAAGAATGTATTGTTGGTATGTGGTTGAATTTCAAGGTAATCATAGAATGATGCAATCGTTAATAGCTCTTCTTTAGA
>OGXM01001881.1_pt1 | contig 10811 bp, 9 predicted proteins | sample 1576271 | NCBI WGS metagenome assembly OGXM01 (sample SAMEA3541579, study PRJEB24748) | human gut metagenome | biome: human gut; feature: human-associated habitat; material: faeces | place: China | collected 2012 | reverse complement strand
CTGCATTTCCGGTGTAACACCGGAAATGCAGACCCTGTTTTGTATGTATTTAATCTGCTTTTACTGCTCAAATAATGCGGCAATATCATTGACAGACTTTGTAACCTCGGCAACAGATTTTTCGATATCACCGTAAATGGTAGCTGACTGGGAAGAAAGCTCGCCCATGCTCTTTGCAACAACGGCAAATCCGACGCCTGCCTCGCCGCTTCTGGCTGCCTCGATGGAAGCGTTCAGAGAAAGCATTTTCTGCTTGTTGGCAATGGATTTCAGAGAGTGTGTATTGGCATTAATATCCTGAATGATATCAATAGTGAGCATTACTTCATTATGAAGCTGAGTAAAGCGATCGCCGTTCGTGTAACGGAAATACTCCAGATTTACTAACTGGTTGACGATCTCTCCTAAGAGTTCGGCAGATGCCCGGATTCGTTTTTCGGTGCTTACCGGTACCTGGTGAACTGCCTGCACATAGGCATCCTCATTTATGCCAAGCTCACGGGCAGTCTGACGGAATTTTTCGTCCTCCGGTTCCTGTGGCAGAACCTGTCCTCCGATAATAGCTCCGACCTTTTCATCGTTCAGCATAATGTCAATGGCAAAGTCCATCAGCCCGGCATGACAATAATAAGTGCCGGTACATTCATTGTCACATTTTACACAGCGGCGGTTTCCCTCTACGGAATTACGTGTATATTTCATACAGAAATCTGTGAAATTGCTGCCTTCTGTGATGTACTCGCCGTTTTTTCCAACCGCAATTGCAGCAAGTCCTGTCGCATCGGAAAAAGCATCTTGAATTTTCTGCAATTTGCTTAAGTCCATAAAATCTTTTAACTCCATATGTATTCTCCTTTTCTCATTTATTCGTCCTGAAAGGCGTTCGCTGATAATTTAGATCATTAACTGTATTTTACTACAAAGGGAGTATAATTGCAATTATTTCAAGGGAATGATCTGCTGTTTTTCTTGACGTTATGATGGTGGTATGTTTTAATGATTAGAAGAAGATGCGGAGGTGTTTGGCATATGAGTACGAGAGTTTCTTTGTCTATGGACAAGGATTGGAGTTTCCATCCGGGAGACGTAAAAGAGCCGCTTCAGATGACTCATAGTTATATATATAATACTTCAAAAGCCGGAGCCTGTCCCGGAGTACCACAGGAGGACTTTGACGCAAGAGAATGGGAGACGGTCAACCTGCCTCATGACTGGGCTGTCAGACAGCCTTTTTCAGAGGCTTCGGCGGCAAACTGGGGATATAAATCCGGTGGAAAAGCATGGTACCGGAAGGTGTTTGCAATTCCGGAAAAGTACCGGGATAAGGAGCTTACCATAGAGTTTGAGGGGGTTGCTACCCACGCCGTTGTATATTTTAACGGTTCCGTGATCCATCGGAATTTTTCTGCTTATACACCATTTCAGATCGATATTTCAGACCGGGCACATTTTGGCTCCAGACCCAATGTGCTGGCAGTGTTTGTGGATGCAGATGTCTGGGAGGGATGGTGGTATGAAGGAGCAGGCATATACCGCCATGTCTGGCTCAACATCAAGAATCCCATCCATATTCCGCAGTATGGACTTTCCATACGGATGGAGGAGACTTCGGAGAATACATGGAAAGTAAATTTATTTACCAATGTGTGTAACCAGACGGACAAGGACACAGAGGTAAGGATCTCCACCACGTTAGTTGACCCGGATCAGGAGCTGGAGGTCAATATCAATAATGAAGGCGTGATCTGTGAGGCTGGGGAGGAGTCCCAGGTGGAGACGGAGTTTACCATAGAGGATCCCAAGGTGTGGGATATAGAGGAACCTAATATATATGAGGTGATCACCAAGGTTTTTGTGGAGGACGAGCTGGTGGATTCGGACAGGACCGTTTGTGGTTTTCGTACGATTGCTATGGATCCGGAGAAGGGATTTCTTCTCAACGGTCGTCCGGTGAAATTATTTGGAACCTGTAATCATCAGGATTTTGGAGGGATAGGAGTAGCGGTGCCGGATTCGTTACACGAGTACCGGATCGAGCGGTTAAAGGCAATGGGCTCTAATGCTTACCGATGTGCTCATGGACTGCCGCATAAGGAGCTTCTTGACGCCTGTGATAAAATGGGTATGCTTGTGATTGATGAGAATCGCAATTTTGAAACCTCGGAAGAAGGATTGGAGCAGCTTCGGACCATGGTGCTTCGTGACAGAAATCATCCATCGGTCATTATGTATTCGATCTTTAACGAGGAGCCTTTGCAGGGAACAGAGGAAGGCAGGCGTATGGCGCGTACCATGCGGGAGGAGATCCGTGCGCTGGATGATACAAGATTTGTGACGGGAGCGATGCATGGAGGCATTGATCTGGAGGAAAGTGCTGTGGATTCTCTGGATGTATGTGGTATTAATTATCAGACAGAGCAGTACGACAGCTTCCATAAGAAGCATCCGGATATGCCGGTATTTGCCAATGAATATCTGAACGTGTTTACCACCGGTTTCCATTATGCATTCGGTGTAGCTATCTTGGCTATGGTTCTTTCTTTGGTAATTTTCGTCATTAACAGAAAGAAATTCCCCGATCCCAGCAAGAAGGTGGCTGCAAAAGCGGGCGATGCCACTGCAGTGGAGATGAGCGCACAAGAGGTAAGACAGCGCATGTATGCATTGTTTGCCGTATTCGGTGTGGTAATTTTCTTCTGGTTCTCGTTCCATCAGAATGGGTTGACACTGACGTATTTTGCCAAGGAATATACAGATTTGAATTTGTTCGGCATGGCTATTTCCGCTGAGCTGTTCCAGTCTTTGAACCCGATTTTCGTTGTATCTCTGACACCGGTCATCATGGCTGTCTTTGCAGCACAGCGTGCCAAGGGTAAAGAGCCTTCCACTCCGCGGAAGATTGCCATCGGTATGGCACAATAATTGATGGCTCTGTGTTTTCCCAGTCAGGCTGCTCTTCACCGCTCAAATTGCTCACCAGACGATTAGATATATCCTTTACATCCGCTGAACGTGCCCTCATATAATCATCATCCATATTAGCAAACATGTCAGCAAAATTATCTCCTGTTATTGACACCGCATATTCTGCATTAACATTCTCATTGCATATCATATTATGAATAGCATCCTGATAATCTTCATCTTCAAGCATTATCTGATGCACTTCAAATATCTCTGCATTGACTTTACCAACCTCCTTTAATGCCTTATCATACAGTCTGGCAAGCTGTTGAAGCGTCTTTTCTTTAGCTTTGTCCAGACGTCTTAATTCTTCATCAACATTCTCAACATGTACACGCTTAATCAGACTTTCACTTTTCTTTAGAACATTAACTGGTCCGATAGCAGTACCCTTATATACTGATTTTCCAATATATTTCTCCATATTCTACCCTCTCAGATTCTAATAATAAACATTCCCCAGATATAGAAATATTTATTATATTAACTAAAATGTATTGATTTCCATGTATTAAATTGTCGTTCGCTTTATTATGTTTATATATTAACAATTTTTTAACAAATTGTCCAGCATTATTTGTCACATTTTAATAAATTGTGTATTTTTATTAATACATTGCAGATTAAAAGGCAATAAAAAAGACTAACCAGCCAGTGTAATTTATAATACAACGCTGATTAGTCCATATTAGTATTTCTATCTGTCCGCATTTTTTAACTTATGATTAACAACCATCGCAGCCACACCTAGCAGCACTATAAAAAGAGAGATAAACTGCGATGTAGAGAATATTCCGACCTCACCTCTATAATCGTTTCTCAAGAACTCAATTGCAAATCTTCCAAGTCCGTAGGTTATGCAATACAAGAATCCAATATTACCTGCTGCCATATGCTTTCCGGCAGTTTCCTTACCGTCAGCCTTGCGCTTCATAACAGCAGTATAAGAAAACTTAGCTGCTATTATCATAAGAAACGCCATATTAAGGAAATCTGCCCCCGATGATATAAGCTGTGTAGGAATCAGTTTAACTCCTGATGGTGCAAGTGAACCAGCCGGGAAAACGACACCCCAGGCTGCGTCTGTCTGTCTTCCGTAACAGCAGCCTGCAAGGAAACATCCAATTCTTCCAAAGCCCTGTGCCAGTGCAATCTCAGGCATTACCAAATCAAAATACTCAAGAAATGATAACTTCTTAATCTTTACATATATGAGATTACACAGCACACCTGCAATAAGTCCGCCATATACAACAAATCCCGATGAGCCAAGCACGCCCATAGGATCTTTTATAAAATCCTTAAAACTCACTATTATATACAACAGCTTTGCTCCGAGAAATCCCGATACCCCCGCAATTATCGCAATATCAATAAGAGCCTCCTCTTTCATTCCCATTTTCTTAGCCCTGTACTCACCAACAAGCAGTGCCAGCACAAAACCTATGCCAATCATCAATCCATAACCATGAATTACGAACTTTCCTATATGAAATAAATCTGTCTTCATAAAATCAATCTTCCTTTCTGTCACCTGCGAACCAATCCTACATCAGTCCCAGCTTTTCCTTAGCCATCGCAAGTCTTCTGTCAAATTCTGCATAAAATGCCTTATCATCAGCGCATTCGGCATATGTCGTCATATAGAACACTCTTAGGTTAAATGTATTAAGAATCTTCACATTATTCTCTGAAAGTCCCGGCAGCGCCGCCTGAAGCAGCTTCACATACTCATGCCATCTGACAATATAAGAATCATACTCCGCAAGTCCCTCAATGCCAAGCCATTTTTTCAGTTTAATCTTCGAAAGATTATCCTTATTACACTCGCCCTTCTGCACAATATATTTAAAATGCGTCTCATCCTCCCAGTATCTTCCAAGCGGGAACATTCTGCATATTCCCGGTCTTATCGTATGTATATTGCACAGATTATCTTCACGAAGAAAAGCACATCTTCCGTCTGATTTCTGCATTTTTAAGTTAGGCATAATAAGACCATCCACCACATTTAACTCAAGCTCATTCATCGTAAGCTGTTCAAATGTTTTGCCCAACCCGGTTGTGAGCTTATAACAGTCATATGGATCAAGCACAATCGTACTACCCATATTCTGGCAGCATACAGTCTGACATCCCTTACACGAGTTAGTATCAACGCGCACAAGGTCATTCTCAGTATACAGTCTGCCATCCGATATATCTTCTAATGAAACATTTCTTAACATTATTCAATCCTTTCAAATGTGTACAAAAGATTATAAATCTTCACGCACATATTTACTTCACATGTAACTATAGTAAAAAATATGTATCAAATCAAGAACATTTTACTCCCATTTTTCGCCATAATGTGCTAAAATACATTCTTGTATATTTATTTTAGGAAATCTGATATTGAGAAAGGATTAAGAAAATGAAAGATAAGATTGTTACATTTGGTGAAATTATGCTTCGTCTCTCTCCTGAGAACAACGCAAGATTTACTCAGTGCAATGCATTTGAGGCTGTTTATGGAGGTGGAGAAGCCAATACTGCTGTGTCCCTTGCTAACTTTGATGTTGATGCTAATTATGTAACAAAGCTTCCAAAACATATAATCGGACAGGCTGCAATCAACTCACTCCGTCAGTATGGTGTAGGCGTAGACCATATTGTGCGCGGCGGCGACCAGATTGGTATCTACTTCCTTGAGAAGAAGACAAGCCAGCGTCCAACTAACGTTATCTATAACAGAGCAGGTTCTGCATTTGCGCTTGCTACTGCTGATGACTTTAATTGGGACGAAATATTTGACGGTGCAACATGGTTCCATTTTTCAGGAATCACACCTGCAATCTCTGATGAGATGACTAACATCTGTATCACAGCCTGCCAGAAGGCTAAGGAAAAAGGCATGACTGTAAGCTGTGACTTAAACTACAGAAGCAAGCTCTGGTCAAGTGAAAAGGCTTGTGAGGCAATGTCTCGTATCTGCCAGTATGTTGATGTATGTATCGCTAACGAAGATGACGCTATCGGTATCTTCTCTATGAATCCTGCCGACGCTAATGGCGAGGAGAAAAATGCTTACATTGCCAAGGAACTTATGAAGAAATTCCCATTCAAGATGGTTGCTTCAGTATGGAGAACAGAAACTTCTATCACAACATTTAAGCTCCAGTCAATGATTTACACAGAAGGCAAGGCTTACTACAGCAAGGAATTTTTCATGCACATTCTTGACTACATCGGTGCCGGAGACGCTTACTGCGCTGGTCTTATCTACAGCCTTATTAACAACTTCGATCCTCAGAAGGCCGTTGAATTCTCTAATGCTGCAAGCTGCTTAAAGCATACGGTAAGTGGAGATTACAACTTAGTTACAGTTGACGAAGTTATGAAGCTCGCTTTCTCTGACGCTGGTAACGAAGTTCAGAGATAATTAATATCACAAAAAACAGTACCACCAATCTTAATTCAAAAAAGATTAGTGATACTGTTTTTTTATGCCATTGTATCAATTTTTGTCTTGTCTGAAAAAGTTTTAAGACTAATTTAAAAATATAATGCATAATATAAGTGTAATAATTCTATTCAAAGTTCTAATATATAACTTTTAAGATATTTTATTTTGCTGATTTTATCATTTATAACTTATAAAACCAGTAAATATCATTTGAAAATCAATTATAAATGTGTTAAATTATCATTAGTTATAAAAAAGGAGGTTATCTTTCATGGTTAAACGAGAAATGTATATGAAACGCATCCGCCCTTTTATTGGAACAGACCTTATAAAAGTAATGACTGGTATCCGACGCTGCGGCAAATCAGTTATGTTAGACCTGATTAAGGAAGAACTGACTGCGTCAGGAATACATCCGACACAATTTATCTCAATAAACTTTGAAGATTTGAACTATTCTCATCTGCAGACTGCAAAGGCTTTGCATGATGAGATTACCAATCGTTCTAAAACCATAAACGGTAAAATCTACCTCTTTTTCGATGAAATTCAGGAAGTTGAAGATTGGGAGAAATGCATTAACTCTCTGCGTGTTACACTTGATTGTGATATCTATATTACTGGTTCAAATGCTAAGCTTTTATCTGGTGAACTTTCCACATATCTTGGTGGACGCTATGTAGAATTTGTAATATATCCATTTTCTTTTGCAGAGTTTCTGGAACTATACCGCCCAATTGCTCCTAATGAATCAATTCAGCAATATTTCCAGAAGTATCTAATCTCTGGAGGTATGCCATACCTTGCAAATATACGATATCAAGAAGATGCAGCCAGACTTTATCTTCACGATCTCTTTAATTCTGTTCAGCTAAAAGATATTGTTAAGCGCAACAAAATTCGTGATGTGAACCTGTTGGAGCGCATCATTTCTTATGTAATTGCCAATGTAGGAACAACCTTTTCTGCCAATTCACTTGCCAGATTTCTCAAGAATGAACACCGTACCGTTGCACCAGAAACAATTCTGAACTATATAAAATACTGCTGCAATGCTTATCTGTTTTATCAGGTTAAGCGTGAAGATTTACAAGGAAAGCAGATTCTTTCCTCTAATGAGAAATATTATATTGCCGACCACGGCATCCGTGAAGCAGTATTTGGCAGCAATATGCGCGATATCAATCTTATTTTGGAAAATATCGTCTACCTTGAACTTATTCGCCGCAATTATAATGTAACTGTTGGACGAACTGGCGATAAAGAAATCGACTTTGTTTGTGACAAGCAAGGAGAAAAACTGTATATTCAGGTATGCTATCTTCTTGCTTCAGAAGAAACAATCCAGCGTGAATTCGGTGTTTACGATAATATACGTGACAACTATCCTAAATATGTTGTTTCTCTTGATGAATTTGACATGAGCCGCAACGGAATTAAGCACCGCAATATCCGTGATTTTCTTTTAGCAGACAAATGGAATTAAAATTCCACATTTTCTTAATATATGAAAAAAGGATTGGAGACTTCTCACAATCTCCAATCCTTCTAAATCATCATATATTCATTTTCTAAGACTTATCCCCATACTTCTTCGGCAATTTCTTTCACGAGCTTTAACTTAGCCCACTGCTCTTCCTCAGTAAGCTTATTTCCAATCTCGCATGAAGCGAATCCACACTGTGGGCTTAAATACAGTCTATCGAGTGGAACATATTTTGCTGCCTCATGAATTCTGTTAATAACAAGCTCCTTGTTTTCAAGCACTGGTGTCTTAGTTGTGACAAGTCCGAGAACAACCTTCTTATCCCCAGATACCTTTGCTAACGGTGCAAATCCGCCTGAACGCTCATCATCATATTCAAGATAATAAGCATTAACATTTTCCTCACCAAAAAGCAGGTCTGCAACACTGTCATATGCTCCAGAACTGAAGAATGTTGAATGATAATTACCTCTGCACACATGTGTATTGATAAGCAGGTCTTCTGGCGCAGCCGCAGCAACCTCGTTGTTTAACTTAAGCATGAGTTTCTTATAATCTTCAAGCGCCTCGCCGCTTCTTCCTGTAAGTGCAACAGCAAGTTTTGGATTAACCATTCCGCCCCATACGCAATCGTCAAACTGAAGATTTCTGCATCCTGCCGCATATATTTCAACAACAAATTCATTGTAAGCCTTAATTACATCTTCTGCAAATGCTTCCTCTGTTCCATAGATTGCAAGTGTATCTGCTAAAAGCTCTGCGCCTGTAAAATATGCATAGAACTGTCCCGGTGAAGGAATTGTCTGCTTCGCAACAGTGTTCTCGTCCTCTAATGCCTTAACGAACTTAAAATGTTCAACAAACGGATGGTTCTTTACTGATATTTTACCAACCATATATGTATCATCAATCATTGCTGCTTCTGCGTCAAATGTTGTATTACCGTCAACTGTCTTTCTATGCTCAACTCCGTTGAAACCCCACATGAAATCAAGATGCCATGTAGACCTTCTGAATTCTCCATCAGTTATAACATGATATCCAAGTTCCTTAACCTTTGCTACAAGCTCTCTTATGCAGTCGTCTTCAACTGCTGTAAGCTCTGCCTTGTTAATCTTTCCGCTCTCATAATCAGCTCTTGCCTTCTTTAATCTTTCTGGCCTTAAAAAGCTTCCCACATAATCATATCTGAAAGGTGTATGTAATTTACTCATATGTATCCTCCTGTTATAAATCAATCGTGAGAATAATTGTATCAGATGTTATTTGATATTTATAATACATTTTAATTGTGGTTAGCCATAGCTTTAATCTATGATTAGTGCTGTGCCAAAACTAATTCCAAATTCTTAAAGCATTTCATTACCTCCGCCAGATTCCGATTATCTTAATTCTATAAACTTCGATTTACCAGTCACTTTTTATAATTCCAACGAATCTGCATTTAGTAAAAATTCATACACATTCATGATTAAAATACCCTGCTCATTATAAAATGGTTTTGGTGTATCAGATGTAATTACAATCTTCTTAAATGAATCATTTATTTTCAAAAAAGGGCGAATTTCCTGTGTCATTTTTGCTTCCGTCTCCAGCATGTACGCTGACTGGATATAGTACTTTTTAGAACCTTTACTGCAGATAAAATCGACTTCCAGTTGTTTTTTTATCGGTTTTGCATCCTTCCCCTTTTCAACAACAGTCAAATTACCAACATCAACATGAAAGCCTCTCATTCTTAATTCATTGTAAATTACATTCTCCATAGAATGTGTCACTTCCATCTGTCTATAATGAATTCTTGAATTTCTGAGTCCCATATCCATAAAATAGTACTTCAACGGTGTACCGATATAAGATTTTCCCTTAATATCATATCTATTTGCCTCTTCAATTAAAAAAGCATCTTCCAAATATTCAATATATTTTGTAATAGTAGTTGCGGTAATCTTTGAGTTATTTATACTTTTAAATGTTTTTTGAAGTTTGTTAGGATTCGTCAAAGCACCTATTGCGGATGCCAAAACATCAAGCAGCGCTTCCATTTCTCCAACATTTCTTATCTTATTTCGTTTTACAATATCGCTAATATATGTCTCTTGAAACAGATTATCCAGAAACGTCATTTTCTGCTCATCCGTTTCAGCCAATACTACCAATGGAATACCGCCATAAGTAATATATTCGTTCCAGCCATCATATTTGTTACCATCATAGCAGCTCATAAATTCCGAAAAGCTCAAAGGGTACATATGAACCTCATCCCCTCTGCCGCCAAATTCAGTTGCTATATCTCTGGACAAAAACTTTGCATTACTTCCCGTTACAAACACATCACAATTCTTCTTATCCGCTAAACCATTAAGCACGCTCACAAACTCATCAAGCAACTGTACTTCATCTAAAAGAAAGTAATATTTTTCATCATCTTTAATCTGTTCCTTTGCCCATGGGTAAAAGATTTTTGGGTCTCGGTATTCTATATTATCAAATAAATCAAATGCCATTTCGATGATGTGTTTTTCATCTATTCCATTTTCAAGCAAATGATTTTTAAACAGAGTCCGCAATAAATATGATTTTCCACATCTTCTTATTCCTGTTACAATTTTAATCAGACCATTTCCTTCACGTTTTATAAGTTGTTCTAAATAATAATCCCTTTTAATCTCTTTCACCATGATATTCCTCCTAAAAGAAATTTAGGTTATTATATCCCTAAATATCTTTTATTATACCTAGCAACATTATATTATTCAATTATTTCAAAAGATATTTTGGTTTATTTTTACTGAAATATCTTTTATATTATTTTTGTATATCGTCAGTCTGACAAACTTCCGTTTTATTAATTCGACAAACTTGAATTTGTCTATTTTTTATCCTTATATGCATATCCAAAGTTTATTGGTG
>OGXM01001873.1_pt1 | contig 10835 bp, 8 predicted proteins | sample 1576271 | NCBI WGS metagenome assembly OGXM01 (sample SAMEA3541579, study PRJEB24748) | human gut metagenome | biome: human gut; feature: human-associated habitat; material: faeces | place: China | collected 2012 | reverse complement strand
CGGAATTTGCCGGACTGGTACGGCGGCGCATCGATGCCGGCGTATGCGATGAGCGCCCGCTTGCTGTGAAAGCGTCGGACATCTCCAATCTCCGCAATCAGGCGCGGAGCCAGCGTGTCCCCGATGCATGGCATTTCGCGCACGAGAGAATATTCCGGCAGAGTCTTGGCGAGAGCCTGCATCTGTGTTAAAATAGCGTCACGGGACGCCTCCACTCAAAGTAATCAATCAGCTCTTGTGCGGTATCCTCCCAAAACACCAGTCGGAAAGGATCATAGGAACCCACATGGCTTGCGCCGAACTCGCGGATATAGTATTTTACCCTCTCTAAACTTTTTACAGAGACAAAATGTAAGGGAGAAAAAACTATGGCTGGAAGTACAAGCAATATCGGCTTTGAAAAACAAATCTGGGATGCGGCTTGCGTCCTACGCGGAAACATCGACGCATCCGAATACAAGTCCGTCGTTCTCGGATTGATTTTCTTGAAATACATTTCTGATCGCTTCGAGGCAAAGTACAAGGAACTGCATGAAGAAGGCGATGGATTTGAAGAGGATCAGGACGAATACACTGCCGAAAACATCTTCTTTGTCCCTGAGAATGCACGATGGAGTGCGATTGCTGCTGCCGCTCACACGCCGGAAATTGGCACGGTGATTGATGATGCAATGCGCAGCATTGAGAAAGAAAACAAGCGTCTCAAAGATATTCTTCCTAAGAACTTCGCCCGTCCAGAGCTGGACAAGCGGCGTCTTGGTGAAGTGGTTGATCTCTTCACCAATATTCAGATGATCGAGCATGGAAACAGCAAGGACATTCTTGGTCGCACATACGAATATTGCCTCTCCAAGTTTGCCGAGCAAGAAGGCAAACTTGCTGGCGAGTTCTATACTCCCTCTTGTGTTGTGCGTACCCTTGTTGAGGTGTTGCAGCCGTTTAATGGACGTGTTTATGACCCGTGTTGCGGCTCTGGCGGTATGTTCGTTCAGTCCGCAAAGTTCATCGAAAATCACGGCGGCAACATCAACAAGATTTCCGTTTTTGGTCAGGACTCCAACCCGACCACATGGAAGATGGCGCAGATGAATCTTGCCATTCGCGGTATTGAAGCCGACCTCGGCAAGTTTAATGCGGACACATTCTTTAACGATTGTCACCCGCAACTCAAAGCAGACTTCATTATGGCGAATCCTCCCTTCAATCTTTCCGGCTGGGGTGCAGATAAACTTGTTGATGATGTCCGTTGGCAGTATGGTACGCCTCCTGCTGGCAACGCAAACTTCGCGTGGTTGCAGCACATGATCTGGCATCTCGCTCCGAATGGACGTATCGGCATGGTGCTTGCAAATGGTTCGCTTTCCTCACAGTCCGGTGGTGAAGGTGAAATCCGCAAGAACATTATCAATGCCGACCTTGTGGACTGTATCGTCGCAATGCCGACGCAGTTATTCTACACGACGCAGATTCCGGTATCGCTCTGGTTCCTTGCAAAGAGCAAGAAGCAGAAAGGCAAGACACTATTCATCGACGCACGGAAACTCGGCACTATGGTTACGCGGAAGCTGCGCGAACTGACGGATGAAGACATCAAGAAAATTGCAGACACCTATAACGCATTCGTTGAAGGAACGCTTGAAGATGAAAAGGGCTTCTGTGCTGTTGTTACAACGCAGGACATTGCAAAGCAGGATTACATTCTCACACCGGGACGCTATGTTGGCATTGAGGAACAGAAAGATGACGGTGAGCCGTTCGAAGAGAAAATGGGACGTCTGACTTCTGAACTGTCCGAGCTTTTTACCAAGTCTCATGAGCTTGAAGCTCAGATCAAAGAACGACTGGGGGCGATTGGATATGACATCTGAGTGGAATCATTCAACGATTAACGATGTGTGCGTTCTTGTCACAGACGGTTCTCATTCAAGCCCTAAAAGTGTGAATGACGGGAAGTATATGGTTTCCGTCAAGGATTTCACGGACTATGGTTTTGATTTCGCATCATGTCGGATGATTAGCAATGATGATTATGAAACACTCAAGAGAAACGGTTGCGTCCCCCAAATGGATGACATTCTGATAGGAAAAGATGGGGCGCGTTTCTTTGAAGATATAATAATCTATCGCCAAAAGGAAAAGCCAGCATTGCTCTCATCTATCGCTATTCTACGGTGCGATAAATCAAAGATACTGCCTGACTTCCTTTACTATGTCTTGCGTACACCATCATTTAGGCAGGACGTCAAAGACAACTATGGTTCCGGATCAGCGATTCCGCGTATTATTCTAAAGGACTTCAAGCGAATGATGGTTTCATATCCATCACTTGAAAAGCAGCAGTCTATTATTTCTGTGCTGACTGCAATAGACAGTAAAATTCAAGCTAACACGGAGATAAACGATAATTTAGCGGCTTAGAGTTGGACGGCAGAAACATCTATCTCGCCGGACATCAACTTTGGAAGAAGGGTATCTCTTAGTATGGACAGCCGTTTATTTTCCGCTCTATTAGAATAAATCTGCTCAAGAAGTGGTGAAGCAATGGTATTAAACCCGGCTAACTCTTCTTCCGATGGTAGAACAACAGGGTATGTCATAATCTGCTGCTTATCTCCACGGGGCATTTTCGTTCCTTTCGATCCAGCAACCATAAATGCGAAGAACTTGTCGGCATATAGGGTGCTGAATAGGTACGCCGAGTAACGCGGCTGACTTGGCGTAAAGCAAAGAACATCGGTTGAGCAGCCACAGTTGTCCTCACAGTAGACAATCTTCTTAAAGTAAGGACGAATGTTGGAAATCAACGTATCACCTTTATGGCAAGCGGTTGTCTGTGATGTAGTTGGTAGGCTTGTCGCCTCGGTTGAACCAGCTTTTCCCGACAGCATATTTTCCGTTGAGAAGTAGGTTCTGATGTTCAACTCAGAGACAGCTACTTTGTCTCTTGAATATGAGCAAATATCCGAGAGGACTCCCTGATTTACTGCCAAAATGTCATTGACGAACCGCTCTTGATATATCGTTTGCAGGAGATCAGCTAAATTATCGTTTACCGTCTGAATAACTCTCACCAGTGGCGAGAGTTTTACAAAAGGGACTGCCACTGAATGTCGTTCTCTTACCTCGAAAGGAGACACGACAATGATAGAACAACTCATCACGGAGATACAGCGAAAAATGCTGCCGTATCTTAACAACGAACAGCTCATGCACCTTCGGGATGCAATGGCTGAGACATTGGAAGGGGCAACGATCACCTATGATAGTGGCTCAATTCCAGCAGAAGGAACAGATGCAGTCGAAGCATTTATCACGGCAAAACGGATCGAAGGCTGCTCAGAGAAAACCCTGAGCTACTACCGGAAGACGATTGAGGCTCTGATTGCCGGAGTCGGAAAGGCTGTACAACAGATCACCACAGATGATTTGCGCCGCTATCTGACAAGCTATCAAATTCAGCGTAGGTCGAGCAAAGTGACCATAGACAACATCCGCCGGATCCTGTCCAGCTTCTTCTCATGGCTTGAAGATGAGGATTTCATTGTGAAAAGTCCGGTACGCCGGATTCACAAAGTCAAGACTGCAAAGGTGGTCAAGGACACCTACACCGATGAAGTATTAGAACTGATGCGTGACAACTGCACAACGGCACGAGACTTGGCGATGATTGATCTTTTGGCTTCCTCTGGAATGCGCGTTGGTGAGCTGGTCACGCTAAACTGCGAAGACATCAACTTCAACGAGCGCGAATGCGTTGTTATCGGCAAGGGTAATAAAGAACGATTGGTCTACTTCGACGCAAGGACGAAGATCCACCTTCAAAACTACCTTGAGGGCAGAACGGATGAAAACCCGGCATTGTTTGTTTCCCTGAAAGCTCCCTTTAACCGATTGATGATCGGTGGAGTGGAGACACGCCTTCGGGAACAGGGAAAGCGTCTGAATATCCCGAAGGTTCACCCTCACAAGTTCAGGCGTACACTGGCTACTACTGCCATAGACAAAGGAATGCCCATAGAGCAAGTCCAGCAGCTCTTAGGGCATCAGAAAATCGACACCACCATGCACTATGCGATGGTGAAGCAACAGAACGTGAAGCTGGCACACAGAAAATACATCGGATAGGATGGTGGGCATTATGTTATTTGCCAAACTAAATGACCTCTCCATAGGAGGAAAAGGATCGTATGGAATAGCTGCCTCCGCTGTCGAGCGAAAGGCAGACCTTCCTACTTACCTTAGAATTACAGATATTTTTGACGATGGAACATTAAACCTAAGTGAGCTAAAGAGCGTCGATGCTCCTAATTCAGACAAGTACATCCTTAAACCCAATGACATTGTTTTTGCACGAACCGGAGGAAGTACAGGGCGCAACTACTTTTACGACGGAAGTGACGGGGTGTTTGTATATGCTGGATTCTTAATTAAGTTCAGTATAGATCCCGAGAAAGTGAACCCTAAGTATGTGAAGTATTATTGCAGGTCGAAACAATACAATGACTGGGTTCAATCCTTCAACACTGGAAGTACACGAGGAAATATAAATGCACAGACATTTGGGAACATGGAAATCCCTCTGCCAGAAAGGAAACAGCAGGATTACCTTGTTTCGGTACTCGAACCGATAGACGAGAAGATCAAGAATAACAAACAGGTAAACGATAATTTAGAGCAGCAAGCACAGTCCTATTTTCAAGAATTATTTGTTGATAATGCCAGTCCAGAATGGACTACCGGAACAATTAGCGATCTTGGTACTGTTGTTGGAGGCAGTACACCTTCAAAAGCTAAACCTGAGTATTACACGGAGTCCGGTATAGCATGGATAACTCCGAAAGATTTATCTATCAACAAGTCGAAGTTCGTTTCTCATGGTGAGAATGACATAACTGAACTTGGCTTGAGAAATAGCAGCGCATCACTCATGCCCGAAGGGACAGTATTGTTCTCATCTCGTGCGCCAATAGGTTATATTGCTATCGCCGCTGGTGAAGTAACAACAAATCAAGGTTTCAAATCGGTTGTGCCTAAGCCGGAAATTGGAACACCATTTGCTTACTTCTTCTTGAAAAACACTCTCCCGGTTATTGAAGGCATGGCATCCGGGTCAACATTCAAAGAAGTATCTGGCAGCACTATGAAAAATGTCCCGGCGGTTATTCCTGACGCTGAAATTCTTGCCAAATTCAGCGACTTTTGCGCACCTATCTTTGCACAGCAACGTACTTTGGAAGAGCAGAATCAATCGCTTGCGAAATTGAGAGATAGTTTGCTGCCGAAGCTTATGTCTGGCGAGATCGATGTCTCTGCCGTCCACCTCTAAGCAGCTAAATTATCGTTTACCTGATATGGAGGATATACCATGTTTGATAAAGTTCAGGAGAGCTTGAAAAGAAGCAAAGATGAGCGTCAGAAAAAGCGGCTTGAAAAGGAACGGCTTCGCCTTGAGAAAGCCGCAGCAGAAGCAGTTCGCGAGAAAGAGCGTCTTCAACATGAGGCGGAAAAGATACAGGCTGAAAAAGATCGCCTTCTCTCCCTTGATGACAAAGGGCTGATGGTAGAACTGATTCTGGCAGTGCGCGGTTTATACTCACATATAGAGTACATTCAGAGTCAGCAGGAGTCTTTATCCGAGCGGATTGACGATATTGAGTCAGACATCTCTTCCATCCGCAGCGATATTTCGGATTTGGAGAGCAGAATGAGTTCGTCCGATCAATAAAAGCCAATGAAGGAGGCGCAGACGTGATTATTTCCCCGCAATCTCTTGATACAAACCTCAGTCAGCTTTTAGCGGAGGTTAAGTCCGGCTCAATGCAGTTGCCGGAGTTTCAGCGTGACTGGACATGGGATGATAACCGGATTAGAGGCATCATCGCCAGCTTATCACAGGGTTATCCTATGGGTGCCATCATGCGGCTGCAATACGGCAATCCGGACATCCAATTCAAATACCGTACAATTACGGGTGTAAAAGGCGTTTCTGTGAAGCCGGAGCATTTGATTCTCGATGGTCAGCAGCGGCTTACTTCAATTTATCAGGCAACATCCTCTAAAGAGCCGGTCTCGACCAAAACAGAAAAAGGCAAGGCTATTAAGCGTTATTACTATCTCTCAATGGAGAAGTGCCTCGACGATGATGAGGATCGTTTTGATGCAGTCTTGTCTATTCCGGAAGACCGCAAGATCAAAGAAAACTTTGACCGTGATGTGAAGCTCGACCTCTCAACCAGAGAATATGAATACGAGAATAAGTTGTTTCCGGTCAATATTGTGTTCGATAGCAACGCCGTTATGGACTGGTTCATGGGCTACATGACGCACTATGGAATGAAGCCGGAAGCAATGGACGAGTTCAAGCGTTTTCAGGCGGATGTGCTGAATACAATTTCCGGGTATAAGCTGCCTGTGATTACACTGGACAAGTCCACGCCGCGAGAGGCAGTGTGCAAGGTGTTTGAGAACGTCAATACTGGCGGTGTTCCTCTCACGGTGTTTGAGCTTGTTACCGCAACTTATGCCACAAGAGACTTTGACCTGAGAAAAGACTGGGTGCAGTGTCGAAATACAATTTGCGGTTTCGGTGACACGCTGAGAACAGACCTGTTCGATGGGATTGATGAGACTACCTTCCTGACAACGGTTTGTCTCTATACAAGCTATTTGAACAAGCAGTCTGGAAAAACGAACACTATCTCCTGCAAAAAGAAAGATGTTCTGGGTCTGCCTTATGAATCATATATAGCGAACCGCGATGCAGTGTTAGTCGGGTTCAAAATCGCAAAGGAGTTCCTTCTTCGGGATCAGTGCGTCTTCCGGCAGAGAGACTTGCCCTATACAACGCAGTTGATTCCACTTGCTGCAATCTGTGCTGTTCTCGGAAAATCCAAATGCAATGAGCCAAACACAATCAAAACTCTTTCTCGGTGGTATTGGTGCGGGATTTTGGGTGAGATGTATGGTGGCGCTAATGAAACTCGGTATGCCTATGATATTGAGGACATGGTTGAAGAGGTCAATGGACGTCCGAATGCAATGCACACGATTAACAGCGCAGTCTTTTCCTCTACGCGGCTGCTAACCCTTCAAACTCGCTTGAGCGCGGCATATAAAGGTATAATGGCTCTTCTTTACAAGGAGAAGTGTCGTGACTTTATGAACAACACGACGATTGACATTGTAAACAGTATGCTTGAGTCTCCGGATATTCACCATATATTCCCCGAAGCATATTGTGAGAAAATGGGCATCAAGCGCGAACGGTATAATTCCATCATTAACAAGACCCCGATTCTTCCAGCCACCAACCGCTCGATTGGCGGAAATGCGCCGAGTGAGTATCTGGGGGCAATTCTAAAAAAGGTTGATGGACTGACTGAGAATGAGTTGCAAGCACGGGTGGAATCGCACTTTATCAACTATGCAGAATTGAAGGCAGATGACTTCAATGGCTATTTCATCGACAGAGCAAAAAGCCTTCTAAACCTAATTGAAAAAGCGATGAATAAGCCCGTCACTGACAAAGATGCAGAAAACACGCTGGATCAGTTTGGGGCGAGTCTGGCGTAAAAGGGAGTGACAAAACTATGGCAGGATATTTTACAGAATCAAACTATGAGAACGCTGTTTTGCAGCTTCTCAATGAAGAACTGGGCTATAACTATATCTATGGACCGGACGTGGAGCGCGATTATCACTCGCCGCTTTATGAGGATGTTCTGCTACCTTCCTTGCAGCGGATCAACAAGAGCCTGCCTATGGACGCTCTGACGGAGGCAATCTATAAGCTCAAGAACTTTGAAACTGGAACGCTCTTGCAGAAGAATATGGTCTTTATGGACTACCTCCAAAACGGAGTCCCGGTAAAATACTATGACAAGGGTGAAGAACGCTCTACCCTTGTTTACCTTGTAGACTTCAAAAATCCTGCCAGTAACGAGTTCACAGTTGCGAATCAATGGACTTTCATTGAGAACTCCGAAAAAAGACCAGATGTGATTCTCTTTGTCAATGGTCTCCCGCTCGTCATTGTGGAGTTGAAGTCTCCATCCCGCGAAGAAACCGACGCTTCCGCAGCATACCGCCAGCTCCGGAACTATATGTATGAGATCCCCTCTATGTTCATTTATAATGCGGTATGTGTCATGAGCGACTTGACCACTTCAAAGGCTGGCACAATTACTTCCGGTGAAGACCGCTTTATGGAGTGGAAAACAACAGACGGCAGCTATGAGAATACGCAACACGCATCATTTGACACATTCTTTGTAGGACTGTTTGAGAAGACCCGCTTCCTTGACATCGTGAAAAACTTCATCTGCTTTAATGTGGATGGACAGAATACATTCAAGATACTCGCCGGGTATCATCAGTATTTCGCAGTCAAAAAGGCGATTGAGTCTACAAAACACGCAACCGTGACGGACGGTAAGGGTGGCGTCTTCTGGCATACACAGGGCAGCGGAAAATCGTTGTCTATGGTCTTCTATGCTCATTATCTGCAAGAAGCGTTAGAAAGCCCCACTATCGTCGTCATTACCGACCGTAACGATCTGGATGACCAGCTTTACGGACAATTCGCCCGCTGCAAAGACTTTCTCCGTCAAACGCCGCAGCACGCCGAAAGCCGTAAAAATCTGAAAGAGCTGCTTGCAAACAGACAGGCAAACGGCATAATCTTCACGACCATGCAGAAGTTTGAGGAAAGTAACGAAGCTCTTTCGGAACGCCGGAACATTATCGTGATGGCTGACGAAGCACATCGTGGGCAATATGGTCTCAATGAGAAGGTTGTGGTCAAGCAGAAGGACAACGGCGAAGTCGAGGCGAAAACCGTTATCGGCACTGCCCGCATCATAAGAGACACGCTTCCTAATGCAACCTATATTGGCTTCACCGGAACACCGATCTCCACAAAAGATCGCAGCACACGAGAAGTCTTCGGTGATTACATCGACATCTATGATATGACACAGGCAGTTGAAGACGGAGCTACAAGACCCGTCTATTACGAAAGCCGCGTTATTCACCTGAAACTCGACGAGAACACCCTCCATCTGATCGATAATGAGTATGACATTATGGCTGACAACGCCGATCCATATGTCATTGAAAAGAGCAAAAAGGAACTCGGTCAGATGGAAGCAATCCTCGGTGCCGACCAGACTATCAATTCCTTGGTAAATGACATTCTTGATCATTACGAGAATTACCGTGAGAATATCCTGACCGGCAAGGCGATGATCGTTACTTATTCGCGTCCCATAGCAATGAAGATTTATAAGCGCATTCTTGAGCTACGCCCAGCGTGGACGGAAAAGATTGCAGTGGTCATGACGCAAGGCAATAACGATCCCGAAGAATGGCGTGAGATTATCGGCAACAAAGCTCATAAGGACGATATGGCGCGGAAATTCAAAGACAACAACTCTCCGCTGAAAATCGCCATCGTCGTGGATATGTGGCTGACCGGCTTTGATGTTCCCTCCCTTGCTACGATGTATGTCTATAAGCCGATGGCTGGACACAACCTGATGCAAGCTATCGCCCGCGTCAATCGTGTCTTCAAAGATAAAGAAGGCGGTTTGGTTGTCGATTACGTCGGTATTGCGGCTGCACTGAAACAGGCAATGAACGACTATACTGCCAGAGACAAGAAGAACTATGGTGATACAGATGTAAGCAAGGCTGCATATCCGAAGTTCCTTGAAAAGCTCTCTATTTGCAGAGATTTGTTCCACGGATTCAGTTATGAGAAATTCATGACCGGAAGCGACCTTGACAGGGCGAAGCTCATCAGCGGCGGAGTGAACTTCATACTCGGCAAGAGTGTTGCAGAGTACGAGCTTCCCGACCATGAGAAGACACAGAATGTGTTTATCAAAGAAGCCCTGCTTCTCAAGCAGGCACTTTCGCTGTGCAGCAGCTTGGTAGACGAGCAAACTCGCATGGAGGCAGCTTTCTTCGAGTCCGTAAGAACAATGACCGTGCGCTTGGTTTCAGGCGGTACCGGAAAGAAGTTTACGCTTCCGGAAGTAAATGAGCGCATTAACGAGCTTTTGAAGCACAGTATCAAAAGCGAAGGCGTTATCAACCTTTTCTCTGATGTCCAGACTGAGTTTTCGTTGTTCGATCCGAAGTTCCTTGAAGAAGTGGCAAACATGAAGGAGAAGAATCTTGCAGTCGAACTCCTGAAAAAGCTGATTTCCGAACAGGTCTCTGTTTACCGCCGAACAAATATCGTCAAGTCTGAGAAGTTCTCCGAAATCATTCAGAGCGCAATGAACCGCTATTTGAACGGAATGCTGACCAACGAGGAAGTCATTCAAGAATTACTCAAGCTGGCGAAAGACATTGCCGCTGCTGCCGCCGAGGGTGAAAAACTCGGATTGACAGCGGACGAGCTTGCTTTCTATGATGCTCTCACGAAGCCGCAAGCAATCAAGGACTTTTACGAGCATGACGAGCTTATTGCTATCACGAAGGAACTGACAGATTTGCTTCGCAAAAACCAGACAATAGACTGGCAAAAGAAAGAGAGCGCAAGAGCTGGAATGCGTCGTCTGGTCAAAAGGTTGCTGAAAAAACACAAATATCCGCCAGAGGGTATGGATGATGCTGTCCAGACTGTCATGAGCCAGTGTGAGATGTGGACGGACAATGTAATGACCGCTTAACTCCCCTAGGAGAAAGGAGTAGATCATGGGCAATTCAGTCATGTTGAATGGCATCGAATATGCCGGAGAGCAGATTGCTTATAAAGACAGCACCTACGAGATTGTATCGAAGGTTGCCTACCTGATCGGCGTCCCGCTCCGTATTTTTCAAAATGA
>OGXM01001870.1_pt1 | contig 10842 bp, 6 predicted proteins | sample 1576271 | NCBI WGS metagenome assembly OGXM01 (sample SAMEA3541579, study PRJEB24748) | human gut metagenome | biome: human gut; feature: human-associated habitat; material: faeces | place: China | collected 2012 | reverse complement strand
TAATCTCAATATGTACGGAAATAATATTTTTACAGAAACCGAAGACAAGAGCTTCAAAGCGTATCACTACCTGCTTGACCCCACGGCAGTTCTGCTGTTGATTTCAGGCTTACTTCAGATATTTACATTGTCGCAGTATGTCACAGGCATAATGTGCATAATAATGGCGATAGCACAGACGGTTACGCTTTGTGTGATATGCCAGAAAAATAACGAAAATATCCGTAACCGTACCCTGTCCGCAAAGATGAAATACAGAGTGGTGCGTGACGGGATATTACAGCTTGTTCCTGCGGCAGAGCTTGTTCCGGATGATATAATAATTGTTCAGGGAGGAGAAATAGTTCCTGCGGACGCACATATACTTGAGTATGTCGGACTTACAGTTGACGAGAGCAGATTTACAGGCGACAATACCCCTGTGCAAAAGCATGATGGTGCGGACCCGAAGGCGACCGGACTTAAGAAAAGCTGTATATATGCAGGTACAAGAGTGCTTAACGGCTCTGCTGTAGCGAGAGTAGTGGCAACGGGTGAAGATACATACAGAGCAAGACAAGGTGAAAAGCACGGAAAAGCGGCAGATCCGAATTTCTCACGCTATGAGAAAACCTGCGTCAAGCTGAGGCTTCCGCTTGCGGTAGCGGCAATACTGCTTTGTGTTATCGGCACTCTGTCACAGATTTTAACAGGAAGAACAGACAATGTAACAGGTGTTATCGTCAGCGCTTGCGGTTGGCTTATATGTATGTTTATGCCGTTTGTAGAGCTGTATATAAGAATGTACAATATGAATTTTGTACGCCGTGCCGAGCTAAAGGGGGCTGTCATAAAAAATCTTACCGTTCCCGAAAAGCTCAACAGCCTGTCCGTGCTTGTCATTGATAAATCCGCTGTTGTAGCGCCTAATACACTTGAGGTTGCGGGAGTATACAGCAAGGATACAGACCTTATGACAACGGTAACGGTGCTTGCGTGCGATAAGGATGAACCGACGCTTGCAGAGCAGGCATTCCTGCTTAATGCGGCTCTGGGCGGAACCGATGTGGCAACAGTAAAAAGAAACGAACTTACAGCACAGTTCCCTTATAACGATGCCGACAGAATAGGCGGAAATATCTATAATATGGGCGGAACTCATCTTGTGTGCGTAAAGGGCGCTGTAGAAAAGGTGACAGGCCTTTGCAATATGAGTCCTGAAGAAATGTTCAGAATAACCGCTCGTGCGGCGGCTCTTGCAAAACGTGGACTTGAAGTGTGGACGGTTGCATATTATATAATACCTGAGGGCGAAGAAATACCCAAGAGCCTTTACGCAGTGCAATATAATTATATGGGGCTTGTGTCTTTTATGAATGCGACAAGAGATATGATACCTCTTGCATTGCAGGGCTGCAAAAGAGCGGGAGTAAGGCTTGTGCTGACTTCCTCTGACAGCCCCGAAACAGCAAGCTCAATGGGCAAAAAAATAGGACTTTCCGATGCAGGAATGATTTCCGGCGATGAAATAGCAGAAAGCACTGTAACGGGAGAACCGCTTGATTATAAGAAGGCTGAGATATTCTGCCGTGTAAATGCGGCTCAGCGTGTGGATATTATAGAAAAACTGAAGGAAGCGGGCGAAACAGTAGCAACTGTGGGTTACAGCGACAGCGATTACGACCTTGTCGCCCATGCAGATCTCGGCATAACATCGCTCGAAAATACGACAGGAAGCGTTTATGAGGCGAGCGGGCTTATCGTCCGTGACGATAATTTTTCATCGGTCGTTGAAATGATAAAAGAGGCAAGACAGCTTCACAGAAACATCAAACGCTGTATATTTATTCTCCTGTCAACGCTTATAGCGTTTGCCTGCACTTCTCTTGCCGATATGATAACGGGATACGGTATAATTACCCCTATGCTTGCGGCTGTTCTTACAGCGGCAGTGATACCACTTTGCTGTACCGGCTTCAGAAACGTAAAATCGGATATTAAGGGTAATATGACCCCGTCGGGCTTCATTTCGCAGGGAAAGCCGGATAAGAAATTCTTTATAAGAAGTGCTGTTTGCGGACTTATCTGCGGTGCAATATCCGCTCTGTTCCTCACTCTTGCAGGAGGGGTTATGTCTGCACAGCAGGTTTCATCGGTAATGCTTACACTTCTCACGGTTATGACAGGCGCAATGTGTCTTGTTGTCACAGACAAACGTACAGGAGCATTCAAAAACGGAGCAATACCGAAATATATGACGGTTACAGCAGCGGTTACATCGGTAACGTCTATACTGTTGCCGTATATTCCGTTTATAAACTCGCTGTTTGGCTTTGCGGTGCCGAATCCGCTTGCAAGCATAGCAGCAGTGCTTGCAGGAGTCGCTCTTCCCGCAGGGCTTCAGATAAAGAAATACCTCAACAAATAAGAACATAAGTAAGGAGTAAATATGATCTCACATTTACTGAATATCGTTTACGGTATCGTATTCGGCGTGGCAAATGTTATACCGGGTGTAAGCGGCGGAACTATGATGGTGGTTTTCGGCGTGTATGACAAGGTGGTAGACGTGCTGACGTTGAAATTGTCGGCTATCAAAAAGAACATCAGATTCATCGTCTTTTTCGGAATCGGCGCCGTTATCGGTATACTCGGCTTTTCGTTTGTGATAACGTGGCTGTTTGATAACTTCCCTGTGGCAACGAATATGTTCTTTATGGGACTTATCATCGGCAGTATCCCGCTTATTTACAGGAATATGACCGTCGGCGGCAGAAAAATTACGCCGAAATGCCTTTTTGCATTTATTCCCGCACTTGCGCTGGTGGTAGGAATGACTTATATAAATAAGCTTCCCCAGAACGAGAGCTTCACTGTCAATGCTGTTCATAACGCTACCGACTGCACGGTGACTATCACAAACAACGGCTCTTATGATATTAAATCAAACTGGCAGTTAAAGGTCAACGGCAAGGTAGAAGGAGAACTTACCGGCTGTGTTGTAAAGAAATCCTCAGCCGATACTACCGTCCTCACAGGAACGGAAAACAGCGCTATCGCAAAGGGTGAGAGCATTACGCTCACTCTCCCCGAAAGCGCTGATATTGATTCAATACAGACCGACAGCTTCACCTATACCTATAAGATGAATCCTGTGCTGTTCATAACGCTTCTGCTCGGAGTTACCGTGGCGGCTGTAGCAATGATAATCCCCGGCGTCAGCGGTTCGTTTGTAATGGTATTGCTCGGTTTATACACCACGGTCATCGGTGCGATAAAGAGCCTTGACTTTATGATACTGATACCGACAGCTATCGGTGTGTTTATCGGCATTGTATTCGGTGCAAAGCTTATTTCAGCGCTTATGAAACGCTATTCTCTGCTTGTTTACAGTGCAATTATGGGACTTGTAATAGGCTCGCTGTATGCTGTGTTCCCTGACGGCTTCGGCTTCAACCTTGAAACACTCGCAGGTGTAGCAGCCCTTATTGTAGGCGGAGCGATAGCTGTGCTTGTAGGAAAGAATACAGAAGTAGAACAGCAGTAACGCTGTCAAAAGAACAGAAATATATCCGTCGGCTCGAAAACGGTCGGCGGATATTTGTTTTACCCCGTTTTGCTTTTATACGAGGTTGACCTGTAGGCAAAATCGGGGTATAATATAATAAAAAACTGCGAGGTAATAATGGAGTACTTTTACGACCTTTTGTTCTATTTTGCAATATACTCGTTTGCCGGCTGGTGCGGAGAGGTTGTCTTTGCAACTGTGCGGCACGGAAAGTTTGTAAACCGTGGAATGCTGCACGGCGCTTATTGTCCTATATACGGCTTCGGGCTGATAACGGTCATCGTTTGCCTTACCCCGATTAAAGATTCATGGCTGCTGCTTTTTGCAGGCTCTGCCGTTCTTACGACCGTGCTTGAATTTATAACGGGCTTTGTGCTTGATAAGCTATTCGGCAGACGCTGGTGGGATTACAGCGACAAGAAGTTCAACATCGGCGGTTACATCTGTCCGCAGTTCACGGTTGTGTGGGGGCTTGCCTGCCTGCTTATAATGAAGGTGGTACAGCCTGCGATAGCTTTTGCCGTAGGGCTTATCTGGAAGCCTGTCGGCATAGCGGCACTGTGCCTGTTCTATGCGGCAATAATAACAGACGTTATACTGACCTTCCCCGAGGTAAAGAAGCTGAGGAACGAAATCAGGCTTATAGACGACCTTGAAAAACAGCTTACTGCCGTATCCGATGCTATCGGTTCAGATCTGTCCGATAAGACTGCGCAGGCTGTGGAATTTACAAAGGAACACAGAATCACAGCGGAAGAAATGCAAAGAAAGGCGGATATGTTCAAAGCTAAGCTGGAAACAGCCTCAGACAGCGCTAAACAACGTAATTCGGAACGCCTGAGTGAATTAAAGGGCAATGCTTCGGAACGCAGGGAGGAGCTTACAGCACGCTTTAACGAGCTTAACGAAAAGCTGTCAGAGCTTAAAGCAAAGCATAAACGTCTTTACAAGGCATTCCCGTCACTTAAATACGGCAGAAAAAAGCTGAAAAAAGTAATTTCAAAAAAGAAGTAATCAAAGAGCCGTCGGTCTTTTTCAGTCCGACGGCTCTTTTCTTATTGCTTGTTTATAAATTTGTCTATAATGTATTTCGGCCTTGCCTTTACTTCGGTATAAATCTTTCCGATATATTCACCGACAATGCCAAGTGCCATTATCTGAAGTCCGCTTAAGAACCATATCGAGCACATAAGCGAGCTCCAGCCTGCTTCGGTATTTCCAAGGCAATTCTGAACAATAGCGTATATTATCATCGCTACGCTGACAAGGAAAACTAAAAATCCGACTACGGTAACAAGCCTTATCGGTTTTACCGAAAAGCTGGTGATACCGTCAAACGCAAAAGCAAGCATCTTTTTAAGCGGATACTTCGATTCTCCGGCAAAACGCTCACTGCGTTCATAATATACTATGTCGCTCTTGAAGCCTATCTGCTTTACTATACCTCTGAGGAACAGGTTGACTTCTTTAAACTGTGACAGCGCTTCAAGCGCACGCTTCGATATAAGTCTGTAGTCTGCGTGGTTGTCAATTATATCAACGCCGAGCAATCTCATGAATTTGTAGAACATTCCGGCAGTACCACGTTTGAAAACAGTATCCGTCTTTCTCGATGAACGCACGCCGTACACTATGTCACAGCCGTCGTGATATTTGTCTACAAACTTGTCAACCACGTTTATATCGTCCTGCAGGTCTGCATCCATTGAAATTGATATATCCGCAAGGTCCTTTGCTGTCATAAGGCCTGCAAGAAGAGCGTTCTGGTGACCCTTGTTGCGTGACAGCTTAAGCCCAGAAAACAAATCATCGCCTTCGTGAAGCTCCTCGATTATCTCCCACGTCCTGTCTTTACTTCCGTCATCCACGAATAACACACGGCTCTTGTCGGATATTTTTCTGTCGTTGATAAGAGTTGTCATTTTTTCCTTAAGCCGCTTTGACGTTTCGTGAAGTACCTCTTCTTCGTTGTAACAGGGTACTACAATGTATAGTATATCGTTATATTCGGTCATTTGCTAAATTCCTTTCGTAACTTTGTCGATTCAATCTGACTGTTACAGTATACCCCATTTTTACTGATTTGTAAAGCATATAATGTGAAAATATGACGAAAAATCGGTAAATATCGCTGTTTTGAATAGATTTTTACAAAGAAAAGAGGCTATGACACCGAAGTGCCATAGCCATAGGAAAAGGGTGCAGATTATCTTAAAGGGTAAAATCCCTCTAAGCCGTTTTTAAAAGCGTATCTCTATAATTATACGTTGAACAGAAGCTCCTCGTAAGTCGGGAAGGGCCAGTATTTTTCACCGACGATTGTTTCAAGCTCATCTGCAACAGCACGAAGGCTCTGCATTGTAGCGAATACTTCATCGTGGTAGCACTTAGCGGCTTCATAAACATCCGAAATGCCCTGTGCCTTAACTATTGCGCTGTCAAGCTCTGCTATCTTGGAGTTCAGACTTTCAGCAAGAGAATCAATCTTGTTTGCGATAGACTGCTCAAGGTTATAAGCAACGCCTGCGTTCTTCTTTGACAGAAGTACATCACAAACCTGCTTCTCGTAAGCCATAACGGCAGGGAGAATTTCCTTTGTAGCCATCTCTGCTGTTGTCAGAGCCTCTATATTGATGGTCTTGCTGTAGTTTTCAAGCAGAATCTCTGTTCTTGAGTGCATTTCAACTTCTGTGAATACCTTGTGCTTTGTGAACACCTTGATATTCTTCTCGTCAAGGAAGTGCGGAAGTGCGTCTACTGTAGACTTAAGCTCAGGCAGACCTCTTACCTCTGTAGCTTCCTTTACCCAAGCGGCATCGTAACCGTTGCCGTTGAAGATTACTCTGCTGTGCTCCTTTATTGTCTTTACGAGCAGTTCCTTAAGAGCCTTCTTGAAGTCATCAGCCTTTTCAAGCTCATCAGCGAACTGTTCAAGCTCTTCTGCTACGATTGTGTTAAGAACGATGTTGGGGCCGGAAATGTTGAGTGAAGAACCAACACTTCTGAACTCAAACTTATTACCTGTAAATGCGAAAGGCGATGTTCTGTTTCTGTCTGTTGTATCCTTGGGGAACTTGGGCAGTGAGGTTACGCCTATATCGAACTGTGCGTGCTTTGCTTCTACGTTTGTACCTGCAACAAGCGCATTGATAACATCGTTCAGCTCTTCGCCGAGGAAGATAGAGATGATTGCGGGAGGTGCCTCGTTAGCACCAAGTCTGTGGTCATTGCCTGCTGTAGCTACCGAAAGTCTGAGCAGATCTGCGTATTCGTCAACAGCCTTGATGATTGCGACAAGGAATGTCAGGAACTGTGCGTTCTCCATAGGAGAATCGCCGGGGTTCAGAAGATTCTGACCGTCATCTGTTGAGAGCGCCCAGTTATCGTGCTTGCCTGAACCGTTAACGCCTGCGAAAGGCTTTTCGTGCAGTAAGCATACCATATTATGCTCAAGAGCGACCTTCTTCATCATTTCCATCATAAGCTGGTTGTGATCGGCCGCAAGGTTTGCAGACTCGAAGATAGGAGCACATTCGTGCTGAGCGGGAGCAACCTCGTTATGCTTTGTCTTTGAAGAAACGCCGAGCGCCCAGAGGTGCTTGTCGAGGTCCTTCATATAGTCGCTTACTCTCTGCTTGATAACGCCGAAGTAGTGATCTTCAAGCTCCTGACCCTTTACAGGTGCCGCACCGAAAAGTGTTCTGCCTGTGAAGATAAGGTCTTTTCTCTTATCGTATGTCTTCTTGTCAACAAGGAAGTATTCCTGCTCGGCACCGACTGTAGCAACAACGCTCTTTGCTGTGGTGTTGCCGAAAAGTCTTAAAATTCTTAATGCCTGCTTTGATACAGCGTCCATTGACTTTAAGAGAGGTGTCTTCTTGTCAAGCGCCTCGCCTGAATATGAGAAGAACGCTGTGGGTATGTATAATGTGTTATCCTTGATAAATGCGTATGATGTCGGATCCCACGCTGTGTATCCTCTTGCCTCGAATGTAGCACGAAGACCGCCCGAGGGGAATGATGAAGCATCAGGCTCGCCCTTGATAAGCTCCTTACCTGAGAACTCCATAATAACCGTACCGTCACCTACAGGTGAAATAAAGCTGTCGTGCTTTTCGGCTGTGATACCTGTCATAGGCTGGAACCAGTGAGTGTAGTGTGTTGCACCCTTTTCTACTGCCCAGTCCTTCATTGTGCTGGCAACTACTTCGGCAATGGGAAGTGTAAGCTCAGCATTACCGTGCATTACCTTCATCAGCTCCTTGAAGATAGCCTTAGGGAGTCGTGCCTTCATTACTGCCTCGTTGAACACGTCCGAGCCGAACAGCTCCGTTACATCATAAGTTTTCTCTGCCATTTTCCTTTTCCTCCTACTTTCGTTAGATGTTCTTTGAAAAATAAGAAAAGGACGCTTTGATTCCTCAAAACGTCCTCGTTTCTGATTACAGTTATTATAATACACTATGTCGGCTGATTTGTCAATATGTCATTTTGCACAAATTTTGAAAGTTTGCCTGTGCAATAATTCAAAATTGTATAAAAACCATTGAAAAACCGTCGATTTCTGCAAGTCTTAAAGCTCAATCTTGCCGTAAAGCGTAGCGTTTCTTTCTGTTTCAACCGCTTCCTTAGAGAATTCGCCTGCATCTGACGCAGTATTTTCAACAGCAGTCTGCGAACGCTTGTACTCTCTTTCAAAAGATGTCGAGAAACCGGTACTCTGCTTGTATGAGCGGTTTGTACCGTTGCCGTTTCTTCTTCCGCCCTTGCGGTCGTTTCTTCTGTTGTTATCTCTGTGGGACTGAGAAGCCGAGATAACGACCTTTCTGTAAGGCTCTTCACCTATAGAGTTGCTGTATACGCCTTCAATCTCAGCGACCTTGCTGTGAATGATACGGCGCTCATAAGGATTCATAGGCTCAAGGGTAATGCGTCTGCCCTGACGGAGCACCTTGTTAGCGGTACGTTCTGCAAGCGACTTGAGAGTTTCCTCTCTCTTATCCCTGTAGCCGTTGCAATCAACTGTGATACGGCAGTAAGGCTCATCGTGACGGTTGCTTGCAAGAATTGCAAGGTACTGTAAAGAGTCGAGTGTTTCGCCTCTTCTGCCGATTACGATACCGAGCTTTTCGCCTACTATATCAAGAACAGATATGTCTTCCTTTTCGATTATGTTTACCTTGAAGTCCTCAACGCCGAGAGCGGTAAGAACCTTTTCAAGATAAGCCGCAGCCATAGCTACCTTTTCTGTGTGGTCAGCATCTGTTACGGCAGGAGCGGCTTCAGCGGCTTCTGCCGGAGCCGTTTCATCGGCAGCAGCAGGAGCGGCTTCGGTAACAGTTTCGAATTCAACCTCTATCTTATAGTCGCCCTTCTTGCCGAACAGCTTCTTGACAGGTTCTTCAACTACGGTTATCTTTATGTCAGCTTCATCAACGCCGAGTTCCTTGATTTCTGATATGGCAAGCGCCTTGAGTTCGTCAAGTGACTTACCTGTATATATCTTTTTCATAAGTCTGTCCTTTCCGTCGATTCTCAATCGTCGTCTTCTTCGTGGTATTCTTCGCCGTATTTTTCGGCATCGGCTTTTCTTGCCGCCGCCAGCTTACGTCTGTTGATTTCCTTCTGTGAAAGTGTTTCTGTCTTTGTTACGGTCTTTTCTTCGCCTGTATCGGCATCTGTAACAACAGCGGTCGTTGTGACCTGTCTTTCCTTGAGCTTTCTTTCCTTCATCTTCTCTTCAGCCTCGGCTCTGAGCTTTTCAGGGCTGTACAGCTTCTGCATTACCAGTGACTGCACAATGCCGAGTGCATAGTTGACACCCCAGTAGAAACCTACTCCGGCAGGAACGCTGAACGAAATCCACAGTGAGAATAAGGGCATGAGATAAAGCATTACCTTCATACCCGCACCGCCTGCGTTTGCCATTTCGGGATTGTTCTTCTTGTTGAGATACTGGGAAAGTACAGTCTGAACAAGTGAAAGAACGAATGCAAATATCGGTATGATTATCAGCGGCTCGAAAGCAAGCTTAGGTGTTGAACCGAAGTTCAGACCGCAGAACATCATATTGTGTGACAGTGATGCAAGTCTGTCCTTTACATCGTTTGACAGCACGCTTTCATCGCACGATTTAAACGTATCAGGATACTGCTCATAAACCTGCAGAGCAAGAAGCTCCTTCTGCATTCCCTTGTACTTGCCTGCAACAGCCGCAAGTCTGTTCTTTGTTTCAGCTGTAAGTCTTGAATTATCGCCTGTAAACTGCGTATAAGCATCATCTGATGTTACAAATAACGAGCCGTACTTATTTACCTGTTCGATAGTAAGCTGATCGGCAGATGGATCTTTCTCCTCATACTTTGTCTTGTACTCTTCGTTATCCTTGTACTCGTGAGTCAGCTGGCCGTTTTCTGCTGTTACATAGATTATGTTCTTATCGCCGCTGAGATACTTATCAATGATTTCCTTATCCTGCTTGTTGTATTCATTAAGGAAAATCTTCGTGTATTCGGTTTCTTTTGCAACCGTTATTACATTTGAAATATCCGATGATGACAGATGCTCCATGTGTGTCATGGGCTTATATACAACGTCGATGACACCGAACAGTATTACCATTGTCAGAATAAGAGGTCCGCAGCCGCCGGCAGGGTTATAGCCCTGTGCCTGCAGCTTCTGCATTTCTTCTGCCTGCTTATCACGGTTGTTGCGGTATTTCTGCTGTATTTCCTTTACCTTGGGAGCGAACAGCTGAGAAAACGCCATATTCTTCTGCTGCTTTATCTGAAGCGGCAGCATTGCTATTTTGACTATTACAGTGAATATCAGTATCGCCCAACCGAAATTCTGTAAAAGAAGATAAATAGGCCACATAATGTAGCCGAGAGGCGTACCGATTATGGTGTATAAGAAATCTATGGAAATCACCCTCCGTTAGTAGTGCCGATATTACGGCTTGGTCCTTTTGAAAAAATAAAATTGTTCGGGTACATAGTCATAGCCGCCCTCAGAAAAAGGGTTGCATCTGATAATTCTCCGTATAGCCAAATAGCTGCCCTTTACCGCACCGAAGCGGCGGAGTGCGATCATCGCATATTCCGAACAGCTCGGAGTAAAGCGGCAACAACGAGGCAGCCATTTTGACAAAGTCATTCTGTATATCTTTACGAAAAATAAAAGTACATATTTCATTTTATTTTTGTATTTTGTCCGGTTGATTATTCGCCGGTGCGGCATATCTTTTCAGCAATTGCTTTTCCATCCGAAGATATACCTCTGTCGATTTCATCACA
>OGXM01001865.1_pt1 | contig 10879 bp, 10 predicted proteins | sample 1576271 | NCBI WGS metagenome assembly OGXM01 (sample SAMEA3541579, study PRJEB24748) | human gut metagenome | biome: human gut; feature: human-associated habitat; material: faeces | place: China | collected 2012 | reverse complement strand
GCCAGATTCGCCACCGTATTGTTCAGTGTCAAGCACAGTCATTTGTCCCCAAAGTACTTCTACCGATGCAGAGGAGGATAATAATGTGGTGAGATTGCATGGAAGAAGAGGAATATTGGAGTTGCGTACATTGAAGTATTTACGCAAAAAAACTGTTCCCGGTGATATTGTAATTACCGGGAATTATCATCCAGAGGGAATGCTGTCTCTATTGTCAAACAGAGAAACCTATATATTGGCACATGGAGCCGAATATCTTGCCGGAAAGAGTTTTTTCCGACGCTGTATTTGGCCTACTTATCGACGTTTTATACTAAGAAACGCCTCTTGCGTGATTGCTAACAGTCATTATACAGAGACATTAGTAAAACATTGTTCTCCAAATGCTAAAACAATCGCTATTCCGTTAGCGGTTGATGCAATTCATTTTCGCCCTACTTGTGAAAAATATAAGGATGGCTTGCTACACCTCTGTTCTATTTCTCGATTGGAAAAATTTAAAGGACATGATTTTATTATCCGGACGATAGCTTCTTTACCGGCAAAGTATAAGCAACAAGTGCGATTGCATCTCGGAGGTAAAGGAAAATATAAGAGTGCACTTGAGCGGATGGTTACCGATTTAGGATTGTCAGATATTGTATCATTTGAAGGTTTCATTGATGATAATAAACTTTGCGATTTCTATTCAGCCTCGCATATATTCATTCTCTGTACACGTGAAGAAGCGGATAATAGGAATGTAGAAGGATACGGGCTTGTTTTTGCCGAAGCGCAAGCTTGTGGAACCGCCGTTATAGGTACTCGTACAGGTGGCATTCCCGATGCTGTCGAGGAGAATAATGGCGGTTGGTTGATACATCAGGACGCCCACGAAGAATTGGAGAATTTACTCATTAAGTTAATCGACGATAAATCTCTTGCTATAAATGAAGGTCGTAATGCACGTCGGCGCATAGAAGCTAAAATTACGTGGGAACATTATGTGGACCAAATTTGTGATGTCATTTTATGAGTATTAGTCTATATATAGCCTTATATTACAACTTGTTGCTGCTATTAGTTGTTTACATCGCTATTCAACCGGTCAGGGCAGAAACAGTAAGACAGCCTTATATCAACAACCAGATATTTAGCCTTGCTTTACTCTTGATTGTATATGTTCATGTAACTTTCCGACCGACCGATTATCACTACTTTGGAGATACTTCAGCTTATGCCATGGCTTTCCAAAAGAAAGCCTTCTATGGTACGGTTGCTATAAGAGATAGAGATATTGGTTTTGAGTATCTTACCTATTGGCTTTCACAACTCGTCAATTTAAAAGGGTATTGGTTTGTTCTTTGCTCATTATATATATTGCCTGTTTTCTTTGCTTTAAAGAAACGATTCAAACAACAATATGCTGTAGCACTAGTGTTGTTCGTTTGTTCTTTGAGTTTTTGGGGATACGGAGTAAATGGACTGCGTAACGGAATAGCTACATCGTTAGTTATCTTCTCTTTTCTTGTTCCAAACAACGATATTAAACGAATTCCTGTTTGGATTATAGCATGTCTTTTCCATCAATCCGTCATGTTGCCAATTGGCTGTTTCTTGCTGACCCGACTTTCAAATAATCCCAAACACTACTTATACTTATGGGGAACGTTTTTCCTGCTTATGCTTGTTGCACGTGATTCTTTCTCCACTTTGTTGACAAACATTCCTTGGTTTGAACAGGATAAAAGGATGTCTGAATATTTGAATATGTCTTATAAAGGCATGGAGCAAATGTTCTCTAATATTGGATTTCGCTGGGACTTCATTATTTATAGTTTGATACCCATTATCGCAGGAGTGAAATATATCTATACATATTGCTACGAAGACAAATTGTTTATCCGTTTATTTAATACTTATATAGCAAGTAATGCGTTCTGGCTATTGACCATTCATGTACCGTATAATAACAGATTTGCTTATCTATCTTGGTTTCTTTATCCTATAGTATTGATATATCCCTTGCTAAAAGATAACTTAATAAATAACCAGGGAGAACGAATAAAATGGATTATTCTATGTTATTATATGTTCACTTATGTAATGTGGATAAAATAAAATACAAAACAATAGAAAAAGATTTTTATGAAAGATTTAGTTACTGTATTTACACCGGTATATAATAGGAAGAATTTAATTGGAAATCTATATCAGAGTTTGTTGTCTCAAACCTATAAAAATTTTGAATGGATTATTGTTGACGATGGGAGCACTGATGATATTGATGAAATTATAAAATCTTATCAAAATGAAGATCGTATATTAATTCGTTTCATCAAACAAGAGAATGGTGGAAAACATAGAGCAATCAACAATGGCGTATTACATGCAAAAGGAGAATTATTTTATATTGTAGATAGTGATGACTATTTAACAAAAGACTCTATAGAACGAATAGTTTTTCATTATCAATATATAAAGAATAATGATAAATTTGCTGGAGTTTGTGGTATGAAATGCTTTCCAGATGGTTCTCGTATAGGGAAAGAGGTTACATGGAAAATTTTAAAAGATTCTTGGATTAACTATTGGATTATAAAAAATATAAAAGGGGATGTTGCGTTTGTTTTTAAAACATCAGTCCTGAGAAATTATTTATTTGACGATATACCCGGAGAAAAATTTTGTGCAGAAAGTTTGGTTCTAAACCGTATTGGAAAAAATTACCTTATGTTATTTTTTAATGAAAAAATATACATCGCAGAGTATTTATCAGACGGTTTATCTGTTTCATCAATCAAAAACAGAATGAATTCACCTAATTATGCCATGAGAATTTATTCAGAAATGGCATCACTAGATATTCCATATTTAAAAAAAATAAAAGCTCATATAAATTACTGGCGTTTTGCTCCTTGCTCTAAATTGAAAATGAAAAATAAAATAAAACAAATAGGAATTTCTAGTTATATTATTTTTATGCCTATTGGCTATTTGTTTCATATGAAAGATAAAAAAAACAATTATATAGATATTAGACATGTCGGATCTAAGCGGTAGAACTTTATTTAAACGGATTAAACCATTAATTAAGGTATTCGTTATAGTAGATTCATATCTTCCTAGGAAACTTAATAATTTTTTATTTGTAAGTTTAAGAGGTATTGGAGGAAAAGTTGGTATTGTGATTAGATACATATTGGTGAAAAATCTAGCAAAAAAATGCGGTGATAATGTTGTAATTAAAGAAAATGTATATATATCTAACATAGAGAAACTAGAACTGGGAGATAATATCAGTATTCATCCGATGTGTTATTTTGAATGTAGCGGAGGATTGATGATCGGAAATAATGTGTCTATTGCCCATTCAAGTTCAATACTAACAAGTACTCACACTTATTCTGATTTTAATTTACCTATTAAATATAATGAAATCCTAAAAAAAACGGTAGTTATCCATGATGATGTATGGATTGGTTGTGGAGTGAGGATTTTATGTGGAGTTCACATTGATACAAGATGTATAATAGGCGCAAATAGTTTGGTTAATAAAAGTGTTGACTCATTCTCTATTTATGGGGGAGTTCCTGCAAAAAAAATAAAATCTTTTCAATGAAAAAAAAGAAATTATTCAAAATAACAAATTCAGCTTATTTTCAAGTCCGGCAACTTCAAGGTCAATTGAATTATTTTTCCGCATATTTCGATGTCATTGCCGTTGCCCCTAAAGGAGAAGGTTGGGAGGAATTACAGAAGCAACAGGCACGTTGTATTCCGGTAAAAATGTCAAGAGCCATAAATCCGATTTTCGATTTAATAACTCTTTTCCAATTGGTAAAACTTTTTATCAAAGAGAAGCCGACTATTGTTCACTCGCACACCCCCAAAGCTGGTCTTTTGGGTATGTTAGCAGCATGGATAGCACGTGTGCCGATCCGTATGCACACGGTAACAGGCTTCCCATTGACGACGGCTACGGGCATAAAAAAACAAATTCTTCGTTTTACGGAACGGTTAACTTACGCTTGTGCCACAAATGTATATCCCAATTCACAAAAGATGTGTGATATTATTTGTTCAATGGGGATCGGCAATCCTAAAAAAATGCTTGTTATCGGTAATGGTGGTTCAAATGGAATTGATACGGCATTCTATTCGCGAAATGCTACACAAGATATTAAGATTTCAACTTTCGATTTCACGTTTGGTTTTGTAGGTCGTATATTTTATGAGAAAGGAATCAATGAATTAGTAGCTTCTTTTATTCGATTACAGAAAGATTATCCTAACATAGGATTACGTTTAATCGGCTTTATGGAAGAAAACCTTTATCCGGTTGATGATTGGGTAAAACAAGAGATTAGCACAAATTCTCACATTGAGTTTGTCGGCTTTCAACAAGATGTTCGTCCCTATCTAATGGGGTGTGAGGCTTTTGTTTTTCCCTCCTATCGTGAAGGTTTCCCTAATGTTGTCATGCAAGCTGGGGCCTTGGAATTACCACAAATCGTTACAGATATCAATGGTTGTAATGAAATAATTGTTCAAAACAAAAATGGAATAATTGTTCCACCACAAGACGAACACGCATTGTATAAAGCCATGAAATATTTTTTGGATAATCCTAATGAGGTAAAAAGAATGGCAAAGAATGCAAGGGCAATGATTACATCACGTTACGAACGCAATAAATTTTGGAAATTGATGCTTGAAGAATACTATCGGCAAATTAAAAATCGAATTAAATAACATCTATGCAAATCATACTGTTATCCGGCGGTTCTGGTAAACGCCTATGGCCGCTTTCCAATAATACACGGTCAAAACAATTTATCAAACTGTTGACTGCGCCCGATGGCTCGAAAGAGTCGATGGTGCAGCGGGTGGTACGGCAATTACGAGAAACCGGCATCTGTGATTCGATTACTGTGGCAACAAGCCAGTCACAACGGGATATCATCATCAACCAGCTTGGAGAAGAGATTCCTGTAGTTACGGAACCGGAGCGTCGCGATACATTCCCGGCTATCGCTCTCGCAAGCTCGTATTTGGCCTACAAACGAAAATGTTCCACCGATGAGATTATAATCGTCATGCCTTGCGACCCTTATACCGAAACAGGTTATTTTGAAACGATTCGCAGGATAGCGGATGCAGTGAAAAACAATGTAGCCGAACTAGTATTGATGGGAATTAACCCCACATATCCGTCAGCAAAATACGGATATGTAGTGCCAGTCAATGATGTACAGAACAAAGGAATATTTCAAGTATCACGCTTTACGGAAAAGCCAGATATGATAACTGCCGAGAAACTTATTTCAGAGGGTGCTTTCTGGAACGGAGGCGTATTCGCTTTTCGGTTGGGGTATATGACAGATATTGTAACCCGACACATCAAAACCGACACTTTTTCAGAAATTCGTTCTCGCTATGGGGAATTTCCGAAAATCAGTTTTGACTACGAAGTCGCTGAAAAAGCGCAGTCGGTAGCCGTCGTACCTTTTGCCGGAGAGTGGAAAGACCTTGGTACATGGAATACGTTGACTGATGAACTATCGGAACACACCATGGGCAATGTTGTCATGGATGAAGAATCCGAAAATACCCACGTCATCAACGAACTTGGACTGCCAATCATGTGCATTGGCACACGGAATCTAGTTATCGCAGCATCAAATGATGGAATCCTAATTTCGGACAAAGATAAAAGCGAGAACATCAAAACTTACGCTGACTGCCTACAACATCGGCCAATGTTCGAAGAACGTCGCTGGGGTGAATACAAAGTTGTCGATACCGCCGAGTTTTCCGACGGTTACAAATCACTTACCAAGCAACTGAAAATCAAATCCGGTAAGAGTATCAGCTATCAGGTACACCGCCATCGCGATGAAGTCTGGACGTTTATCGACGGCGAGGGAGAACTGGTACTCGATGATATCAGGTCGGTTATCAGCAGAGGCGATACGATTACAATCAAGAAAGGTGTTAAACATGCAGTCAGGGCTATCTCTGAATTGACGTTCATCGAGGTGCAGTCCGGAAATCTACTTGCAGAAGAAGACATTGAACAATTTGACTATAAATGGTAAAATCCTTCGTTAAAACCTCTGACAAAAGAATGAAGTTGGTTTACAAGAAAGTTATCGAACCTCAATTAGGCAACCTGATATCCATATTGAAAAAGAAATGATAATCTATAGCATTGATTATTATCAACAAGATCAAGATTGTACTCAATGTGGAAAACATTCGGAATGTATTTGCCGGTAAAATGATAAAATATCACTATCCATATGTAAGTAAGTATATATACCGGACACAGGATCTTGCGAAAGTAGCTTCGTTTTCAGATTCTAAACCGCAGAAACAGCATTACGCAAAAATTAATGGGTTGGAAAAACTTATTATAAATACTGGTAATGAACCTTTTCATTGATTTTTCTAATGAAAAAGACCATCCTTCAATACATGACCGATATCTATCAGGAAGATATTCCCAAACATATCCTTCAAGAAAACAAGATACGCCTGAATTCTTTTTTCCTGGAACAGGAATCCGTACAGAAGAAAGGGACTCAGTTTATATTCAGATATGCATTCTACTCCGTTGAGAAACCCCGAAAGATCACGAAGCAGCATCTATTGAAAGAATATGCAGGGGTGCCTTTGGAAAAAAGGAGCGTACAACCGGAACAAATACCCGATATGAAGCAATATAGTGATATAATACTGTATGGACTGCCGACAGTAAGCCTTCACGTAACACTGTAGCTGAATGTTATGATCAAATAATCAAAGACTTAAAGAATGCGGCTAGTTTAATGATACCCACATATTCATGGTCAGGTACTAGTTTGAATCAAAAAGATTTATCCTTAAATAAGAAAGGTAAAATCAGTAAATGGGCCACATTAACTTTGTTAAGTCGGGCATATCTGTATATGGGGAAGACCCCAGCTTGGGAGACTCACAGCCCAACTCCTCCAGATAGATGTCAAGCGCGTTGTTCGGACGGTTCACCTTGCTGCCGTCATGGATAAAGTCCTTCATCTCCACATTGAGCAGCAGCGGCTCGTCGGCGTATTTCACGTTGAACGAATAGTAGGACCCGTCCTCCGTGATGACGCTCATATTCGTCTCTGTGCGGAAGTTCCTTACCGTCGCCTTCACGCGGATGACGTTCTCTGCGCCGTCCGCCTTGCCCGCTATGAGGTTGGGAGAACCCAAATCCACATAGCGCACCGCCGAGGGGAACAGGATATGCACCGTCTTGTCATACGTGACCTCCAGACCGTGCGGCGGTATCATGCGGTCGAACATCAGCTTCTTCGTCAGCCCGTGGTACAGGTCGCCGTCCTCTTCCGCCTGCGGACAGACCTCCTTCGTCAGTTTCAGCCCCTCTGCCTTTGCAGTGGCGGTACTGTCATTGCTTACACCCTGTGCATAGGTTGCACAGGCTATGCCTGTGAAAAAGGCAAACATTGTCATTACTTTCTTGATACTCATTTTACTTTGGATTTAGTGGATTAAAATTGTCTTGTTGTTTTTTCTTTTCGTCTTTATGTTTTTCGGTTGTCATTCCTTTCCTGATACAGCAGCACCCTGTATCCCGATTTCAGATGCACCCTGACGGTACGCATCCTTTTCGAGATGTATTGTGACACTCCCTGTATCACGCCCTTTCCCAAGTCGGAGGCGAGCTGCGCCCCGGCATCGGTCGAGATGCTGATGCTGCTTCCCAGCGAGCTGCCCATGTTCGCCCCGATTTCCTTCGCCGCGTCAATCTCCATCGAGCCGGGGATGAAGATGCCCGCCTGTCCGTCGTTGTCATACACCTCCAGCTCCACCGGGATGATGTTCCCCTGATGTTCCAGCGAGGTGATGCCGATTTCCAGACGCTCGCCCTGCAAGCGTGCCGACCCCACAAGGGGGGCGTTCCGTGGAACAGTCCTGCCCGACACCCGCATCGGCTCCAGCAGCCGGAGCTTCACCGTCTGACCGTCCGTTATCGTCTGGTCGCCCTGCACGCAGGCGGTGATGGTGTTCTTTCCGGCAGCCTCTGCCGTGCCGATGGCGGTGTGAAAGCCGAAGTTGCGCTCGCAGCCGTAGTCCGCGATGAAAGCCGGGTCCGTCAGGGGTTGCGGCAGGGCGGACACCGTTGTCGGACGCACCCCGCTCACGGCTTCCGCCTTCATTCTCTTTTTGCCTCTATGACCGGCGGGCGTTTCCGTTTCGGGCTGTACGACTTGCCCGGCATTGTTTCCTCCGTTCCGGTATTTCGCAGCCAGCTCGTAGGACTTCTCCAGCAGGGCGACCTGTTCCTCCATTGTCGAGGGCTTTTTCTCCTGCTCCATGACCATGCGCTCCAGCTCGTCGATGCGCTGCCTGAGTTCCTCCTTCTCGGCATCCTCCTTCGGCGGCTCGTAGAACGTGCCCAGCGAGGTGTTCAGCCGCTTGTTGGCAGTAACCGAAGAACGGATACCCGCATGTTGCCGGCTCTCCGTTTCCTTTCGGGGCGTTTCTGCCGGTGTCAGGCGGTAGTCGTCCGGTGCAGCTGTCGTATCCGGTTTCACGTCCGTGTCGTCCCAGAACGAGGACAGGTCGCCCACCATGCCCCGGCGCTGCTTCTGCCTTTTCTCCAGTTGCTGTTGTTCGTAGGCTTTCGCCTTGTCGCCGATGATTCCGGCGTTTTCCGGCTGGGGCATGTCGGTGTTGAATCCCTGCCCCAGCTTTTCTTTCTCCCTGTCCTCCTGCGAGGGGGAGAAGATGAGCCACATACAGCCCAGAAAGGTCAGCCCCATCAGCGGATAGACCAGCATCTTCCTTCTCAACTGACGCTGTTCCCCTGTCAGCGGTCTCTTCTCTTTTGTTTCATTCTTCTGTTCTTTTTTCGTTTCCATATACATTATTATATAGGTTATCACTTTCCTGCACGGGCAGGTTCAAATTTCCGATGTGCCGTATCTCCAGTGCCTTTTCACTTTTCCCGAAGCCGGCAATGGCGGTGGCTGTCGTATAGAGGCATCCGGCGGCGAAGGGGACAAGCATCCCGGCAATGACTGCCAGCCTTGCTTTCGGTGGCAGCGCGTCCAGTATTCCGTGCAGTTCCGTCCTGAAACGGGTGGCGCACTTTTCAATTATTATTCTTGTCTTTCCCATACGCCTATCTCTCCACGCTTCTGATGTCCCTGTTCTCCAGTATCGTGAACCCCTCGATGGTGAACCCGTTCGGGTTGTCGTCCGAGCGGCTCGCGTTCAGCAGGCGGCAGACCGTTACCAGCGTGCGTTCCGTCACGTTGCTCTCGCGGATAATCATCTGCCTTGCGTATGTCCGCGCCTCGTAGGGATAGCGGTCGAAGTTGCAGACCACGCTGTCCACCTGAAGCACCTGATTGATGTTCCCCGCTATGATGCGGTTGTAGAAACCCTTCTCCGCGAAGTCGGCGTAGTAGTTGTACGCGCTCCTGTCCGCCAGCAGCAGCGCGCGCTTCACGTTGTGTTCGATGGCGCTCTTCTCCGGCGAGAGGGTGAAGAAAAGCTCGTGGAAGCGGCGCACGTGTTCCCTTGCTTCCGCAGGGCGGTTCTGCGACAGGTCCTGCGAGAGTGCGAGCATCAGGCTCTTGCCCCCGTCAAGGACGTATATTTTCTGCCTCTGCGCTTCGGCGAAGCGGAAGGCGCACACCACCGAGCAGACTACCACGAGGGCGCACGCCGCCGTGTAGATGATTCCGAACAGCCGTATCTGCCGGAATCCGGTTTCGATGTTTTTCAGACTCTTGAACTCCATTTTTCTGTCTTTCTTTTTGGGTTGTAAAATCATGTTTCGGTATCTGTTTTCCGGAGCGGCGCTTCGGGGCTACCGGTGTCCGCCCCGGAAGTTCAGGCTATTTCCTTTTCAGCAGCCTGCCGGCCTGTTTCTTGATAAACCTGCCCGTGCGTCCCGCCACATTTCCCGCTGTGGCTCCTGCAAGACTGCCTGCCAGAGCTCCGGCGGTGCCGATGTTCTTGTTGTAACTGCCTATGCCGCCACCGGCTTGGATAATCCAGCCTGCCACCGTCGGGATAGTGAAATATCCCACGATGCCGATGATGAGGAACACGATGTACACCCCGTTGCTTGCCTCCACCGAGAAATTCGGGTCAGCCTGCATCGCCTCGATGTCCTGCTGAAGCATCAGTATCTGGATTTTCGCCAGTATGGTGCTGAACAGGTCCGATACCGGAAGCCACAGGTAAATCTGTATGTAGCGGCTGAACCACGCCGAAAGTGTCGAGTGAAAGCCGTCCCACACGGAAAAGGCGAAGGCTACCGGTCCCAGTATGCTGAGCACCACGAGAAAGAACGTCCGGAGCGTGTCGATTATCAGTGCTGCTGCAAAGAACACCAGTTCCAGCAGCTCGCGGAACCAGTCGCGCACGCTCTTCTTGATGTTGTAAGACGCCCAGTCCATATACATCCCCGTCATCGTGACCAGGTCCGACGGCGACCAGCCCAGCTCGTCTATCTGCCGGTCGAACTCCTCGTCCGAAGCAAGGTAGGCGGTTTCCGGATTCCGCATCATCGCCTCGTACTCCAGCCTGTCCTTCTGCTCCCTGTATCTGTTCATGTCGAAGGTCTGTTCTTCCAGCATCGAGTGCGTGCCCTGCACGACAAGCCCCAGCACGGAATTCATCGTACCCAGCACGACGGTCGGGAAGAAAAGGATGCACAGCCCGATGGCAAACGGGCGCAGCAGCGGGTACACGTCTATCGCTTCGGCACGGGCGAGCGACTGCCACACGCGCATCGCCACGTAGAACAGCGCGCCCAGTCCCGCAAGCCCTTTAGCCACCCCTGCCATGTCCGAGCAGAGCGGCATCATCTCCTCATACAGCGAGAGGAGTATCT
>OGXM01001864.1_pt1 | contig 10889 bp, 8 predicted proteins | sample 1576271 | NCBI WGS metagenome assembly OGXM01 (sample SAMEA3541579, study PRJEB24748) | human gut metagenome | biome: human gut; feature: human-associated habitat; material: faeces | place: China | collected 2012 | reverse complement strand
TAACACTTTTGGAGTGTATCTGTTTCGGGTAAAACGGCTAAAATGATGGTTAAACTGCTGATTTATGATAGTTGCATGATAGTTAAAAAGGAAACTGTCATGCCTATATGTTATGATGTTCAAGTTATATACAAGAAACATGATAGTATGATAGTTGTTTTTTTTAATTCATTATAGTACTGATAAGTTTGAACCGTAAATGCAGATTTACCGGTGAACTAACGGGTAAGGCTGAACCTCGTGCCGCAAGCTCTCTTTTGCCGTCTGCTTTAGCTGATGAATAGATGATTGTTCCCGGCTTTGCCGGTTCCTCTGTGGTTTTTTAACCCCTTTAAATACAATACAAGCTGTGAATGGGGTGTAAGAATGGTTAATGAATATTAAATAATGAGCTTGTCGGGAACTTTTTGCAATGATTCGGCGTCTTATATTTACGAGTGATTATTATAAATGAAAAAGTAAAAAATGAAAAAAGCTATTTTGACACTTTTGATGATTCCTGCTTTTGTCGGGATGTTGTTTTCTTGCTCTGAAGTCAAAACAGATGCAAAGAAGTTGGAAGGTAAATGGAATATTGTGGAAGTAAAAGGAGAAAAAATACTGAAAGAAGGTTTGCCCAATATGGAGTTTGATATGAAAGATAATAAAGTTCACGGTAATGCCGGATGTAATATCTTTAATTCGACTGTCGTGCTGGACGACCAGGATATTTCTTCCATCACGATCAACCCCGCAGCCACTACCATGATGGCTTGTCCGGATATGGAGATCGAAGATGCGATCTTGAAAGCTATGGGAAACGTGAAAGGTGTGAAGGCCGGCCAGTCCGAAAATGAAATGTTGCTGGTCGATGCTGACGGTAACGTGTTGATGGTTTTGTCAAAAAACTAATTGGATAGAAATGAAGAAGTACATGTATCTTTGTCTTGCGGCGTTGAGTATCGGTATCTTTGCTTCTTGTAAGGCGAAAAAAGGTGTGGAAGCGACTTTCTCCGACCTGGATGGTAGTTGGAATATTGTCGAATTGAACGGCAAGGTGTTGAATCCTGCCGAGACGAATCAAGTCATCGAGTTCGACGTGGCTCGCCATTCCCTTTCCGGAAGAGCTGGATGCAATCGGATGATGGGGCAGATCGAATACAGCGATTCCCGCAAGAATATCATTAAATTCCCGCAGGTTGCGACAACGCGTATGGCTTGTCCGGATATGAGTGGTGAGCGTGAATTGTTGCAGGCTTTGGATAAAGTCGTTCGCTTTGATGCAGTAGGTGAGGTGAAACCGGTCAATAAAATCGCTTTATATGGCACGGACAATACCAAATTGATGGTAATTGAAAAGAAGTGACTTTCATTGTGAAATGTTTGGAAGGCGGTTCCGGTTGTGACGGGCCGCCTTTTTTATTTCGGCCTGCAAGGGATGATCAGGGTGAAGCGGCTGCCTTTTCCTTCCTGGGAAGAAAGGGTGATTCGCCCGTCCAGGCGCTCGGCGATGGTTTGACAGATCGATAGGCCCAGTCCGGTACCTTGTGCAAATTCGTCCACCTTGAAGAAACGTTCGAACACTTTCTTCTGGGCCTCTTCCGACATGCCTTTTCCTGTATCTTCGACAAAGACATGAACTTCTTTCTCCTCCTTCTTATAGACAGCTCCTAACAGGATGTGCCCTTTAGTGGTGAACTTGACGGCATTGTTGATGAAATTCGTAATCACTTGCGTGAACCGGAAACGGTCTACATGAATGATAAGTTCCGTTTCTTGGAATTCTTTCAGGAAACGGATATTCGACGGCATAAGCAGGTGATGTGTCTGGTAGATCTCTTCTAACAGTTCGTTTAGAGAGCAATCGTCGAAAGCGAAAGACATCCGTCCCGACTCAATGCGCGAGAGTTCCAGGATATCATTAATCAGTTTCAGCAGCAGATTACTGTTTTTGTTGATCGTATTGCGGAAAAGGTCTTTTTCTTCATCGGTCAATTCCTTTTCGTCTTGTAATAGGTTGGTGAAACCGACTATCGCATTTAACGGTGTGCGTATCTCATGGCTCATGTTGGCGAGGAATGCCGATTTCATCTTATTGGCTTCTTCGGCTCGCTCTTTCTCTTCGATCAACCGGAGTTGCACCTGCCTTTTCCGTTCGCTTTCGCGGTAGTACATGTAAATGAGGTGAAGGATGATATAGACGATTGCTATGACGAGCAGGATTCCGCCTGCAATAATATAGTTTAGGTAACGGACTTCCAGTGGCATGTTATAGATGATGCTTCCCTGTGGCAGATCGCTCAACCGTATGTTGAAACGTTGCATCTCTTTCCAGTCGAAAGCAAATGTTTTGGGGCTTTCTACGATAGGAATGTCATTTGGAGAAGTGCCTTTCAGGATGCGGGCAGCTGTTTGGGCAACACAATCAGCCTGGATTTGCAAGGTAGTGAAATAGCCTCCGGTGATCCCTCTGTTGTCGTTGAACCCGTTGTTAATGACTGTGAAGTTCGGCACATTGGCCAGGCGTCCGACGGTCAGGACATTGAAGTCGAGAATGATTTGTATGCAGGCGGTGTAAGGCTTGTCTTCAAATACCCAAAGAAGTTGGCGGGCGGTCAGGTTGGCTGTTGAGGTCGTATATAAGGCAGAAGCGCCTTCTTTGCCGGGCTGGATTTCCGTGGAAGTAGTTTGGGGCCTTGTTTGATACAATCCTTCGTAAACAGCTATTCCATGTCCCTGGATATTGTCCATCAACGTTTCGAACGCTTTTCTGCCGATGAATTCTTTCGTTTTGAAGATCAGTATTTTTGATCTTCCGTATAGTTTTTCGATCAGTTGTATGTTTTTCAGATATTCAGGCTTGTCCCAATAACCCGTGAAGTTGGGATGCTGTTCCAATAGTTCCCAGTTGGGAAAGTTGACACCTGAAAAGACAACCGGAATCGTCTTGCCGAGCGGATGGTTGCAGGCCATTAAAGTATAGGTAGCCTGATCGTCATTGGAAATGATGATGTCCGGTTTGAAACTTAAAGTGTCGAGAAAGGAGTACATCCGGGCTTCTTCGTCTGTGGCATTATAGCGTTCGCAGTCCAGGTAGAATGTGTGGATGGAAGAGTATATCTGCTTTTCCTCCAGTTCCTCGTGCAGCAGCTTGTCGAACTTGGAGTAGGCACTCAGGCTTTGATTGTATGACTGTATGACAAGGACATTAAACAGTTCCTTCCCTTTTTTATCGGAGGAACCCTTTGCTTCACGCGGAAAACAAAGGGCCAATATCAACATCGCTATGTATATATGTATTTTCAAGGAAGAAGCACTTATCAATTGTACCCGTATGTTTTAAAAAACCGTTCAAAGTTAACGATAATCGGGATATAACAAGTACTTCTTTCTGATTTTCTTATATTTATTTAATGCCGGTTGCCAACTTGCGCGTATTTCGTTCTCCTTTAAGCCGCGGACAATCTGGAAACGTAATTCTTTTGTCCCGGCAAGCAGGTCGAACCATTGTGGGCGGGTGAAGAAAAAAGCTTGGTCGTTGCCTGCTTTATTATAGAAATCAAGGAGGAATTTCAGCGTCAATCCCCCGGTAAAGGGATATTCTCTCAAGTCCGTGCCGTAGCATTCCTTGTCCTTATGCAACGGTTTCGTGTCGAAACCTGGCAAGGAGGTGGGCGTAAAGGTGAAATCTCCGTATCTGGCATCGGGTGCTCCCAATATCTGGAATGGATAATAGGTCCCGCGACCGACACTGATATTGGTCCCTTCGAAGAAACAGAGTGAAGGGTAGAGACGGATCGACTGGTCGTTCGGCAGGTTGGGAGAGGGCTTTACCGGCAACCAGTACGGATCTCCGTGACGCCAGTTTTCCATCTTGACGATATGCAGTTTACAGGTGTCGGGTGTACTTTTCAGCCAACCTTCCTTGTTGATCATCCAAGCCAGTTCGCCAACCGTCAGACCGTGCAGTATGGGTAATGGGTCAACGCCGACAAAGGATTCGAATCCTTTCTGGCGGACAGGACCGTCGACGAAGTCGTTCGGGTTAGGGCGATCCAGGACGATAAATTCGACATCGTTTTCGGCACAGGCTTCCATCACATAATGCATGGTGCTGATGTAAGTATAAAAGCGGACTCCGACATCCTGAATGTCGAACACGACCACGTCCAAGCCGGCCAACTGCTCGGCTGTCGGCTTCTTGTTCTTTCCGTATAGGGATATGATGGGGACTCCTGTTTTTACGTCACGGCTGTCTTTGATCTCGGCTCCCGCATCGGCCGTCCCGCGGAAACCGTGTTCAGGGGCGAACACTTTCTTTATGTTGATACCCTCTTCCAACAAGGCGTCCAGCAAATGCTTCTGCTGCTTTTCGAGGATGGAGGTTTGGTTCACTACTAATCCGACCTGTTTGTCTTTCAACAGACGGGTAACGACGTCCATACGTTCGGCTCCCAATTTTAGAGGGGCTTTCTGTGGAGTGACGGCCTGGATTTCAGACATTAAGAACAGGCTTAACAGCCAGAAGGCATACCTGATAACTGTTCTCATAGACTCATTCCTTACTATTTGTTTCTGCAAAAGTAACGATTCTTTTTGTTTATTGCGTATCTTTGTCTCTCAATAAAGCGATTGATTGTTATGAACCCTTTAGATATTATTGCCAAATATTATCCGGTAGGTTCGGAGGCGTACCGGATTTTGGTTATTCATAGTAGAAGTGTGGCAGATAAAGCTTTGGCTATAGCCCGGATGCATCCGGAGATGAATCTTGACCTTACCTTTGTAGAAGAGGCAGCTATGCTGCACGATATCGGTATTTTCCGTTGTAATGCTCCCGATATCGATTGCCATGGAGATGCGGAATATATTTGCCACGGTTATCTGGGGGCCGAATTGATGCGGGCGGAAGGTTATCCCCGCCATGCCCGCGTGTGCGAACGGCATACGGGAACAGGTATTACGCTGGCAATGATTGAAGAACGAGGTTTGCCTCTTCCGCACCGGGACTTTATGCCGGAAACCTTGGAAGAACAACTGATTTGCTACGCCGACAAGTTTTACAGCAAAACGAAACTGGACAAAGAAAAATCTGTCGAAAAGGTAAAACAGGGCCTTTCGAAGTATGGAAACGAAACTGTCGAACGGTTTGATAACTGGTGTAAACTCTTTTTAGGGGAATAAAAAGGGATTGGCTCGCTAAATTGTTATACATTTGCCCGCTGTAACACACTGCAAATAACGACGGAATGTTTTTGAAATACAAATGCCTGATTATTTTGTTGCTTTTCCTCACTGGAAACATGATGACTGAGGCGCAGGAACTTATAGCCCCGACCGATACCGTGATGGCCGTTGTGGGCGATACGGTCGTATCTGCCGGACAGGATAGTGTGCTTGCGTTAGACAGTGTACCGAAGAAGCAGACAGGGCTGGACGCTCCGGTTTCCTACCAGGCGAAAGACTCCATCATCATGACGGGAGCGAACTGGGCTTATCTATTTGGGGAAAGCGATGTGAAATATCAACAAATCGAACTTCAGTCCGAGAAAATCGAGATGAATATGGACAGTAGCCTGGTGTATGCCACTTTCGGCCTCGACTCGATCGGGGAGGAATTCGGCTATCCTCTTTTCAAAGATGGCGACCAACAGTATGAATCCAAGACGATGCGCTATAATTTCGGTACGAAAAAAGGATATATCACAGATGTGATCACGCAACAAGGCGAAGGTTATGTGACGGCCGGACGTACCAAAAAGATGGACAACGATGTCCTGAATATGAAGGGGGGACGGTATACGACTTGCGACGAGCATGATCACCCCCATTTCTATATCCAGATGACGAAGGCGAAAGTCCGCCCGAAGAAAAATATCGTGACGGGTCCCGTCTATATGGTGTTTGAGGACGTCCCGCTTTATCCGATCGGTCTGCCTTTCTGTTTCTTCCCGTTTTCGAGCTCTTATTCTTCGGGCATTATCATGCCCACTTTCGGGGATGAAAGTTCGCGTGGTTTCTATCTGCGCGACGGCGGGTATTATTTTGCGTTGAGCGATTATATGGACCTGGCCTTGACCGGTGAAATCTATACGAAAGGTTCCTGGGGACTGTCGGCTCGTTCTTCTTATCGGAAACGGTATAAGTTTTCGGGCAGTTTCAATGCCTCCTATCTGGTTACCCGTTTGGGCGACAAGGGACTTCCCGATTATAGCTTGTCTAAGGACTTCAAGCTGAACTGGACACACTCGCAGGACCCGAAGGCAAATCCGTACCGGACTTTCTCGGCGAGTGTGAACTTTGCGACCAGCAGTTATGACCGTAATAACCTGAACAGCTTCTATCCTGGCTCGCAAGGGTTTGCGGATGCGAACCAGAATACCAAAGGGTCCAGTATCAGTATAACACAGCGTTTCCCGAATAATCCGTTCAGTATTTCGGCTACCATGAATGTGAACCAGCGTTCGAAAGACTCGACGATCTCGCTGACATTGCCTGATATTACAATTACGATGAGTCGTATCTTCCCGTTCAAGCGGAAGAATGCGGTCGGAAAAGAACGTTGGTATGAGAAGATTTCCATGAGTTACAACGGTTACCTGCGTAATAGTATCGATACGAAAGAAGACAAATTGTTCAAGTCGAGCTTGGTGAAGGATTGGCGGAATGCCATGCAGCACCAGATTCCGGTGAGTGCTACTTTCTCTTTGTTCAAGTATTTGAATATCTCGCCGTCGTTCAATTATACCGAACGTTGGTACACCAATAAGGTGGAAAAAGCATACGACATGCAGAAGAAGCAGGTGGTTGCGCGTGATACGACTTATGGTTTCTACCGCGTATTCGATTACAGCACATCCGTTTCAGCTTCCACCACGCTATATGGTTTCTATAAACCGTTGCCGTTTTTGGGTGACAAGATCAAGATGATTCGTCATCGTTTCGAACCTTCGGTAACGTTGAGTTATACGCCTGATTTTGGAGCTTCCAAATATGGTTTCTGGAAAGATCTTATGTATGAAGATCAATATGGACAGACGCAGCAGATCTCTTATTCGCCGTTTGAAGGCGGTATGTTTGGGACGGCCCCTAACGGGAAGTCGGGGAGCGTGAGTTTTCAGTTAGATAACAATCTCGAAATGAAGATCAAGTCGGATCGCGATTCGACAGGTGAGCGTAAGATCAGTCTGATCGATAAGTTGTCGTTGGGGATGAGTTATAATATGGCGGCCGATTCGTTCAAGTGGAGTGACTTGAGTGTAGGCTTGCGTCTCAAGTTTTCGAAGAGCTATACATTGAACCTGAACGGTACGTTCGATACCTATACCTATGGCTACGATGAAGCGACGAAGACCGTTCGCCGGTTGGATATTCCGCGTTGGCAGGCCGGTAAAGGATTAGGCCGTTTGCGCCAGACCGGTACGAGTTTCTCTTATACCTTTAATAATGATACGTTCGGCAAATTGTTCGGCAAGAAAGATAATAACGACGATTCCAACAACCCTCCGACAGACCCCAATGCATCGAACGATCCGGAATTCGAACAAATCTCTTCGGGAGAGGAAGGGGACCAACAGGGTAAAATGGAAGGAGGCCGATTGCGTGGTGCCAAGAAAGATACGGGTGAGTTCGATTCGTATGGCTATATGGTCAATAAAGTGCCCTGGAGCCTTTCGTTCAGCTATAGCATGCAATTGCGTTATGGAGACTTTGACCCGAGCAAGCTCGAATATAAGTACAAGCTTACACATGCATTGAGCTTTAACGGTAATATCCAGCCGACGAAGAACTGGCGTTTTAACTTTAATGCCACCTATGACTTCGATACGCATAAGATATCCTATATGACTTGCAATATCACTCGCGACCTGCATTGCTGGCAGATGACTGCCAGTTTTGTGCCGGTGGGACCTTATAAGTCCTATACCTTCAATATTGCAGTAAGTTCGTCTTTGCTGAAAGACCTGAAATGGCGCCAGAGCAGCAACTATCGTGACGGGCAGAAATGGGAGTAATTCCAATTGTCAATTGATAATTACCAATCTATTGGTGTCTGTCCGGTTGCGATCAGATAATCATTTGCTTTGCTGAAATGCTTGTTCCCGAAGAATCCGCGGTAAGCGGAGAGGGGAGACGGATGAGCCGATTTCAATATCAGGTTGCGGGAGGCGTCGATGAAAGCGCCTTTCCGTTGTGCATACGACCCCCACAGGATGTAAACGATATGGCTTCGCTCTTCTGTCAGGCGGTGGATTACGGCATCCGTGAATTCTTCCCAACCTTTATTCTGGTGTGAGCCGGCTTGGTGTGCACGAACCGTCAGGGTTGCATTGAGAAGCAGGACGCCCTGGTCCGCCCAACGGAGCAGATTGCCGGTTTGCGGCATGGGTTTGCCTAAATCGCTTTCGATTTCTTTGAAGATGTTGACGAGCGACGGGGGAAAGGGTGTCCCGTCTTGGACGGAGAAACAAAGTCCGTGTGCCTGTCCGGGTTCATGATAGGGGTCTTGTCCGAGAATGACTACTTTGACTTTGTCGAACGGACAGTGTTCGAACGCACTGAAGATACAGGGACCAGGAGGATAGACGGTTCTTTGGCGGTATTCTTCTTTAACAAAGGTGATCAACTGGCTGAAATAATCCTTTTCAAACTCAGAACTTAATCGTTCTTTCCAGCTCTGTTCTATCTTGACGTCCATAATGGTAATTGAAAATTGAAAATTAGAAATTGGAAATTCTCTTTATTACGCGAATATCAGAAATAATTATCAATAATCCATCCTTAATTTTCAATTTTCAATTTTTAATTATCAATTAGATCAAGTACATACCGGCAGCACGGGCTTCACGACGCATTTCTTCCGGCCATATACTTGCTTGAATTTCACCGATATGGGCTTTGCGGAGGTAAAACATACACAAGCGACTTTGTCCGATACCTCCCCCGATACTTAGAGGCAGTTCGTTGTTTAGCAAGCGTTTGTGGAAATATAGTTCTTTTTTTTCTTCCGCGTTGCAAATCTCCAACTGGCGGAGCAAGGCTTCCTTATCCACACGAATACCCATGGAGGACAGTTCGAGCGAACGGTTCAGTACTTCGTCCCAGACGAGCAGGTCGCCGTTTAATCCGACTTGTCCGTTTTCTGCAATTGTCGACCAGTCGTCATAGTCCGGAGCGCGTCCGTCATGTTTCTCTCCGTTGCTTAACTTACAACCGATACCGATAATGAAAACGGCTCCGTATTCTTTCGTAATCGCATCTTCCCGTTCTTTCGGCGTGAAGGTCGGATATTTTTGCAATAAATCTTCGGAGTGTATGAAATGGATTTGCTGGGGCAATGTAGGACGGATTTCAGGGAACATCTCATAGACCAGATATTCGGTACGTACCATGGCTGCGTAGATGCGACGTACGATTTCTTTCAGAAAATCTACATTCCGTTCTTCGGCTCCCATGACGCGTTCCCAGTCCCATTGGTCGACATATAAAGAATGTAGGTTTCCCAACTCTTCGTCAGAGCGGATAGCGTTCATGTCGGTATAGATACCGTAGCCTTTTTCGATTTGATAATCAGCAAGAGTAAGTCGTTTCCATTTGGCAAGCGAATGGACGATTTCAGCTTTGGCATCGTCCAAATCCTTGATCGGAAACGTGACCGCACGTTCCGTTCCGTTCAGGTCGTCATTGATACCCATCCCTTTTAAAACGAACAACGGAGCAGTGACGCGCCGCAACCGTAATTCGGAAGACAGGTTTTGCTGGAAAAAGTCTTTGATCTTTTTGATACCCATCTCGGTCTGCGATAAGTTCAATAAAGCCTTATATCCTGCTGGTTTAATTAAGTAACTCATATACTTGTTGTGCTTTATGTTTGTGAATAATGTGTGGCAAAGATACTAATTAATGGCAAAATAGCAATTATGTGCCTTTTTTTATTTGCAAAATGGAAGTGATTATCGTTAGGATGCTTGCAAAATATCAAAAGTAATCTTTTTTTGCCCGTTCATTTGTTTTCCTGCAAGATTATATATACTTTTGCGCTGTCTTTGGCTGGGTAGCTTAGCTGAATAGAGCGTCAGATTCCGGTTCTGAAGGTCGTGGGTTTGAATCCCACCCTGGTCACAAAAGGATTTCCAAGTGTTGGAAGTCCTTTTTTTTATGGGGTTACGCGTAAACTTTTCTTTTTTATTTATGTTTTATAAATGAATAACTAATTTAAGAAAGAACAAAGATTATGTCAGTGGTTTATAAATTTCTTTTTCCTGCCAAGCCGGTAGGAAATGCTTTTTCTCTTTTTTTGTTGGCGTTGCGTATCCTTTTCGGAGTATTGCTGCTTTCGCATGGTATCCAGAAATGGACGAATTTTAGTGCTATGTCGGAATCTTTCCCGGATCCATTGGGTGTAGGAAGTACGTTGTCGTTGGGGCTGGCTGTTTTCGGTGAGGTATTTTGTTCCGTAGGCTTTATATTCGGTGCGTTTTATCGTCTGGCTATGATCCCGATGGTCTTTACAATGGGAATGGCTTTTTTTGTGATACACGGGAATGATCCGTTTGCCGTGAAGGAACTGGCCTTTATTTATCTGGTGGTATTTGTGCTGATGTACATAACGGGACCGGGTAAATTTTCTATCGATCATGTCATATCTTCTGCATTATATAAAAAGAAACGGTGAGGTTCTATTGGAGAAGCCGTTAGGCGTATACGAAAGGAAACAAAAAGGCGGGAATTATTATTCCTGCCTTTTTTGTTGTGTTAGCCTTCTTTTAAAGAATAGTGGGAGAATAAGGTGTTTCTTTGTGTTGGTTGGGAAATAAAAAAAGCAATCATGTAATCATGATTGCTCTTAAAAAAAAGTGGGCGTTGACGGATTCGAACCGCCGACCCTCTGCTTGTAAGGCAGATGCTCT
>OGXM01001863.1_pt1 | contig 10891 bp, 14 predicted proteins | sample 1576271 | NCBI WGS metagenome assembly OGXM01 (sample SAMEA3541579, study PRJEB24748) | human gut metagenome | biome: human gut; feature: human-associated habitat; material: faeces | place: China | collected 2012 | reverse complement strand
ATGTAAAACTGTTCTGGCACGCTTTTTGTAGTGCTGGACTTTGGCACGGTTTTTGAATTGAACACACAAAAACACAATTAACAAATTTTAGTACAGAAAAATTTTGTAATTAGATATTTGTTTGTACATTTGCAATGTGAGAACGAAACAATTTAATAATAACTAAAATTATAAAGTATGGACGAAACAAGAAATCAATTTGACGAGTTTAGTTTTGAAGTGGTTACAGCGTTAAATCACTTAATGCAGTGCAATGAAATTTGCAGAAACGACAAGGCAGTTATGAAAATTAACCGCTTTAAAAAATGGGTTCTGGAAATGCAAGACGAACAGGCAAAGAGCCAGACCCAGACAGTGAACGAATAACCTATTTACTAACATTTTAATTTTATTTATTATGGTAACTTTTGCAAAGAAATTTAACAAGACTAATTTCGACATCGACACTACAAACTTTGAGTACATTAAACTTGCTGACATTTTCAACAGCAAAGAGAACGGCGGTAAAGACGTGGTTCACCCTGTTAACGGGGTCTATGTTCATAAATCACAGCTTGGCGACAGCCCCGTAATTATTGACGCTGATAACAAGAAGTTGGTTAACTTGCCGTCACACATGGCAGAAACTATCATAGAAATTCTTTCAGATAGTGAAGCGGTGGAAGCTATCAAACAGAACAAAGTCGGTTACACGATTTATGAGTATGAAAGTCACGCAAAGAAATGTTATTCAATTTCATGGGTTGACCGCTAAAAACAAAAGTTGTTTAACTATGGGGGTGCAAATTGTACCCCCTTTTTAATATCTGCAATATGGTTAAAATCAAATATAGTGCCAGCGTTTTCAGAAGCGCACGGCAGAACATTAAGCAAGAAATAATCAAGGCAGCCGAGAGTTCACCAGCATACAGAAAAGAAATTGCCAGAGTGTTTCAGATGGCTAACAGACGTATCCAGAACATTGAAAAAGCTGGGTTATTTTCGCCAGCCGTTTCGTCACTGAACAAAGGCGATATAACGGGGTACACTAAATTTTCAATGCAACACGATTGGAACGAATTGAAACTTGAATACGGTAAGGCGGTGGCGTTCCTACGACAGCCGACAAGTACGACGACAGGTGTACGACAGTATAACGAACATTTACGCCGTACTTATGACCTAACACAAGACGAGTTCGATTTAATGAGTAAAAGTCTTAACAACAAGTTAACGTCTATTTCAGACAGTAACTTTGTGGAACGGTACTTAATGAGGTACAAAGACTTTACGGGTGAACTTGAAACGGCTGCACGTGACATAAGTTCACAGATTGAAAGTGAAGCGGTACAGATACGCCGTGCGATTGACGAAAATATAGAACGTATGGCAGAACAGGCGCAAAGAGAATACGACAAGGCAACCGACAATATCGAAAGAATATTAAAAGGATTTTCAAAATTTGGCTTATGAAAAAAGTACCTTATAATGAAAGCAGTTCGATTTATACGCCAGCCGACATAAAACAAGTGCTGGAAATGGCAGTTAACGAAAAGAACATTATCGGGAACAGCAAAGGGGAACGGTTCTTTAACGTGCCGTGTTCTTTCGATATAGAAACAACGTCCTTTTATCGTGAATCAGACGGAAAAGCGTATGACTACGAACAGATCCAGAAAATGACGGGTGCAAACGGACGCAAAGCAAAGCTGGAAAAAGCGTCTGTAATGTACATTTGGCAGTTTGGAATAAACGGTTTTATTATCGTGGGTCGCACGTGGGACGAGTTTGTAAATATGTGTTCCGTTATAACTGAAACGCTGGCACTGACCGAAAAATTACGGCTTATTGTGTACGTTCATAACTTGGCTTATGAATTTCAATTCATACGAAAGTGGTTCGATTGGAACAGGGTTTTTTCTATTGATTTAAGAAAACCTATTTATGCAATAACAACGGGGTTTATTGAGTTCCGTTGTTCTTACCTGTTATCTGGGTACAGTCTGGCAAAGCTGGGGGAACAGCTTATGAAATACAAATGCAGTAAAAAAGTGGGTGACTTGGATTACAGTTTGATACGTCACACAGGTACGCCGTTAACCGATACAGAGTTAGGTTACTGTATAAATGATATTAAGGTAGTTATGTGTTACATACAGGAAAGAATCGAAGAGTGCAAAGGAATACACAGAATACCTATAACAAAGACGGGGTTTGTACGTCAGTATTGCAGAAAACACTGTTTGCGTACCGTTGTGGACGGTAAAACCGTACCTAATTGGGACTATGTTAACCTTATGCAAGACCTACAAATTACAGGTCTGGACGAGTTCGATATGTTACAGCGTGCGTTTGCTGGGGGATTTACGCACGCCAACGCACACTATACGGACGAAATTGTACCAGAAGTTGACAGCTACGATTTTACCAGCAGTTATCCTTATGTAATGGTTTCGGAAAAGTACCCGATGTCACAGGGGGTCGCCGTTACCGTTAAGAGTATGAAACAATTTGAGTTTCTAATATCGAAATACTGTTGTGTGTTTGACATAGAATTTACAAACATTTTCGCCAGCCAGATACAGGACAACCCTATTTCAGTTTCAAAGTGTTTCATTAAAGAAAATGCAGCCGAGAACAACGGTCGTATAGTTGGGGCTGCAAAAATAGCTTTGACAATTACAGACGTTGACTTTCATATTATAAAGAATTTCTACACGTGGGAAAGTTTGCGTATCGGGCAAATGTACTGTTACAGGAAAGAATATTTGCCAACGCCGTTTATACATTCAATTCTGGATTTGTACGAAAAGAAAACGAAGTTAAAAGGCGTTGAGGGAAAAGAGGTGGAATATTTGAACAGTAAAGAAATGCTGAACAGTTGCTACGGAATGAGCGTCACAAACCCGTTACGGGACGAGTTTGTTTATAACGGTGAGTGGGATATAAACGCAATGTCAGACGAACAGAAAAAAGATTTGCTTTTCAAATATAACACGTCCAAAAACCGTTTCTTGTTTTACCCGTGGGGTATCTTTGTGACAGCATACGCCAGACGAAATCTTTTCACTGGAATACATGAAGCAAAAGAGGACTACATTTACAGTGATACAGACAGCATAAAGTTAAGGAACGGCGACAAACACGCTGACTATTTCAAAGCGTACAATATGCAAGTAGTCCAGAAACTACGTGCAGCCTGTAAATATCACAATTTGCCGTTTTCAATGTGCGAGCCAGAAACTATCAAGGGAATAACTAAAACTTTGGGGGTCTGGGACTATGAGGGGCGTTACAGGCACTTTAAAACGCTGGGGGCTAAACGTTACATGGTGGAAGAAGAAAACGCACTGAAAGTAAACGGGAAAAGCTATAATTTCAGTCTGACAGTAAGCGGTGTAAACAAAAAGTCTGCAATACCTTATTTGTTGGAAACATACGGCGAAAATGGTATATTTGAAGCGTTTACCAATTACTTGGATATTCCACCAAAAGCAACGGGAAAGAATATTCATACATACATTGACTACGATATAAACGGAAAACTGACTGACTATCTGGGAAATGAATGTGAGTACAACGAAAAAAGCGGTGTACATTTAGAGCCGACAGGTTACAGTCTTAGTTTGTCCGTTATGTATCTTAATTATTTAATGGGTATCAAATTTAAAGAATAAAAGATATGAAAAAGAAATCAGAATCACCAAAGTATTATTCACTTGGTAGAATTTTAGCAAAGAACGCCGACTATAACATTATTTTCGGTGAACGTTCAAACGGTAAGACTTATGCAGCGTTGGCGCACGGTCTGGAAACGTTTGTAAAGACAGGTAAGCAAATGGCGTATATCAGACGTTGGCGAGAGGATTTAAGGGGGAAACGTGCTGAAAGTCTGTTTGCAAACCACACGGCAAATGGACTTATTGAAAAGCTGACAGGCGGTAAGTTTAACGAAGTGTTCTATATGTCAAACAAATGGTTTTTGTCGTACTATGACCCAGAAAAGAACAAAAGAACGCCAGATGATGTTCCGTTCTGTTACGGGTTCTGTTTGTCGGAACAGGAGCACGAAAAGAGTTCCAGCTATCCAAACATTACAAACATAGTGTTTGACGAGTTTCTGACCAGACGTTACTATTTACCAGACGAGTTTATGCTATTTATGAACTTGTTAAGTACGATTATCCGACAGCGTGACGATGTTAAGGTTTTCATGCTGGGGAACACGGTAAACAAATTTTGTCCCTACTTTACTGAAATGGGTCTGAAACAAGTTCCTGTAATGGAACAGGGTACAATAGACATTTACAAGTTTGGGGAACAGGGGGCAACGGTCGCCGTTGAGTATTGCAGTACGATAGTGCAGCACAAAGCAAGTAACAAGTATTTCTGTTTTGATAACCAGAACTTGCAAATGATAACAGGCGGAAAATGGGAACTTGCCGTTTATCCACATTTGCCGTGTAAATACAAACCAAGTGACGTTCTGTTTGTGTACTATATCAAATTTAACGACACGATATTACAGGGTAACATTATACAGGTAGGAAATGAAAATTTCACCTATATACACATGAAAACAACCCCGATAAAAGACGAGGATAACAGTTTAATTTACAGTCTGGAAATGAACGGAAAACCAAACTACAAACGGAAACTTATTTCGACAGCCAGCTATGTAGAACAACAGGTCGCCAGATATTTCGCTATTGACAAAGTTTTCTATCAAGACAACGAAGTAGGCGAAATTGTGCGAAACTATTTGATAACAAGTTCAAAAACGAATATAGTTTCAATTCATTAAAATTGTTTCACGTGGAACGCTGGAAAACCCAGCGTTTCTTTTTATTTCTGATTTTATTTTCTAAATTTGCAAAAACAAAAATATTTTATTATGGATATACAAACAGTTGTTGATTTAATTTCAAATTTGGGGTTTCCCGTTGCTATGTGTGGGGCGTTGTTTTACTATATGATAAAACAGAACGAAAAGCACGAAAAAGAGGTAGAAAAACTTTCAGACACTTTGAACGCAAATACACAGGTTCTGACAGAGTTAACAACACTTATAAAAACGTTGATAGGAAATGAAAAAGGATAACATTTACAAAAGTTTTCAATGCTACATAAAAGACAAAGACACAGCCGTTTTGTCTTTTGTGGAAAATTCTCTGGCTAAAACCCAGAGTATGTTTAAATATGAGGGGTTGCCAGAATCAATCCCACAGGACGAAATCGAAAAACTGTTACAGACGACAGGAAAATGTTTTGTTACAAAGGTGGACGGCGTTCTGTACGCTTTGTCTGGGGGTCTGGGCGGTGAGCCAGATGTTTACAACAGACCGACACTTTACACTGTTGCAAACCCAGCTTTGAAACTTAACAAGACCTACAAAGTTGAAACGGACGGCGTTCTGATTAAAAATGATACCAACGGGAACAGCCTGTTACCGATAATTGGAAAGTACGCCGTACTACATACGGACGGACTTATTTCACTGAACACAGCCAGCGTTTTAACACGTATCACGATGTTAATTTCGGCGAGTGACGACAAGACCAAACAAAGTGCAGACCTGTTTTTGCAGAAAATTCTTGACGGTGAGTTTTCAATAATCGGGGAAAACGCTTTTTTCAAAGGTGTAAATATGCAGACAGCCCCGACAACGAACAGCGTTTATATAACTCAGCTTATTGAAATGATACAGTATTACAAAGCAAGCCTGTACAACGAATTGGGTCTGAACGCTAACTATAACATGAAGCGTGAAAGATTGAATCTGGGTGAGGTGAGTATGAACGTTGACGCACTTTTACCGTATGTGGATAATATGCTGAACGAAAGACAAAAAGCGGTTACTAAAATAAACGAAAAATATGGCACTGATATTTCTGTTAGCCTTAACAGTTCTTGGAATTTGGAACATGAGAACTTTGAAACGCTTATTAAAAACACAGACCCAGACCCAGACAAGTCTGAAACGGACACTGAACAGGCTGGAACAGAAACGGAACAGTCTGGAACAGAAACGGAACAGTCTGGAACAGAACAGGAACAGACAGGAACGGAAACGGAACAGTCTGGAACGGAAACGGAAAAAACGGAAACTGAAAAAGAAACGGAACAGAAAAAAGAAACGGAGGTAGAAAATGAAGTTTAAAGAACTATTCACAACGGACAACGGGATTTTCGGAACTGTTTTCAGTCCCGATTTTCCATACGAGTACCAGAAAATTTTCGGTGACGCTTTGCCTAAAACGCTGGACGTGTACGCCGTTATGACTTTCGGAAACAAACTGTTATCTGACAGCATAACAGCCGACAACTACAAAGATATTGTTTCGTCTGTAATTACGGTAAACGTTGCTGGCTGGGTTAAACAGGCAGAAGCTATGACAGCCGAGTACGATGTTCTTAAACCTGTAACCCGTGAAGTGAACAGGACGGAAACCAGAACAACGGACGAAACCAGCGAAAGCGAAAACCTTATGTCAGACAAGGTTTACAACGACACAGATTTTAATCAAAACAACAAAGAAAATGAAACAGGAAGTAAAAACAAGGCAGAAACCGTCACTGTTTCAGATATTGAAAGCGGTAACGGTACTAATAAAAATATTTCGGAAAATATTCAAAAAGAAATCGAATTAAGAAAGATAAATTTCAGAAAAAATATTATCTTTGCACTGTTACAAGAAATAACAATAAGTATTTACGAATAATTAAATTTTTGAATCATGGAAGTACAACAGATTTATTCTTTAATGAATGTCGTTTCCAAAGAAGTTTTGGGTACAACTGACTTGGTAAAAGAGGATTTGACGGGTATTGTTGACATGGGTACAGCCGTATTTAACCAGAACGCTCTGGATAACTACGTTAAGAGTTTGGTAAACCATATCGGCAAAGTGATTTTCGTTAACCGTCCCTATACAGGCAAAGTTCCGTCTGTTCTTATGACAGCTTGGGAATTTGGTTCTGTTCTGGAAAAAATTTCGGCTGATATTCCAGAAGCACAGGAAAACGAAAGCTGGAATCTTACCGACAAACAGGAATACAAACAGGACGTTTTCTACAAACCAGCCGTTACAGCGAAATTCTTTAATTCAAAGGTAACGTTTGAAGTTCCCGTTTCAATCACTGAACGACAGGTAAAAGAAAGTTTTTCAAGTGCTGAACAACTGAACGGGTTCTTGTCAATGATTTACAGTGCAGTTGACAAGTCAATGACTATTAAGATTGACGCACTTGTAATGAGAACTATTAATAACATGGTAGCCGAAACTCTGAACGCTGACAAGACAGCTTTCGGCGGTACAAGCGTGGACTATTCAAGTGCCAGCACAGTACGATGTGTAAACCTGTTGAAACTGTACAACGACAAGACAGGCGAAAGTCTGACAGCCGACAAATGTATTACAAACCCAGATTTTATCCGCTTTGCCAGCTATCAAATGGGACTGTACGCTGACCGTATGGGAAGTATTTCGACACTGTTCAACGTTGGCGGTAAGGTACGCTTTACTCCGTCTGATATGCTGCACACAGTTCTTTTGTCTGACTTTGCGAAAGCTGCACAAACTTACCTGTACAGCGACACTTACAACAAAGAACAGGTTCTTTTGCCGAAAGCTGAAACCGTTCCAGCATGGCAAGCAAGCGGAACAGCGTATGACTTTGAAAGCGTTTCAACTATTGACGTGAAATCAAGTTCTGGCGTTGACGTTAAAATTTCTGGCGTTCTGGGTGTAATGTTTGATCGTGACGCTTTGGGCGTTTCAAACCTTGACAGACGTGTAACAACAAATTACAACGCAAAAGCCGAGTTCTTTAATAACTATTATAAGTTTGACGCTGGATTTTTCAACGACACAAACGAAAACTTTGTCGTATTCTTTGCAGCCTAACAAATAGGTATTAGTTTAATACGGTGGCGGTGGGTACAGGTGAAAGCGTACCGCCGTCACCTTTTTTATTTAAAGATATGGTAACAATTCAATTTTATAAGTACACAGGCAGACCCAGAACAGTAAATAAAACGCTGGGTGAAAGTACCGATATTTCGGGGGTTCTACGTGATAATTTCAACATGATAAAACCTGTTATCACCATACGAAAACAGGACGTTTCAAATTTCAATTACTGTTTTATTCCAGACTTTAACCGTTACTATTTCATTGAAGAAGTGACGCTGCAAAATAAAAATGAATATGAAATGCAGTTGAGTTTGGACGTGCTGAAAACCTACGAAACACAGATTTTAGACGCTACGGGACGAGTGACTGAACAGGATAACCCATACCCGTATATTTCAAACCGTGAAACGGTGTACAACCGTAAACCTAACTTTGAGAAAGTACCGTTTACCGAAACGGGGTTACTCAATGAAACGGGCGGCATTATTATGGTAACATTAAAAGGTAACGACAATGAAACTGAATGATACAAGAAACGATTTTACGCCAACGGTTACTAACAACATAGCAGGGACAGAGGAAAGCCACGAGTGGGACGGCAAAACGCTCACCATAACCGTAAAACCAACGTCTTCTGTTAGTGCAAGACTTGATAACCCGAAAGTACATTACACCAACACGGGCGGCGAGCCGACAACGCAAGATATGCAGGTAGAAGGCACGCCAACACGATTGAAGGCAACCGCCGTTATTACTGATTTGGGCGGCGATTATTCGGTTACGGTTACGGGGACATATATACGTACTTTGCCGCTTACAAAGTCGCTAACGAATTGCACAAGCAAAGAACCGTTACCCGATTATGTGGATTTTGACAGCCTTATAACGGTGGAACTTGATGCAAACCCAAACACCGAATTTCACACGGACGGAACCACCTATTTAAGCGTAAAGACAAGGATAGGCGGACGGGAAATTAAAACCCCGTTTACGATTTCGGGCGACAAGAAAAAGGCTACAATTTCGTACCAGCTTGAAAATAGCGGCAATTATAGTCGGGTTAATATAGTGGGCGAGTGTTTCCCCGTTGAGGTAGTGGGCAAAGAATACGGCTCTATTAACGTGTATCTTGTAACGCTTGATAATCTGAAAGAATTTGCCGCAAAGCGTTATTTCACGGACGGCGGCGAAAATGTGGATTTGGGCGAGTATGTTAACCGTATCAAAAGAATTTACACGGATATAACGCCGTTTAGCACTGATGTAATACGATGCGGCAACTTTAATACGGGCGTTTCGTGCCAGCAACCAGCGCAAGCCAAAATAACGCTTGATTTCGGCACGGCGGTAGTACCAGCGCACAATGAGGACAACACCGACTACGAAAGCGAAATACAAATCTTTTTGCCGTTTGCAGGCTTTGTAAACCTCAATAATGATTATGCAGGCAAAACGATAGCTTTGCAGTACGTTATAAACGTGGTAACGGGCAACGGGGTTGCACTTTTGAGTTGTGACGGCGTTGTGTTCCAAGTTGAGGAAACAGAGCCAAGCAGCGAAATAATATACCTTTCACCAAGCACCCAAGTTAAAACCGTTGGCGGCGATGATTGGAACGAAATGTTATATTACGGGTTAGAACCTTACATTTACTGCAAATGGTACGAAAGTGCAAGCGAGGGCAGGAACACCGACCGACAAACGGGCATTTTAGGCGATTTCAGAGGGTTTATTAAGCTGGATAATGTAAGTACCATAACTACACCAGATATGTTTATTATGGAACAGGAAATGATATACAGCGAGCTGGAAAACGGCGTTTATATCGAATAAAAAAAGGGGGTTGTTTAACCCCCTATTCTTTAACAGGCGTTTACTTACCGCCTGTTTTTCTTTCCTTGAAACTCTGGAACTGTTCCATTAAGTTTTCCTGTATCAAAAACGAGTGACACAGGTTCTTTTCTTGGAACAGTTCTTTTTCACGTTCTGTTTGTTCCTGTTCTTTTTCTGGCAGTTCTTCAATCATTATCAGAACAGCGTCCAGCAAACCTTTGATTGTCGCTAACTCTGAATAATCAGTTTTATGTAATACTATCATGGGCTGCAAATGTTCTGCACTCTGTTTGGCTATATGCTTACAAGCATTAATCACCAACTGTTTAGGTTCTTTTTCAATCATGGTTTTATATATGCTTTATAATTACGGTTAATTTGACGGCGTGGGGTTTTACCCTGTTCTGGGATTGAAACATGAATCCAACGTGTAACGCCGTTATCCTCAAAAAGAAGTTGGTCTATTTCTGGATTTTCAGAAAGTATGTCAAACAGTTCTACCAGATTTGTACACTTTAAATCGGCTGCACAGCCTGTTAAGTGTTGAGAGTTTGAAACACCGCCGACCGCTTTGTTAAGTTCTGGACTACGATAACCAGACGTTACTGTTATGGGGCGACCGAGTTCTTTTCTGGCTGGCTCTAACACTTTGTCGCAAAGGCGGTACAGGTTAACAATGTGTTCAAAGTTTGGCACATTATCAATGTTCTTTTCTTTCGCTGTATCAGAGTTAACCAACTCTTTGAGTGTGAAGTATTTCTGAAAGTTCATACCTTATTTGCCTTTTGTAAATTTCAAGTACCCAGAATGATTTATCACTGTTGTATCAACTGAAATAATTGTACATTTACCTTTGACACTTGTTTTGTGTGAAATAGAACAACCAGAAAACAACGCTGCAAAGAACAGCATAACAAACACGAAAGCAACTACCATGACAGTTTTAAGAAACTCTTTGACGAGTTCAACTCTTTTAATACATTTTTCTTTGTTCATAATGAAATAAAATTTAGATGTTTAACACATTGCAAATATAGTAATTTATTTCTTTGTTGTTCATTTTTAGATACTAATTTTTGTTAAATTGATTTTTGCTTTTTCTCATAACAAAAACCGTGCCAAAGTCCAGCACTACAAAAAGCGTGCCAGAACAGTTTTACAT
>OGXM01001862.1_pt1 | contig 10894 bp, 9 predicted proteins | sample 1576271 | NCBI WGS metagenome assembly OGXM01 (sample SAMEA3541579, study PRJEB24748) | human gut metagenome | biome: human gut; feature: human-associated habitat; material: faeces | place: China | collected 2012 | reverse complement strand
TAGTCCAGAATCTCCATGCAGGCGGCGGGGGTGCAGGGGGCGAAGCCCAGACCGTTCAGTCCCTCAAACACACCGGCGTTGGACAGATGGGTCATGCAGTCCACGTCCTTCTTGGGGTCGAGGCGGTTGCAGATCTCGTTCTGGTCGGCCTTCAGGTGCTTAGGCAGGGGGCGGAACATCAGCACGCCGTGGATGGAATCGTCGGCGTTGACCTGATCGATGACCGCGAGAACGTCTTCCTTGGAAGCATCCGCAGGCAGTTCAAACTTCTTGACATCCACACCCACCAGCTCGGCGCGCTTGGTCGCGCCCTTCTCGTAGCTCAGGTCGGAGGGATCCGCGCCCACACGGACGATGCCCAGAGTGGGGATGATGCCCTTTTCCCGCAGCGCGGCGGTACGGGTCTGCAGATTCGCGTTCAGGGCATCGGTAACTTCCTTGCCCAACAGTAACTTAGCCATAATATGTTTCCTCCAATATGTTCGTTGTGGGGCTTACTGACCGAAGCCCGCCTTGACGTCGTCGAAGATCTCGTCCGCAACGCTGCAATACTTGTTCAGCATCACGTTGGCATGGCGGTTCATGTCCTCCGCCACTTCCCGGTTCTTCAGGCTCTTGGTGTTGATGAACACGTTCAGAGACGCGGCCTGCAGGGCTGCCTTGCAGCACACGGCGGCGCATCCGGCGTCGGAGACTGCCAGCCGGGAGCCTTTCGCGGCAAACACGGCAACGCAGTCCAGCGCCTCGCAGCACAGCTCCATGATGTGCATGGGCACCGCGCAGGCGGTGATGGTGGCTTCCTCCAGAATCTTGTCCCGGTTAGGGTCGTCCTTGGGAATGCCGTAAGCCTTGGCCAGAGGAACGAAGCCCTTGTCGTCGGCTTCTACCTGATCCAGCAGCTGCTTCTGCAGATCGTCACATTTTGCTTTCAGCGCAAGAATTTCGTCCTGCACGTCGGCATATTTCTTCTTGCCGACGGTGAGAGAGCCGACCATGTTGCCCAGTGCGGTGCCGATGGCGCCCACCAGAGCAGCCGCGCCGCCGCCGCCGGGGGCCGGGGCGTCAGAAGCCAGAACCTCCACAAATCTACGGCAGGATTCCAATGTCATGTCCATAGGTCAAATTTCCTTTCAAATAGGAAAGCTCTGAACCAATCGGCGAGAGCTGACAGTGAGAGATTTTTCACCAGATGAAGATTTCAGAAGCGGAGAAATACTGTATGTACCCGCAACGTTTCTCAGTTAAAAACATGGTCATGCTTCTTCCTTCAACCTTCGGTGCCTTTTCTACGACACACACATCCGAAAGAGCCTCTGCAAAATCATCTAAGATATGCTTGCTGCTTGCCATATGAGCCATTTCACGTCCACGGAAACGTAAGGTCACCTTCACGCGGTCTCCCTTGGTTAAAAACTTCTTTGCAGCATTAATCTTCGTATTTAAATCATTCGTATCGATATTGGGTGATAAACGGATTTCTTTAATCTCGATTACCTTCTGCTTCTTTCTGGCTTCCTTTTCCTTGCGTGCCAGTTCATATCTGTACTTTCCGTAGTCGATAATCTTGCATACAGGTGGCTTTGCGGTTGGAGCGATCTTCACCAGATCAAGCTCTGCCTCTTCCGCCAGCTTCATTGCTTCGCGTGCTGACATAATGCCAAGCTGTTCTCCGTTTTCTCCGATCAGACGAATTTCTTTGTCTCTGATCTGTTCATTAATCATTAACTCGCTAATGGTATTGCACCTCCAAAATAATTTTTCATGCTTCCACATAAAAAAAGTGGATAGGCAGACTATCCACAATCAATCAAATACGCATATGCGATGTTTGAGGTATTAGACCATGAGACACTGTAAATTTGTGCTCCGGTGAGAGTGGATACTCTACTTTGTTTTCAACAACTCTGATAATATAACATACACACACTTGTTTCGTCAAGTATATTTTTTACAGTTTGTAAATTTTTTCTGTATCTTTTACTTTTTCCTATATGCCTCATATCCACAAATCAGTATACCGATCATAAGAATAAAAGTAGAAATCAAAAACGGAATCAATACATTATTTGCCCTAAGAGATATCATGAAACCACTTCGATCATTTACAGTACACGGATTTATAACTGCGTATACAAAACAGGTAAATGAATAGATAAATCCAATGACAGATAAAATTATACCAAAAATAAATTTTTTCAAATTTGTCCCCCTTTCAGCATTCATCCATAATTATTTGCAAATTTTTTTATTGTTTAGTACACTCTTCTTATACCAAACGATATGATATATATTATTTTATCACTTTTCAAAATATCAGTAAATAAAATGATAATAAAAAATACGTCAATTTTGTAGTTAAAACGATACTCATCATTCACAGGGAAATTATAAAAGAAAGGCATAAACTATGGATCACAGAATTGTCGACTTACATGTACATTCCACCGAATCCGATGGAACTTTTACACCCACAGAACTGGTAACTGAAGCAAAACGCACCGGTCTGTCTGCGTTTGCACTCACCGACCACGACACCTGCTCAGGTGTCAGCAAAGCAATGCCCTGCGCAACTTCTGCCGGGATTGAACTAATACCGGGCATTGAACTCTCCACCGATTATCACGGAAAAGAAGTCCATATCGTAGGGTTATATATTGATATCGAAAATGAGCAGCTTCTGAAAAAGACAACCGAATACCGGAAATGCCGCAGTGAGCGCAATGCACTTATGGTGGAGGCACTTCAGAAGGAAGGGCTTTCCATTACGATGGAAGAACTGGTGGCTGAAAATCCGGACTGTGTCATTACCCGCGCGAACATTGCACGCTTTCTATATGAACATGGTCAGATCAAGAGTGTCCGCGAAGCCTTCGACCGTTATATCGGCGACCACTGCAAATGCTATGTCGGCAGGTTGAAAGTCGCTTCAACCGATGCCGTGCGTCTCATCAAGGAAGCCGGAGGTACTGCCATTTTAGCTCACCCTCTGCTCTACGGCCTGAGTAACACCAATCTCCAGAAAATGATCGACGAGCTGAAACCGGTGGGACTTGACGGGTTAGAAGCAATCTACTCCACCTACACCACCGGAGAAGAACAGCAGATGAAACGTCTTGCAAGGGAAAACGGACTGCTTATCAGCGGCGGCTCTGATTTCCACGGCTCAAACAAACCGGATATCGCTCTTGGCAGAGGACGGGGACATCTGTATATTCCTTACTCTGTTTTAGAAACGATAAAAGCCGGCAGATAAAAAAAGGAAGCTTACATATCAACGGTAAGCTTCTCTTTTTTTATAAAATAAACTTCTCGATCACTTCCGCGATCGCATCATGATTATTATCATTTTCCGTAACATAATCAGCGGCTTTCTTGATATCATCGATTCCGTTCTTCATAGCGATACCAATATGTGCGGATTGGATCATCGGAATGTCGTTCTGCTCATCTCCGATCGCAACCGTGCTGGTATGTGGAATATTTAACAATTTCACCAGATACTGTGCACCGGTTCCTTTGTCCGTGTTGACTGGACAATACTCCAGATACTCTTTGCAGGAGAAAAAGGAGTTGCATTTTCCTTTCGCCCAGGCAGCATTTGCTTTCTGGAAACGTTTTAATTTTTCATCATCCTCCAGATGGATCAGAATGACTTTCTGAGGTTCCGAATCCAGACAATCCGAAATTCTTCTTGTGAGTTTGTAGGTCATATGAGAACGCTCAACATAATAATCCAGTTCTTTTGTGTGCCGTTTTGTCACAATGTCTACGGTATTGTAGGTCTGCGCATAGATGCCGGCTTTATGCGCCCGGTCAAAAATCTCCTGCGCAACCTCGATTGGAAGTGCACTTTTATAAAGCACACGGTCTGCCGCACAGTCATAGATCACTGCCCCGTTAAAGGCGATCATATAACATCCCGGACTGGTCAGCCCAAGATCTTTCACAACAATTCTCCCTGACTCTACCGGTCGTCCGGTTGCCAGAACAAAATAGTGTCCACGCTCTAACATTTTCTGTATTGCAGCCCGGTTCTTTTCAGAAATCGACTTATCATCACACAATAATGTACGATCCAGATCCGCAAATAAAATTTTATTATTCATAGCCCATCCTCCCTCACACAATAACTGCTCTTACCGTAATGCTATTTATTCTACAGGTTCTGCCGGAATAAACACTCTTCCCTGATATCCGTGAGATGGTTTTGGAACAGCTTCCATTGCTTCCTTACAGAAAACATCCTGAGATGATAATGCTGCTTTTCCACGTCTGTCTACCTTCTCGTAATTGCCGTCAGCATGCAGTACATGTGCTTTTAAAGTGTCTGCCAGCTCCACATCCAGAATATGTCTGACACGTTTTTTCAGTTCATCATCTAATACAGGGAAAATAATCTCTACACGGCGGTCTAAGTTACGCGGCATCCAGTCGGCACTTCCCATGTAAAGTTCTTCTTCTCCATCGTTGAAGAAATAGAATATCCGGCTGTGCTCTAAGAAATTTCCAACGATCGAACGGACTTCAATATTCTCGCTCACCCCCGGGATTCCGACTTTTAAGCAGCAGATTCCACGGACGATCAGCTGGATCTTAACACCTGCTGCAGACGCTTCATAAAGGGATTCAATGATTCCCGGATCACAGAGCGAATTCATTTTTGCAATGATCTTTGCAGGTTTTCCCTCTTTTGCATGCTTCGTCTCACGACGGATCAGCTTTGTGAACTTCGTGCGAAGCCAGATTGGTGCAACCGCAAGTTCATTCCACGACAATGGTTCGGAGTAGCCGGACAACATATTGAATACGGCAGTTGCATCCTCTCCGATCGCACCGTCACAGGTAAAAATACCACAGTCTGTATATAACTTTGCTGTGGAGTCGTTGTAGTTACCGGTTCCAAGATGCACATAACGACGGATACCATCTTCCTCCCTCCGGACAACCAGCGCTATTTTGCTGTGGGTTTTCAGTCCAACCAGACCATAGATAACATGGCAGCCAGCCTGCTCTAATTTTTTTGCCCAGACAATGTTATTTTCCTCATCAAATCGCGCCTTTAACTCCACTAAAACAGAAACCTGCTTGCCGTTTTCAGCCGCCTGTGCCAATGAAGCAATAATTGGTGAATTGCCGCTGACACGGTAAAGTGTCTGTTTGATGGCAAGTACATCCGGATCCACAGATGCCTGACGTATAAAATCAACCACCGGATCAAACGTCTGGTATGGATGATGCAAAAGGATATCTCCTTTTCGGATCTCATCAAAAATATTTTCCCCCGGTACGATCTCCGGCACGCGCTGTGGCGTGTAAGGCTCATTCCGCAGATCGTCACAGCCTTCTAATCCATACATTTTCATCAGGAATGTGAAATCAATTGGTCCGTTGATCTGGAAAATATCCTGTTCTGCCACTTTTAATTCATCTTTTAAGAAGTTTAACAGCTTTTTGTCAATGCCATCCTCCACTTCCAGACGGATAACCTCGCCCCACTGACGCATTTTTAACTGTTTCTGAATCTCTTTTAGCAGGTCCGCCGCTTCATCCTCATCAATCGACAGATCAGCATTTCGCATAACACGGTAAGGATATGCGCAGAGTACATCGTAGTTTAAAAACAGTTTATCAATATTCCGCTCAATGACCTGCTCCAATAAAATGAAGGTCTTTTCATTTCCATCTTCCGAAGGGATATGTACCAGGCGTGGCAACACGCTTGGAACCTGAACGGTTGCAAATTCAATTTCCTCTTTTTCTGCTTTTCCTTTTTTCTTGGAAAGAAGTGCTGCAATGTTCAATGTCTTGTTCCGAATCAGTGGAAATGGTCTTGAGGCATCCACCGCCATCGGGGTGAGTACCGGATATACATTGTCTTCAAAATAGCGGTCCACAAATGCAGCCTGCGCCTCACTCAGATCTTCGAATGCATCCATCACAACGATCCCATGCTGGTGCATAAGCGGCACAAGAGAACGGTTATAGGTATTGTACTGAAGCGTGACAAGCTCTCTCGTGCGCTCATTGATCTTCTCTAACTGTTCCGATGCCGTCATTCCGGCAATGTCTTTTTTCTTATAATTGGCGTGTACCATATCCTTCAGGGATGCGACACGCACCATGAAAAATTCATCCAGATTTGACGAAGTGATACTGACAAACTTTAATCGCTCCAGAAGCGGAATGGATTTATCTCTCGCCTCGTTTAATACACGGTGATTAAATTTCAGCCAGCTTAACTCCCTGTTTTCGTAATATTCCGGTTTTTTAAAATCCTGTTCTTTCTCCATAAGATAAACCTAGCCTTTCCATTGGTTGACTGTCAGCCGTAGACTCTCTTCTCTTTGATCACCGGCTTTATACTGAATACATTTTCAAAATATGACGTTTTGGCATCAAACAGTGCTTTTTCCAAAGCAATATCATCCATTGTCTCAATTGTGATCACAAGTTCTCTTCCCTTGACTGCCGCCTTTACATTCTTAAACTTCTGCTTATGGCTTCGGTCCATTGCATTGGATACACGAAGGATTGCAGAAAGTTTTGCAACAGTCAGATAACTGTCATGATCCAATTTATCTGCGAGATCTTCATAGGCAGGAAGCGGCCATGTATTATATAATACTGTGTTTGCAATGATCTCACGCTCTTTGTGTGTCAGTCCGATAATCTCGGAAGCCATAATAATGTCATAGGAGCAGGACGGACCGTTGGCAAAACTGATATATTTTCCGCAGTCATGTAAAATGGCAGCCACCTGCAAAAGCAGCCGTTCTCTTCTGCCAAGTCCATGTACTTTTTTCATCGTATCAAAAATAAGGGTTGCCATCTGCGTCAGTGCATCAATATGTGGGGTGTAACTCATGTAACGCTCGGAAAGATTTCTTGCGGCAGATAAGACATCCGCCTCAAAATCATGTTCCACCCGAATCATATTATTCTTCTGTGCATAGTGGAATGCGATACCATCGCTGACATTCGTTCCCGGTGCCCAGAGACTCTCTGCGCCGATGCTCTCCGCCATGCATTTAAAGATCATCATATATGGAATGACAAGCGCATCACTCTCATTCGAAAGGTTCAATTCCTCCGAGATTTCCTCTAATGTCTTCTCATCCAGCTTTCTGATGTACTTTAAGAACTTTGCTGCCTCTATGGTATTGTCTTCCTTGTTTTTTTCTACTTTTCTGCTGATCTCTGATATATAATCACCGATGATGATCAGGTATTTGATCTTCGTCTCCTGAAGATACATAGCTTTAAAAACTTCAAGTTCCTTGTCAACAAGTTCTTCTACCTGAAGTTCATACTGTGCCAGATTATTACTTTTTCTTGCCAGCTGCTCCCTCATACGCATGGTGCCGAGTGCCAGATGCTGTGTTGTGACTACTTTTCCCTTTGAGAATACCGTGATCTGCATACCGCCGCCTCCGGCATCCACGACTGCTGCACCTTTCTGGATCATACGCTCAAAATCTTCCCGCATGGCAACCGATTTATAACTGATAAAGCGATGCTCAGAGTTACTTAAAACTTTTACGATAAGTCCTGTCCGGATGCGGATCTGGTCTAAGATAAAAAGTTCATTTTCAGCGTTTCTCAAGGCTGCGGCAGCATATGCTTCGTAGCTGTCCACCCGGTAGCCGTCCATGATCTTTTTGTACTCGGCAAGCGTATCACACAGCGCCTCCACAAGTTCATATCCGATACTTCCCTTGGAATATGCATCTCTTCCAAGTTCAATCCTGCTCCGGATATAATCGATGTCACGGATTTTCTTCTTTCCCGAAATCTCAAATATTTTAATACTTACTTCATAAGAACCGATATAAATTGCTGCGAATGTATGGATCACCAGATGTCTGCCTCCTCATTTCTTTTGTATATCTCTATTATACCAATTTTTTATTCTTTTCCAAGTAAATAGTTGATAAATTGCTGTGCCGTCCTGCCGGATAATCCGCCGTGGGAAAGCTCCCATTTATTGGCCTCAGCAAGCAAAGTGTCCTCATCCATGGAAACCTGGTATTTTTCTGCAAGTACTTTGACAATATTCTGGAATTCCTTCTTGTTTGGTGCGCCAAAGTAGATGGAAACACCAAATCTTGCATACAGGGATAATTTTTCCTGTACAGTATCGGAAGTATGCATATCCTCACGCACTTCCTCTTTATCCGAAAATGTTTCACGGATCAGGTGGCGTCTGTTGGAGGTTGCATAGATCAGTACGTTGTCCGGTTTTTTCTCAAGACCGCCCTCGATCACTGCCTTCAGATATTTATATTCGATCTCAAACTCTTCAAAAGAGAGATCGTCCATGTAAATAATGAACTTGTAATTGCGGTTTTTGATCTGTGCGATGACATCATTCAGATCACAGAACTGGTGCTTGTACACTTCGATCAGACGTAAGCCTCTGTCATAGTACTGGTTTGCAATGGCTTTGATACTGGTGGATTTTCCGGTTCCGGCATCCCCATATAACAGGCAGTTATTTGCCTGCTTTCCGTTGACAAATGCTTCCGTATTGTCGATGAGTTTCTGTTTTGCAAGCTCATAGCCGACCAGATCGTCTAATTTCACATGGGCAATATTTGTGATCGGCACGATCTCCACCTCTTCCTTTTCCCTGTGCTGAATGCGGAATGCCTTGTGAAGTCCGAGTTTACCAACGCCAAAATCTTTATAAAATGCCGTCACTGCATCTTTAAATCCGGACACATCTGTGGAAGCTTCCAGCTTTAACTTCAACTCATTGATGCGCTCTTTGATCCTCTTATTAAAAATCTTTCCGCTCCCTGTCATGCTCTGATAATCGGTGATGACATCCATGCAGTCCATCTCAAAATAAGAGGCAAGTTTTCCAAAATCAAAATCAAACAGCGATTTGATGATCTCAAAGTCATGCAATACGATCTGATTGACAGAGCCCTCCACTTCGCCGCGGATCTCACAGGCTTTGCTGTAAGCATTCTCATTATTTACAAGAATAAATGCCAGAAAACTGTGCCACAGATTTCCCACAAAGCCATGACTCACTGCCAGTTCCATTAACTGGTTCAAACTCTCATACAAAAGAGACTCCACATCCTCTTTATTATAATATTCATTTTCATAATTCTCCATGATCCAGGTCATGTTGTAAAATAAGTTACCATTTTCAAAATCTTTATATAAGATCAAATTCTTTGGACTTTTCATCAGTTTATTCATTCCCTTCTGCACTCACATAATTGCCAAGTATTTTCAATCGGATGGTCTCCTCTGTCAGCCCCCGCAGCGCATTCTGTACGGCTGCATCATTGAGGTTTCCCTCAATGTCAACAAAGAAGCGGTACTCCCACGCTTTTCCCTGCACCGGTCTGGACTCGATCTTGTTCATGTTGATTCCGTTGTAGATAAAATGGGACAGCTTATGGTACAGCGAACCGCTCTCATGCGGAACTTCAAAAGAGATACTGATCTTATTGGCTCTCAATTCAAAAATCTTCTTGTTCGCCACAATGATAAACTTTGTGTAATTATTTTTATTGTTCTGGATCGCCTCGTCGAGCACTTTCAGACCATAAATATCCGCAGTCAGGGTGCTTGCGATCGCTGCCTTGTTCTTTTTCCCATCCTCTTTGATCTTCTGGGCGGACATCGCCGTATTTTTCAGACTGTGCTTTTCCCAGTCTCTGTGGCTCTCAAGGTATTTCGAGCACTGCATCAGCGCCTGTGGGTGGGAATAAATGTCGGTGATATCGTCCATGTCTGCTTCCGGCAGACCCAAAAGTGCATGGTCGATACGGATGATCTGCTCTCCCACGATATAATTATTGTATTCCACCATAAGATCATAGTTCTCGGAAACGATTCCGGCGGATGAATTCTCAATTGGGAATACAGCGTAATCGGCCTCCCCGTTTTGGATGGCTTCCATCGCATCCCGCCACGTATCCACATGATAACTGTCTGCATTCTCCCCGAAATACTCATTCAGCGCAAGCTGTGAATATGCGCCTTCCGTTCCCTGAAATACGATTTTAGCATTTTTGTAATTCAGATGATCTACTTCTTTAAAATCGGTTTTTTCCGTCTGACCATGTTCTGTCAGTAGCTGATACTGACGCTTCCGGCTCATGGACATGATCTGCTCGAACAGTTCACGGATACCATGTTTTAAAAATGGCGTAGTTCCTTTTCTGCTCAATGTTTCCAACTTGGAAACCTCACGCTGCTTGTCAAATACTTTCTTTCCCACAGCAATTTTATATTCAGCAACTTCCTCTGAAATTGCCATTCTGCGTTCATACAGATCCACGATCTGACTGTCGATCTGATCAATCTCATCTCTTAGTTCCAATAAATCTCTCATAAAAAATCCAAGCCTTTCCATTTATTATTTATAATATATTACATTCACAGTTTGCTTGCAAGAGAACACTTGCGTCATGGTATACAGAAATGCTATACTTTTTATAGATAAAGATTATAAATCAAAGAGGTGATTTACTTATGAAAAAAATTTGGAAATGGCTGCTTTTTGTGTTGGTGATCCTTCTTGCTGCCGGGTGTGTTTTCCTCTACCGGTACATAAACCGCATTCGGTATAATGACGGTTATGTCAACGGCAACACTGCGGGAAATCTGTATAACGAAGGATATTTCTGTGAAAAAGATGGTATTGTCTACTTTGCCAACCCTGCCGACAACTACTGTCTGTACTCCATGAACCCGGACGGCACAAACATCAAAAAGTTAGAGGATCAGAGTGTCAGCTACATCAACGTGGATGACCACTACATTTATTACTGTAAACTTAAGGGAAAAAGCGCTGATTCGTTTTCCTTCCTCCCGGTCAATACCAACAGCTTATGCCGGCTGGACATTGACGGAAAAGGAAAACCTGAAA
>OGXM01001860.1_pt1 | contig 10898 bp, 15 predicted proteins | sample 1576271 | NCBI WGS metagenome assembly OGXM01 (sample SAMEA3541579, study PRJEB24748) | human gut metagenome | biome: human gut; feature: human-associated habitat; material: faeces | place: China | collected 2012 | reverse complement strand
CAAACAGCTGTCCCGTAGCAGTTGAAAGAGTTGAAGAACTGACAGGCAGAAAAATTCCGCTCTATGAGGCCGATGTATGTGACAGAGATGCCGTTGAAAAGATTTTTTCGGAGAATAAGATTGATGCGGTAATTCACTTTGCAGGTCTTAAAGCAGTAGGTGAAAGCTGTGAGAAGCCTGTTGAATATTACCGTAACAACATTGATTCAACGCTCACATTGCTTGAGGTGATGAAAAAACACGGTGTAAATAACTTTATTTTCAGCTCAAGTGCCACGGTTTACGGTACTCCGGAAACTGTTCCGCTTGTTGAAACAATGCCAAAGGGTTCTCCTACAAATCCGTATGGCTGGACAAAGTTTATGATGGAACAAATTCTTACAGACACCGCAAACGCAAATCCCGATATGTCTGTTGTTCTTCTTCGTTACTTTAACCCAATCGGCGCTCACGAAAGCGGCAGAATCGGTGAAGATCCTAACGGAATCCCGAATAACCTTATGCCGTACATAACACAGGTTGCCGCCGGCAGACTCAAGTGTCTCGGTGTTTTCGGCAACGATTACCCTACGCATGACGGCACGGGTGTGCGTGACTATATCCATGTTGTTGACCTTGCAAAAGGTCATGTAAAGGCTATTGAATATTCCGCAGAGCACAAGGGAACTGAGATTTTTAACCTCGGAACAGGTGTGGGCTACAGCGTTCTTGATATTGTAAAGGCTTTTGAAAAGGCAAATTCGATTGAAATTCCTTATGTTATAAAGCCACGCCGAGCAGGCGACATTGCAGAATGCTTTGCCGACGCAACAAAAGCCAAGAAAATACTCGGATGGATTGCCGAGAAAAGTCTTGAGGATATGTGCCGTGACAGCTGGAACTGGCAATCTCACAATGTGAATGGTTACAAATAACAAATAAATGATATTTTATTTGTGCATTCCTACAAAAAAACAATATTTTGTCAAATAATCAGCCACCAAGAGTTTTTAGCATTGACTTTTGGTGGTTGGTTGTTGTATAATTAAACTGCTTATAGAAGCATTATCACATAAGGAGGAAAAGAAAATGTTCAAAAAAGCACTTAGCCTTTTACTGTCTATGATGCTTGTTGTGACATCACTCGTTGTAACTGTAATGAGCGTTTCTGCTGCCGGCGATACATATCTCGTAGCCGGTTCAGAAAACCTTACTGGATTGGAATGACTTATAAAGAAGATTTAGAAAGTGTTAAGAATCATATTAATAGTTTAATCGAAAGGGGAGATTATCCTGATGAACTATGGGGAAACTGATATAAAAAAGCGAGTAGAAGAATTAACTAAAATATTAAATGATGCAAATTATAATTATTATGTTAAAGATGAACCAACTATAACAGACCAAGAGTATGATAAGTATATGAGGGAACTTGAAGATATTGAACTTGAATATCCCAAATATGCAAGTAAAAATAGTCCCACAAAAAGAGTTGGGGGAGAAGTAATTGAAAAGTTTCAAAAAGTAGTTAGGGACAAACCTATGCTTAGTATTTCTGATGTTTTTAGTGAAGAGGAAGTAAGAGATTTTATTAAAAAAGTTGAAGATGAAGTAACTCCAGAATATGTTTGTGAACAAAAAATTGATGGTCTTGGTGTGTCATTAATATATGAAGATGGTAAATTAGTTCGAGGGGTGACGCGTGGTGATGGTTTAGTGGGTGAAGATATAACTCACAATGTAAGAACTATTAAGTCAATTCCTTTACAACTAACTAAACCTATAGATATTGAAGTGCGTGGAGAAATTTTCATGCATAAAAATACACTGGAAAAATTAAATAAAAAAAGGTCAGAAGAAGGTAAACCAAAATTACAAAATGTAAGAAATGCTGCAGCTGGTAGTATAAGACAACTTGATAGTAGAGTTGCTGCAGAGAGGGAACTTGATAATTTTGTTTATTATCTTCCTAATCCTAGTGATTTTAATATTAAAACTCATCTTGAAGCTTTACAATTTATGGAAAATTTAGGGTTTAAAATAAATCCTCACAATAAACTTGTTAAAAATATTGATGAAATAATTGCTTATATTGAAAAGGAAGGAGATACTAGAAAAAGTTTATCTTATGAAATAGATGGAATTGTTATTAAAGTAAATAATGTAGATTTACAAGAAAAATTAGGGTATACTGCGAAATATCCAAGGTGGGCTGTTGCTTATAAATTTCCAGCTGAAGAAGTATTAACTAAGTTAACTGATATAATATTTACAGTTGGTAGAACTGGAAGAATTACTCCGAATGCAGTTTTAGAACCAGTCATTGTAATGGGATCTACGATAAGAAGGGCAACCCTTCATAATGAAGATTATGTAAATATGAAAGGTTTAAAAATTGGGGACATTGTATCAATTAGAAAAGCTGGAGATGTAATTCCTGAGGTGGTTGAACCAAAACTTGAAAGAAGAAATGGTTTTGAAAAAGAATTTAAAATGATAACAGAGTGTCCAATGTGTCATGAAAAAATAATAAAAAAAGATGGTAATGTAGACTATTATTGTGTTAATCCAAATTGTCCAAGAAGAAATATTGAAGGAATTATTCATTATGTATCAAGAGATGCTTTAAATATTGAAGGACTTGGTGATGAAATAGTTGAAGAATTATATAATTTAGGTTTTGTTAAAAATATAACTGACTTATATAGTTTAAGCGATAAGAAAAAACAAATAATGGAATTTGATGGTTATGGAGAAAAAAACCTAAATAAAATTATTGATAATATTGAAGCAAGTAAAAGTAATAGTTTAGAAAGATTATTATTTGGGTTGGGAATAAAAGAAATTGGAAATAAGACGGCCAAAATACTTGCAAGTAACTTTGGCTCAATGGATAATTTAATGAGCGCAAGAAATGTAAAACGGTATGAGGAAAGCAAAAGAAGAGATTCTATATTCTTTGCTAAAGTAGATTCTATAAAGAAACTAAAGGATTCTCTTAGTAATCGGAGATTATACCAATATGCTTTCCTAGTAAGAGTTACTCCAGATAATATAATATTTACCGCAAGGAAATCTGGTTATCAACAAGTAACTTTAGATGCTCATTATACTAAACCCAGAGTATATTACCAAGTATTCACTTCCGATAAACCTTTATCACCAGAGGAAGCTTCTGCTTATGCTGAAAAATATGAACATGATCCCAGTAAGGTAACTATATTAACCGTAGAACAGTATAATCAGAGATATGGTAAATCATCATCTATTTCAGAATACGATATCTTTACTGAAGGTCTAGATTCCTACTATGATGATCCTGAAAACCTAGATGAGAACCCAGATGAAATCTTTGATTTCCTACTCGACTAGGGATCCTCAGCTATTGATAAAATAAAGTAGAATTATTTTTCTATTTAAAAAATAGTTCTTATATTTGCATAGAGAAATTAATTAAGTAACATTTTTAATATAGACAATATGAAAAAAGTAAATTTGAACAAGGTAACCGAGTTAATTAACAACCAAGTATCTAACTCATTGAAGGAAGTCAAGGCTTCTAAAACACAAAAGCCAAAAGAAACTAAAGAATCTAAGGCTAAGGAAGAACCCAAAGCAAAATTGGTAAAAACCACTACCAAGAAAGCTTCTACTAAAAAGAAAGAAGTTGTCAAGGAAGTTGCCAAACAACAGAAACCCAATATCATCGAACAAGTAATCTCCAATCGGGAAGTGAAATACATTTACCCAGATGATGTTACTGATACTCTTTCAAGAAAGAAATGGAGACAACAAACCCGTAATGAACTTCGTAAATTAGAAAGGGAAATGCTCCGAATCCAAGATCATAACTCTAAAGAATACAAGTCTGCCCAAAATAAATATATTACCTTCCAGAAAAAAGTATTGAAGGTAGATGAAGCAGTATAATTAATCCTTTGTTAACCCGGGACTGGGAATCACTTGAGGGCAATCAATATTCCCAGTCCCATATTTATTTTGGTTATGGACTATCGAATATTCTCCGATAAGGAGATGGAAAAACAGAAAAAGGACATGGTAGAACTTCACAAGAGATGTGTAAAGAATTACCTTGTTCAAAGATCTCTCAAACACGGAAAGATTAAAAAATTCTTTATCGTATACGATTATTATCTAGGCACTGAGAATATAAGAAATTACTTTTTCAGGCCTATAGATATGTTCGTAAGGTTTTTATTGTTGGGTAAACTTGAAGAAATAGAAGACTATGTCAAAGCTGATTCTAGAAAGAAGAAAAGAAAACATAAGAGAAGTAAAAATATGGTATCTTCAGAGTCAAAAACTATACGAAGAAAAAATGGTAGAGATAAATAAGACCAGCAAGGTCTTATTCTCTGGGCCAGTATCTTCTATGGTTGCTTGTTGGAGAAATGCTTTACTCTTGGTAAGAAGATCTTATAGGATATCGAAAGATTCTAGAATTTCTTTAAGAAACCTTCAACATAATACTAGGGATATTAATGCAGTAAATGACTTAGAATTAGGTCAAGGTGTCAAATTTATAATCATTGAATTATGTTTCGAGAAATAGTAAAAGATGTATATATCGGTAAATCACAACTGGGGATCTGGGTAAATGGGAAAAGGGTCCCCAAAGAAACTCTGGTAAAGGATATTGCCTTACCAACCCTACTGGGAAATAAATTGCCAGATTATGGTACCATAGGAAATTTTACCCAGTGGGAATTCGAAGTTAACCCAGGAGGCAATCACAAATTATTTATCACAGGTATACCCAAGAAAACTTATGACTTGGATTTATACCGATTAAAAGGGAGATTATGGTCATCCTATTACGAGGATGATAAAAGGGGATACTTATTTCAGGTATTACCTTATGATGTTAAACACCTAGAAACAGAGATATAATATAATGGAAACAAAAGATTACGTAAAGATATTTAGACTAGATCAAGAGAACTTCCAATTTAATAGAGGGGAGTTTATGAATAAAATGGGAGAAGATTTACTAGAAGTATGCCAAAGGCAACAAAAGATAAACCCAGCAACTGGTCACATATATTATTCAGATTTTAAAAAGGTAGTAAAACACTTCGAGGATAAATTTAATGAAATTAGTCGGCAAAGTATAAGACCTTTATCCCAGAATTTATGGAAGGCATTCTTTGCAACTCAGGTAGTGCCCCTAAGAAAACTCTGGTACCCAGAAACACAAAAAAGGATAGAGGAAATGAAAAATAACTCTAGTGAACAAGACAAAAAATCCTCGAGAGGTAAAAAAGGCAATTATGGCAAAGGAAATCGTTGACCTTCATGGCAATATTTTTAAGGTAATTAAAGGTTGGGAATTTTATAACAAGGTTCCCAACCTTGAAGGAAATTATACCTGGATATTTACTAGGGATAGGATTACCGATACTCAATTCATTTTGGCTTTAAATGAAGAACTCAATATAGCAGTTGGTTATTGGTATTCTAATATTTATCAACTATACGTAGCTCGTCCTCTTAAAAGGATTGGATACGATGAATCTAAGGATATAAGAAAAGAATATTTGTATAATGGCAAAAGACAACATAAAAAGATTTCCTAGACCTATGGGAACTACTGCAATGGCAGCAGAATACCAAAAGAGTCAGAATCTTGAAGATTTACAAAAGGTATACAACTACATTATCAATCACTGGTTGATGGGTAATGGTATGCTATGTGGGATTATGTATGATATTAATACCTTCTCAACAAAGACAGGTATAGATATCAATTACATACGAGTATTTATGAGAGATAGATTATTGCAATCTAAGCTCTGGGATAAAGAAAGACAGGAAGAAATGCTACAAGCTCTATTGGGAGAACAAGTAGCATGGGCTTTAGAAGATAGAATGGAAATCTCCCATCAGGTAAATATCCTAAGAGAATCTCAGGGAGGACATTACACTCCATTCATATCGGCTGAATTGAATAAAGCTCTTAAGATGAAACTGGATTCTTCTACTTCATTACAGTCTATCATACGTACATTTATGGGTGGAGGAACTACCAATATCTTTAATCAATTTGGAGATACCCAGAATAATCAATTAAATCAGAACCAAGGTATATCAATAGAGGAAGCCAGAAAGATTATCCTAGAATCTCAAAAGATAATGGACAAGCCACAGGAAGCCAAATTATTGGCAGATCACTATGATTTATCTTCTTTACCCGAGGTAGTTGCTACTAAGCAAGAGGGAATTGATACTACCAAAGAGGGCCTTACTTTGAATACTGCAGAGATGAGGCAAATTACCGATGATTACAAGGGAGCTATGGAACTCTCTTCAAGAGAACACCATGAATTAAGAAGAGAGATAGAAGCTAACATAGATCCCGAGGATCCAGACCCAGAGATAGATATGTATTTAGATGAAGAGCAATATGAAGAAAAAGAGCCTACATCAATAGCTGAACAATTCCTCAACAGATAATCGAGGTTTATTGCATAATTAATTTATTATTCTTAAATTTGCAGCATAATAAATTATAAGATTATGGATAAAACCACATTAAAACAGCTTAAACCAGGTACACTATTCAGATTAAAAGATTCTGAATCCAGTCCAGTATGGGTAAGAGATCATTATGATAGGTCTTCTAAAACTTATGCTTGCCATAAATACGAAGACTACAATCATGAAGCTTTCTTCAAAGGAACCAGAACAGTATTTATTAATTTTACATATTAGACATTATGAACATCAAAAACCTATTCAACAGATTTCGTAAACGGGAACCAGAGTTAAGTTATTCCCTGAATCTAATCTACCTAGAAGATACTAAGGTAGTATTCAACCAGAATATACAATGTGCTAAAGACCTAGAGAATTACCTATCGGCTTATATGAGACTCTTTGGTATGTATTCAGATAAACCCTATGTACTAATCTATCAGGAATACAAAAGCAGATACTGGGTATATGACAAAGAACCTTACCTATTATACTACAAGGTACCACTCATAGTTAACCTCAGTAGAAAGCTATCAGGTAAATCAGACATGGTAATAACTAAAGAAAAATACCAAGCTGCTAAGGATTTAGTTCCAGCCCATGAAGTATCTGATAGATTCAAGATACCAGAATATATTACTGGAGTCTTTACAGATATCTGGTATAAATGCCAAGGATATATGGATACGGACCATGTTGGTTTAGAGGAGATACTGGAATTGATGCAGCACAATTGGTTAAAGGAATTCGAATTATTAGTATTCAAAAGGAATTATGATACAGATATGTTATTCCTTAGTCATTCTCTTACCTATATCTTAGATCAGACAGAAGAAGAGGGCAGAAGAATATGTATTCAAAACATTATCGAACGTAACATAAATCAAGAAAATCAAGATGAAAACGAAACAGTTTAACGTAAGTCAGTCTAGAATATATCCAGATATCAGGGATAAATATCTGGATTATATGGGAGAACGATATAATATGTTCATTTCGGATGATACTCTAAAGAATGATCTCAGAGAAATCCTTCGAAAGGGTACTAATAAAACCCTCCATTTCAATATTCTAGAAAAGAACTCAGATCTCTTGGTATTTGAAACCTCTGAATACAGTACTCTATTAGAGTTCACTAACCATTATCTCTGGATATTCAGGCTAGTAAACGATAAATGGAATTTAATCCGATACAGAGTATAAATTCGAAAGGCAGACTAATCATCTGCCTTTCTTAGCGTTTACATACATCCTCAGCTTAGTATTCCAGAATTTGCATATATAATTTAAAGTGCTTATATTTGCATAAGAAAAATAATTAATAACATTTTAAAATTTTAGACTTATGAAAAATAATGAAACCTTCCAAACCACACAACATCTAGACAAGTTAGTTACTAACCTAGGTCTTCAAATCCAAGAATTATTTTCCTTAGACTTAGAGGAAATCCTAGATTACAGCAACAATCTAATGAATCTATTAGTTAATGCCTACGTTGAAAACCAATGCTTAGCATTATCTGCAATGATATCTAAACAGAACGGATTTGCAATATACTCTTTCTTATTTCAAACTCCTGATACTTCTAACGGTGCTGCAGATGCTCTGGTAAGCTTTGCCATGAACTTTACCGATGGAGAAGCTAATATCAAATCTATCAACAGAATATCTTCAAACATAATGCAAATCACATTTACAGTATGACACCCATAAGAAGACTTTTAAATATCGTACAATTTGATCTAGCCGAGAAACTAAACTTGGCTAGATTAAGATGGTACCATCTTAATCATCAGGACCAATACCTTCAATCAGTAATCTATGGTAATCCTGATAATTGTATCTTGTTCAGACTAAGGGAAGTACTTACTAATTTGCTTAGAGCTAACTTCTTAAGTTACTACATATTAGCAGATACTCCTGAATCTCTATCTATTTCAATACAAGGTAATGCTATCATTACATTTGTGATAACTAAAGACAATTACATAACTTTTACAATAACGAAATTATGAGCACAACTCCATACCCAGGTCCAGATGAAGTAATTATACCTTCTCGTATATATTTCAATGAAGGTAAGAGAATAGATGTTAAAGTATGGCCTAAGACCATTCAATTAACAGGTCCCACTAAGGATTTAAACAAGGTATTCAAAACCCTTGATGAATATGATGATTGGTGGCATCAATTCAAGAAAAAGAACCCAGATGCTTTTCGTAAGGATGCGAAATATGTAAAATCCATAAATGGCCTCTTCCTTATTCAGAAAAGGCTCTATCAGATACCCAATAGAAGCCTCAGCTAAGTATTCTGGGATATTGCATATTTAAAATATTTCTTTTATCTTTGCATCAGAGAAAAGAAATATTTATTCATTTTAAAAATAGACAACTATGAACTTGAACAACATTACAACAACCCTTAAAACCGGTATCACAATTTACCAATACGAACAATGGCAAAATACTGGTTCAGTCAACCTAATGCAAAAGGAATCTCATATGCTTTCCAAGGTTTGGCTTAAGACAAATATCTATAACCCAGATTCTTTAGATAAACCATTTATCCAACTCTCTGCTACTTTTACTTCAGAATCGGATATTCAGGAATATAACGAATGGCTAAATGCTAACCAGTACAAGTTATATCCATTGCTATTGGATATTCTTAAGATATCACTAAAGGATGATTTCTACAATTACTCCAATGCTTCTAATATTCATTACGAAGGAGGGAAATTCCCAAGTATGCTTACCATTCAATTATTTAACTTAGAATTCTAATGTCATGAAACTAACAATAACCACCCTAGTAATCATAGAAGGCTCTTATATCCAAGGAATTTTCCATTCCTTGGAAGAGCATCCAGGTAAAGCTTACCAAGAACTGGTAGACCAAGTGGAAAACGAATATGGTTATGATGCCGATAAAGATCATGTACCATTACATTTCAAAACTATCCAAGATATAAAGGATTACTTTGAACTTGTACATATAGAGACTCAAGAACTTACAGCAAACGGATTTAAAACAGCAATTTTAAAAGAACTATAATATGGAACCAATCATAACAATAAACGAATACCCAATCGGATGGGAATGGCTAGACAAAGTACCCTTAGAAGACTTTACCTGGCTAATCGAAATATTTGCTACCATGACCGATAATACAGATACTTATGATTTTGCTACCTTCGATAAGGAAATAACCAATGGAGAACCTCCATATCCCGTAATCGAAATCGAAAGGAAACCTCCACGGGGCGCAGCTCGTGGGCCACGCGATCGATATCAAGAAAAGCACCGGGCTTACCCATGGCACTTACGCCTCCTTCTTGGTCGAAGCAACAGAGCTGGCGGCGGGCACAGCGCCAGCGACACCACCCACCACATCAAAGCGAGTGACATCGGCAGCGTCGGCGCGACCGGTCACAATGTCAAACGCCAACTCCTCGGCCTGCGCATGCGACTTGCCCACGGCCTCGCCCGCGGCGACAATCGCCAGCACGCGCTCGTACTCGGTCGGAATGACCTTCACAAAGTGCTTGCTCATCGTCTCAAAGCTGTAGAGCAGCTTAATGCCGCGCGGACTCTGCGTCGCGTCCACGTGTTCCTGGATGAGCTCGCGAATCTGCGCCAGCTCGCCGGCCGTCGGGGCCTTGAGCTCAACGCTCTCGTGGTTCACGCGGGCATCGAGCGCGCCGTACTGGTCAAAGACATAGGCCACGCCACCCGTCATGCCAGCGGCGAAGTTCTGCCCGACCTCGCCCAGGACGAGCGCCAGACCACCCGTCATGTACTCGCAGCCATGGTTGCCGCAGCCCTCGACCACCACGGTGGCACCGGAGTTGCGCACGGCAAAACGCTGGCCGGCCAGACCGTTAATGAAGCCGCGACCGCTCGTGGCGCCAAAGAACGCAACGTTGCCCACGATGATGTTCTCGTCGAACTTGTAGGTCGCATGCGGGTTGGGGCGCACCGACACCTCGCCGCCCGAAAGGCCCTTGCCAAAGTAGTCGTTGGCGTCGCCGCACACGTTGAGCGTAATGCCACGCGGCAGGAAGGCGCCAAAGCTCTGACCTGCCGAACCATCGCAATCGATGGTAATGGAGCCAGCGGGCAGGCCCTCGGGATGCGCCTTGGTCACCGCATTGCCCAGGATAGTGCCCACGCAACGGTTGACGTTGGCGATATCGGCGCGGAAGCGAATCGGACGCAGGTGCGCACGGGCATCGGCCGTATAGGGCACAAACAACGTGGAGTCGAGCGTCTTGTCGAGCTCGCTGTCCGCGGCCATCTGCGGCAGGAAGTGGCGACCGTCGGCACCCGGGATATGGGCGCCGAACTCGCAGGTCGCACTCGCCAGCACGGGCGACAGATCGAGCAGGTTGGCCTTGCGCTTGCCTGGGACCTCGATCTG
>OGXM01001857.1_pt1 | contig 10914 bp, 7 predicted proteins | sample 1576271 | NCBI WGS metagenome assembly OGXM01 (sample SAMEA3541579, study PRJEB24748) | human gut metagenome | biome: human gut; feature: human-associated habitat; material: faeces | place: China | collected 2012 | reverse complement strand
CATGGCTAAAAGAAAAATGGCAATCACAAGTGTGAAAGCCACTGTCATTGCCACTTTACCTAGACGTTTCAGCGTCCAGTTTGATTTTATTCTGTTTACTATTGATGGTTTCACATTTACACCTCTTTTCGCACAGGTGGTCTGGTATCAAAGGCATGGAGCAGTTCTTCAAATACAGGGTGGAACTGTATCACACCGACACGACCATATAAATCACTGATAAGGCATTGCCCGTTTTCCAAATCACGCAATCGCTTCTGATTGTTTTCGTCCTCTGGGTCTACACCAAAAAAGGCTAAGGTCTTTTTAATCTCGTTAAGGTCAGTGGAACGAAATGCAAATTTTAAGCCGAGGTTATTTTTCAGTTTTTCATCTAAGAGGTCGTCTGTATTTTGGGTCACGAAATATACCCCAGCGTTCATAGCACGACCAGCCCGAACCAGCTTCATAGATAGTGTTTTTCCTTGTGCTACCTGTAAAAAGCTCCATGCTTCGTCTAAATCTACAATCTTGAAAATGCTTCGGTCTGTATGGATAAAGTCTAAAGCAAAGGTACTAATGACAATCAGCATAGCAACGGATAAAAGCTCCATAGTGGTATATTCCTCAAAGGAAGTTTCCTTGTCGGGAAGTACCAAGTCCGCAACCTGTATAATGTTCAGTTGTTTTTCTAAGCTGATAGACTGCTCCACATAACCATTACTGAATAATAAATGTGCAAAGTCATAGTCTGTAAAACTTTCGATATGGTCGGCTATACTGGTACTTAGTGGCGTATTCTCAACCCGTAATTCCTCAATCACTTTCATCAACCCTCGTACTTCACTATTGGTTACTGCACGAATGGCTTTTCTAAGGATTGGGAAGCGTTCCCCATCACGAGAGGAAATCCCCGTAAGGAATGTCAGAATATCAATAGCCAGTGATTCAGAATCTTTGGGATTTTTCATAATCACATAAGGGTCAAGTAAGCCTTTGTTTTTCTCATCAGAAGTCAGAGTGACGATATTGATTTCATGGGAAATCTCTGGCAAGGTTTCTTTCCATCTGCCACGTTCTGCTTTTGGGTCTACAATCACTGCTTGTGCCCCATAAAGCACCGCATAATAGACGATAAGGTTATTCGCAAAGGATTTACCACCACCCAGCGAACCAACAAAAGCCGACGCTAACGCATTGGTTACTGAACCCTTAACCCCTTGACTGGCAAGAGCAGGTTTCAGATAGACATTGCGTCCAGTATCTAAGCTGTAGCCAACATAAATCCCCTCATTTTCCCCCAGCATTTGAGTAGCACCAAAACCTAAACCAGCGAGGAAATCAGAGGTCACGTATTGAATATAATCATTCATATAACGCTTGCTGGCAGGTAAAAATTCTTCATGTAAGCCGAGCATATCCCCAAATGGTCGTACCAGTTTTACGCTTAAATCGTCATAAAAATCTTTCACTTCATTACAACGACGTTTGAGTTCGTCAAGATCATTTGCTGATACCCTTACCACATAAGACAGCTTGTACATAGATTCCTTGCTTTGGTCTAAATTGGTTTCCAGCTCATTCACACTTTCCAGAGCTTCCGCCACATTGGAGCTGGTTTCATTATCACTTTGCCAAGCGTGGTTATCCAAGTCTTTCAGTTCTTTCTTTTTATTGCGGACAGTAGATAGGGCTTTACGATTCGCTACAATTTCCACATTCATTGACGTATCAATCGGGAATGTAAATTGCTGTTGCTGGTAGTAGAAGATTTCAGAGGACGGGAAGTCCAGTTCTCCGACAATGCTGTTAATGGTAAAGTAAGCTACATAGACGGTTTCATCTTCCTGCTGGATTTTCAAATATCGCTGTTTTTCTTCCACCAAACAGCGAGTAGGCTTAATCAAGTCATAGTATTTAATCAGCGTTTCATTATCCAGCTTTTTCTTTGATAGATGGTACTCATACTCTTCATAGGCAGTGCCTGTCTGTCCGTAAAGGTGTTCAATCAGATAGCCGAAGTCGTCCTTATCTAACCTGCGGATTTTGAAACGACGAGAGATTTTATTTTCTAAGAGCTTTTCCATCTTCTGAAAACGCAGGATTTCATCATTACTCATACTAACAAAATCGCCCATCAGCTTATGGTTCACATCATAGACAAAATCAGACAAAGCATTTTTTGCTTCAACGGTAAGACTTTTCATAGAAAACTCCTGATCGTTGAGAAGCAACTTAAAGCCGATAAAGAAACGGTAGTTCACTTGATTTTCGCCAATCATGGATATTAAAGCGTCTGTCTGTTGGTCGATTTTGTCATAGGCAACCGCTTTGAGCTTGCCAGTGACTTCATTTTTGGAACGCTCTTGTGCAGAACGTATGCTGGATTCTGTACTGATTTGTAAAGCATGAATTTTGCCATCACGATTTTGTGCGATAAGCTGTCTGAAAGAATCATGCACTTGTATTTTCTGTTCTGGACTTAGAAATGAGTAATTGTAAGGAACAAGCTCATAGTAAGCATAACATTCCCCGTCTTTATTCCAGACGAGATTGTTTTCAATGTATTTAATTGGATATGCCATAAAATTCACTCCTAACTGCTGTAATGGCTTCTTGTGGCTGGTTTCTGCCAAGCGTTACTTTTTTTCCTGCATAGGTCAGCTTTGGTCGCAGTGCATAAGCAATGACAGACTTCAAAAATCCATAAGGCTTTTTACCATCAAAAGTTTTTGTAGACATAAACCATGTGAAAGCCACAGGAATCCCAAAGTATTTGAGAAATGCTCCCTCTATCATGGAAAGAGGGGGCAAGTTGCCAAGTATCATCACTGCAAAGAGTGACACGACAAACCATGTCATTTGCGTAAAGGTTATGGGAAACGGAAGTCTAAAATCATTGATAGAATACAGTACCTTTTCCACAGACCAGATACTGGTATAGCTTCGTATTTTCTTCATGTAATCAATCCTTTCATAAAAAATAGGGGTAGCTGATTGAGCCACCCCGTAAAATAGAAAATCTGCCAGTAGTAATGTACCGACAGATTTAATAGACGATTTCAAAAATCCCATGATTGGTTGAGATAAACGTTCCTGAAAGGTCTAAATCCCGACCATAGGCTTGATAATCAATATAGTTTTGAAGACTAGCTGGTACTTCGCCTAAAGCACCCGTTTCTTCAATGTAGTAGCGTGCCACGTCATACATATCATCACAATCGGAATGAATGATAATATCCTCTTGATGTTCGCTTAGTTCTTCAATGCTTGAAAAATGAGTGAGCAGAGCAGATAGCTCCGATTGTAATTCTTCGGGTAATTCCGATACCATTTCCCATAGTCGATTGAGTTCGCCAATGGAAGTGTATTCGTCAACCGTAAAGGGTAACTCGTAGTCATGAATGGCGTATTCCTCATATTCATCATTCAAGCCGATTTTCTCTTTGACTTCCTCAAAGTCAATGGGAAAGGTAAACCACGCACCGACCAATTCGCCCTCATTGTATTTGCCTAAATTCGCAATATAGACTTGCATATCGTCCATATATTCACGTCCTTTCTTTGTAGAGATTCAAAAATCCCTACCGCACTTCGTTTGGTGTACCATTCCTTTGCGGAACATAAGAAAACCACTTATATTCCACAAAAGAACGGTTTTATTTAAGCACCAATAATGCGATTGAATAGCTCTAGTAAAATGTCTTTTACTCCAGCAGCGTTGAAGACTAAGCCAACCGCAATAATCGCAATAATTAAAAAGCCAATCAGTTTGCTAAACTCACGCTTGAAGCCAAGATACAAGCCAATCACAACGATTGCTAAAAGCACCAGTGATTGAGCGTTTGATAGAAACCAGTTATAAAGGTTTTGTCCAAAATTCATAAAAATGTTCTCCTCTCTATATTCAATGAATTTGTATTTGAGTTATTTTTTTGTTGTTATCACGTCCTGTTCTTTTACTGACTGTTGCTTCAAAATCTGCTTGTGTCGGTCTGTCAGTTTCGCATGGTCGAGAATGTCTTTTACAACCTGCGTCTGGTTGATTTCATCAAGTTTAATCGCAACCTTTAAGGTCGGGGCAACTTGATGAGATAGCCAGTTCAGCGTCCTTTGGAAGGAGTAAGGCTCTGGTTTTGTGGTTAGTTTTAATCGTTCACGATTGTTCCCAATAAACCAAGCCCATTCTTCATTCAGTTTCCAATCAGAACGAGGTTTGGAATCGTCTTTATCTACAAAACGGATATACCGATTGATAATTTTAAAGGCGGTATGCTCTGGATTGTCATAGACGAGTAAATCACGGACTGCATAATAGGCACGCTCATTTTTCAATCGAATCTCAAAACGGTTTTTTACTTCTGCGTCTTCAATGGGAATATCATTTTTCTTGTACTGCTCGTAGTCCTTTTCATAGATACAGAAATAAACTTCACTTTGTAATGAACCGATATAGAGGGTGTTTCCCATACATTCCTTTTCCTCTTTGCGTACCAGTTCGCCACTGCGATAGCTTTTAAAACTGCGGAAGACGGAGATACATTCTTCCTGTTGGCACTTTTCAGTGAGTACAGGGATATTCAAAATCCCTGTCTTATCGTTAATGGCAAGGTCAAGGCGTTTCATCACACCGCCAGCCACCAAAACGTCCATAAAGAACTCATACCAGCTTCTTTGTTGTGCCAGAAGATAGCTTTCAAATTGTCTGCACCCACGACCTTTCAATTCCACCAGAACTCCTTTGTCCAGTTCATGGGAGCAAAGGACGAATATGTCGCCTAAAGCATAATGCTCTGAATAAGAATAGAAACCATAGTCCTCATGAAGAAAATAGGACAGTTTCAGTTGTAAGATGTTTTCGACCACCTGCTGTACGTCTGTTGTCGGAAAGCGAATCCTTACATAATCAAACAGCATTTCAAGGGGAGCGTCTGGATTGAAGCGTTCCAGAGCTTCCCAAAGGGACTGCTGTAAATCCTCTGATGGCTTGACTTTTCCTGTTTCAATATCGCTTAGATACTGCCTTGTAATACCAGTCGCAACAGCTAAACGGTTTTGAGATAGTCCATAAGCCAAGCGTTTTTCTTTTAAATGCTGTAACCAAGTTTGTTCATTCAGTAAAAATCCCTCCAATCAAAAAGGCGTATGTCAACTTTTAAAGCCCATTTGACATACGCTGAAATTTTGTAAATCCCTTGTAACCAAAGGATTTTCTAATGTTTTTTTGACTGTTTCCTGTCGATTTGTACCCCCCTGTTAGATACGGGGGGTTAAGTGCTGGCGTGGCTATTGCCACACCAGCCAGCAAGATCAGTCCACACCTGCGACTTCCGCTTCGCACGTCGCCTGCGTGGACTGTCTGCTGTTGGATAACTTTTTAATTTCCTCCAAGAAATCATATCCTTTTGGTACAAGGGGAGTATAAAACTCTGATATGACACTTGTTCCTACATCAACATAGCCACGACCTTTGATTCGCTTTAAGAAGAAATCCTTTTGTACGTCACTGCCAAACATCATGCCATAGCCCATTTCAGACATACGACCTAAAGCCACTCTGAAATTAAACTGATCACGGATTCCGTCGCCTAAATATTTTGCGTCTGGACGTTGACAAGCCAGTATTAGAAAGAAGCCAGCTTGACGACCTAACATGACAATCTGTTTCAGCTTATTCATAACTGCGGTGTTTTCTTTTGTTCCCAGCATTTCCATGAAAGCGACGTATTCATCAAAGATTAAGAAGTGTGCCGGGAGACCTAAGTAAGCATAATTTTTGCCAGTCTTATAGTTCTTCATCTGCTTCATTTCCTCACTACGTTTCATCATTTCTTCATAGAATGTTTCAATGCAAGAAAGCAAGTCTTCTTTTCTATAGTAGACATTTGCCATCACAGAACCTAAGTCCGCAAGGTCAGCATTTTTCGGGTCAAGAATATACAGTTTTGAATCTGTATGAAGCAAGGCTTCAATCAGTGTCAGTATAAAGTAAGTTTTACCGCCACCTGTACCACCAGCAATCAACATATGAGGGAGCTTATCATATTCCCACCATACGTTTTTCATTAAGCGAAGTTTACCATCTTTAGCTTCTACTTCATCAATAGAAATACGACTGGCTATGGTGTCATAGAGCAAAGTATATTCCACATAGGAATCCTTTAACTCTTTATCCGTCAGCTCACAGTACAAGCCACTCTCTAATTTCTTTTCCAAGTGTAAGAGTTGGTCTTGATATTTTCCCAGCGTGATTTCCACCCGTATCTGTATCAAGCCATTTTTAAGTCGATAATACATTTTAGGGAAGTAGGTTATCTTTTCCTTTGTACGACCAGCACTATCTTTAAAGAAACCCTCTGTTTTGACCTGTTCAGATTCATACCACTTGTTTTCAAGTATCATCTTTGCCAGTTTTTGACGGTGGTAAAGTTGTTTAACCGTATCATAGCGAACCCGTTTGAATACAAACGCTACCAGCAAGCAGATAAGAATTGCGACACTGAAACTGATAATTAAATAGGGAATGTCAATCTTATCTGCTTGTGATAGGTTAAAATCCTGCCAGTTGATCTGCTGGATTGTCTTCACATGAAACAGTCCGACAACCAGCAGGAAAACAGGCAGGAGTGACGCTATCGTAAAATGAAAGACTAAATCTTTACCAGATGGGCGAATCCTTTTACCACGCTGTTTCATGCGAAAAAGTCTCCTTTCTACCTAGCGACTATTTGTCTTGTGTCGGTTCTTTCTTTGCTTGTGGTTGAGCTTTGAATGAACTAGAATCCTTTGTCAGCACAATATCGTCTGCCTTGATATACCAGTCAACATCTGCTCCTTGATAGGTGGCAGTAGCAACGGTGTCCGCAATGGGATTGATAAGTTCCACCCGTGCGTTATAATCAAACTCTTTCAAAGGCACGCTGGCAGGAATACTTACTTGAATCATGCGTCCTTGTCCTTTGGATTTTAAGTCATAGGTACGTTCCTTGATTTCATCTGAAACCGACCCGTCTTCATTTTGGATTCTCACTTCACGACGTAGAGCAGAGAATTTCAATTCTCCAAAAGTCGTGTCTTTATCTAATACAATGCCATTTGCTAATCTCATCATTTTTCCTCTCTTTCTTTATTCTTTTATCATGTCGTCAGCATGTAAAAGGTAATTTGTAAAACCACGAGTGCCGATTTTGTAGCCCTCTGCGGTAATACGTGGATTGACTAACTTCACACGTTCCTCAAAGCCGAAATGTTTTTCGCCAGCTTCAGCAGGAAGCACCACCACAATATCATCTGCTCTTTGAACATCAGAATAGAGATTATAGCTTCTTGATAAGACAGTTAGCCGTCCGTTGATTCTTCGCTGAACGACTTTATCCTCGCCAGCAAATTCTAAATTGCCGAATGTTTTTTCCATGTTGGGAATCACAAATTTAAGTTCCATATTTTTACCTATCCTTTCTTTTTTATTGGCTGAATGAATGTTTGATGGTCTTAAAGAGTGGGGAACGACCTTTTGATTCTTGATTTTTTGTTTTCATAAGTTCACTTCCTTTCAAAATCGGGTAAAAAAATAGACACCTCATTTTTTGAAGTGTCTACCTATTAAATATTCAAATTTTATTGGAAGTATCTTTATATCTTCACTTTTCAAGGATAAATCGTCGTATCAAAGCTCATTCATAAGTAGTAAATTAGTAGTAAATTGAGTGGTTTTGACCTTGATAAAGTGTGATAAGTCCAGTTTTTATGCGGATAACTAGATTTTTATGCTATTTTTTATTTAAAAAATATAATATTATACTTGTATTTTTTTCGATATATGCTATACTAAGTTCATAACCTATTATTGTGATATGAATTAAAAGAGGTGTATTATGAATATTCCATTCTTTACAGATTACCTCATGTTAAGCAATCCACTAAGTATTGGTATTATCGCGGTGTTTGTACTTGCGTTAATTGGTATTTATGTGTTGCAACGCAAGGGCACATCCTTCGGTAATCTCGTTATTATTGGTACTATTGTCGGTGCCGTACTTGGTATTGCTATTCAAATTATTGCAGGCTTCCCAGATGATCCATCTAAAGTGGTTTACATCAAAGAAAGTACTAAGTGGTTCTCTCTAGTGGGGGGCGGCTTCATCGATTTGATCCGCATGCTTGTTATTCCTATTGTTTTTATCTCCATTGTACACGTTATTTTGCACATGGAAGCAGGTGCTAATCTTAAAAAGTTAGTAGTTGCCATGATATCTACAAACCTCGGCATGGTAGCAGTTGCTGCTATCGTAGGCCTTATTTTGGGTAATGCTTTCGGTTTAGGTCAAGGTTTCGATATTGTTGAGTCTGGTAAAAAGATTCGTGAAATTAAACCGATGGTTGATACATTCCGTGCTTTGATTCCTAGCAACCCAATCCAAGCGGCTGCTGAAACAAATGTTATCGGTATCGTGGTGTTCGCTATTATCTTAGGTAGCGTAGCTCGTCTATTAAAACAAACTGGCACAAACTCCATGGAGATTTTCACTAAACTGTTTGATGAGCTTCACCAATTGATCTCTTGGGTAGCAGACTTCATCATTGGCCTTATGCCTTCCGGTGTAGTTGCATTGTTAGCTTCTACATTGGCAACTCGTGGACTACAAGCTATCCTTGATATGGGCTTATTCGTAGTATTACTTTACGTTGGTATCTTGATTATGTTTGTTGTTCAAGCTATCTTGATTGCTAGCTTTGGTTACAACCCGATTACATACTTCAAGAAAGCGAAAGCTCCATTATTGTTGGCTTTCACATCCCGTTCCTCTATGGGCGTATTGCCGTTAACTGTTGAAACATTGACAAAACGTCTTGGCGTAAATGCAACAACTGCTAATACAGTAGCATCCTTCGGTACTACTGCAGGCATGCAAGGTTGTGCCGGCGTATTCCCAGCACTTGTTGTAGTGTACATTTCTAACGTAGCGAATATTCCATTCGATATGACTATGTACATCATGAGTGTTATCGTTATCGCAATCGGTTCCGTTGGTATCGCAGGTGTTCCTGGTACCGCTACAATGGCTGCATCCGTATCTCTTAGTGGTACAGGCCTTGGTGCGTACTTCACATCTATCAGTCCAATCCTTGCTATCGATCCATTAATCGACATGGGACGTACATGCTTGAACGTATCCGGTTCCTTAACAAATGCACTTGTGGTAGATAAAATTATGGGCACTATTGATAAAGATGCGTATAACAATCCTACACAAGGTGAGGAATAATAGTTAAATAATCATATTGATTGTGAAAGCAGCAGACATTAGGTCTGCTGCTTTTTGCGTAGTTGGACTATGTGTTGTAGTAGAATGCATAGATTGTAATGCAATTGAATTTATACCCTTCTTCTGTGCAATCGAAAATAATTATTATTATATTTTGTAATATCAAAATACAAATATTTATATATATAATTGTGACTATGGATACGTTTTCAAGTATTACATAAGCGTATAATGTACATATAAAAGTTTCTATATATGCTTAATAAATATAAGCCAAGAGGTAGTACTATGATTACAGAAGAAGTAAAAGAACGTTTGATTGCAGATTATCCAAAGTTTGAAGATATGACACGCAAGTTTTATAAGAAAGAGATGTCTATTGCGGACTATAAGGGCCAGTCCGGCGCATATGGTAGCTACGCCGAACGTGGTGCTGCTACGGGCATGAGCCGTTGGCGTTTTAATTGTGGTCGCATCAAACAAGAACAAATGCGGTTCTTAGCAGATACTATCCGCAAGTACAATCTTACACATATTCATTTCACAACCGGTCAATGCTTACAAATGCATGGACTCGATGGGGAAACTATTTTACAGCTCTTCAAGGAATGTTATGAACATGGCATTTATAATCGCGGTGCAGGCGGCGATAATCCAAATGTAGTAGCCAGTATCTTACGCGGCATTGATCCTCGCGAGACTTTTGACATTTCACCATATGCGGCAGCCATTAGCGAATTTCTTATGGAGCAAATGTTTTATATCAAGATTCCCCGTAAATTTAAGATGGGTATCGATAATGGATTTGATAGCACACCACATGCTACCTTTAAGGATCTTGGGTTTAACTTAACAAAACATCATACCTTTGATGTATATGCGTGTGGTGGTATTGGTCCTAATCCTCGCATCGGTATTCCCGTAGCTCGTGATGTGCAACCTGAGGATGTTTTATATCATGTGAAAGCTATGCTCATGGTATTTGCAAACCATGGTAACTTTAAAAATCGCGGCAAAGCACGTACCCGTTATATGCCTGCAGAAATGGGGGGCGCGGAAGCTTTCATCAAAACCTATGAAGAAACATTGGCAACGGTGAAAGAGGTTGAAAAATTGACCATTAATCCTGTAGATTATGCTTATGAAATTACGAAGACGGGCAAGCGCGATGATTCGGTAGAAAATCATCGTATTCATCGCCAAAAACAAGAAGGTCTGTACTTTGTAGAATACCACCCAGTTGGTGGCGATGCGAACGTTGAACATATATTGGCGGCCCTTGATTATGCTGTTACATTAGACCAAGTGGAGGCTCGCATTGCACCGGATGAAGCCTTCTTTTTCATCAATTTGACCGCTGACGAAGCTAGAAAAATTGCGGAATTAACAGATGATAGCGCACGCGATGATTTTCGTCGTTCCGTATCTTGTGTGGGCTCTACAGTTTGTCAAATCGGAATGCAAGATTCTAATGGCTTGCTAAAGGCTGTCTTTGATCATCTTGAAGAAAAAGGTATTGATACGAAAAAATTGCCGCGAGTACATATTTCTGGTTGCCCACATTCTTGTGGGACTCATCAAATTGGGGAAATTGGATTTCATGGTGCTGTAAAACTCGTAGATAAGAAACCACAACCTGCTTTCATTATCGTAGATGGTGGTTCAGAAC
>OGXM01001856.1_pt1 | contig 10915 bp, 9 predicted proteins | sample 1576271 | NCBI WGS metagenome assembly OGXM01 (sample SAMEA3541579, study PRJEB24748) | human gut metagenome | biome: human gut; feature: human-associated habitat; material: faeces | place: China | collected 2012 | reverse complement strand
AGCACTTACAGCTCAGGTTACTTATCTCAAGGCTTCTGGCGATACCGTCAAGTCGCTCATCCTCGTAGCAGCCCGTCCTGCGATGGGTAAAACGGCTTTCACCTTGAACATCGCCCAAAACGTAACGATGCTATACGACAAGACGGTAGCCTTCTTCTCCCTAGAAATGGGCAAGGAGCAGCTCGTTGCTCGTATTCTGTCCTCCGTGGCAGGCGTGAGCTCTGAAAAACTGCGCCGTGCGAACATGGACCCAGCAGACTGGGAAAAGGTTATCGCTGCAGCGGACCGGATGAGTAAAGCCAAGCTCTTTATCGATGATACGCCGGGCCTTACCGTACAAGATATGCGCTCTAAATTGCGCCGTCTTAAGGTGGAACATGGTCTCGATCTTGTTATCGTCGACTATATTCAGTTGATGCAAGGCCGCAACTCCGGCAAGGGCAGCGAGAACCGTCAACAAGAGGTATCTGAAATCTCTCGTAACCTCAAATTGATTGCTCGTGAGTTCAATGTGCCTCTCATCGCCTTGTCTCAGTTGTCTCGTGGTGTTGAAAGCAGACCAGATAAACGGCCTGTACTGTCTGACCTTCGCGAATCTGGTTCCCTCGAACAAGATGCGGATATCGTTATCTTCTTGTATCGCGATAAATATTACGATGAAAACTCTGAAATGGGTGATAAGGCAGAGGTTCTTATCCGTAAACACCGTAATGGTGCAGTGGGGAGTGTAAAACTTCTATTTATTGGCGAGTTAACACGATTCTTAGATACGGTAGACGAAGATCGGGTTGGTCCTGAACAATAAATGTAATCTGTCGTCGGGATACATACTTAGAATCAAAAAAATTCAAAGCACAAAGGTATCTATTATTAGAAATATGTCTAATGATAGATACCTTTTTTTAGTTAAAATTATTTGCATAATAGCAAACATACGTTTGAAAATACTGCGTATTTTTGTTATACTAATGATAGAAATTATGAGGATACTAATTTTTGTGAAAGTCAATCCATTAGCGTTTTAAGGAGGTGTTGGTATGGGTTCAGCTGATACAAATCGGATGTATATGTGTATTGATTTAAAGAGCTTTTACGCATCCGTAGAATGTGCCGATTTAGGTGTGGATCCCTTTACAACACCATTGGTGGTGGCCGATAATTCGCGTGGCAAGGGAGCGATTACATTGGCCATCTCTCCAGCGCTTAAAAAGCTAGGCGTTAAAAATCGGTCTCGCTTATTTCAGATTCCGTCACATATTGAATACATCACGGTAAAACCTCATATGAAACGGTATATGCAGGCGTCGGCGCAGATTTATGGGACGCTACTAAATTACATATCCCCTGAGGATATTCATGTGTATTCTATTGATGAATACTTTATAGACATCACGCCATATACGAATTTGTACAAGAAAACGCCTCGTCAGTTGGCTCAACTCCTGCTTGATGCGGTGCTCGACGCTACTCATATTTACGCTACTGTTGGCATTGGGACTAACTTATTCCTCGCTAAAATTGCCCTCGATATACTGGCGAAGCATGCGCCGATTTTATCGGGTATCTTGATGAAAGCCTTTTTAAAGAGCAAATTTGGCATCATCAGCCCATTACGGATATTTGGCAAATCGGCAGCGGTATCGCCAATCGTTTGCGTAAATTTGGCGCCTTTGATTTGCATGGCATCACCCAAGTACCGGAACATAAATTATATAAGGAATTCGGTGTGAACGCAGAGCTGTTAATCGATCATGCGTGGGGTCGTGAAAGCTGCACTATTGCCGATATTCACGCCTATAGACCATCTAAGCATTCTCTTTCACAAAGCCAAATTCTATTGCGCAATTATACGGCTGATGAGGCGCGATTGCCCATGCGTGAAATGGTAGAGTCCTTAGTTCTTGAACTGTTACAGATTAAGGCAGTTACAAAGTGTATTCATGTTCACATCGGCTATGCAGCAGAGGATGTAAAGTCCACTGGTGGATCCAGGACCTTAGCGCATTATACGGACTCATTTCAAGAGTTATGTCCAGCTGTACTAGCCTTGTTTGATAAATATAAACGGCCTCATGAGTTGATACGACGCATTGCCGTTAGCTTTGAAGATTTAGTTAATAAGGCCGCTGTACCGACTGAAATGGACCTGTTTAGTAGTGCCTTAACGGATACAGCAGAGCAAGAGGAACATATACAGAAAACCATGCTGAATATTAAAGGACGTTTTGGTAAAAATGCTATCCTTCGTGCATCTAGCTTGCAAGAAGAAGGGACCATGCAGTTTAGAAATACATTGGTAGGCGGTCATAATGGAGAGTAGATTTTACAATAGGAATTGATGTATTGCGTGAGGGAAGGTATACATTCATGAAACATCGGATGTCGCGCTTGCAACGGGCTAAACAATTTATGCCCTTTGCGGCGTTAAAGGGATTTGAAACATTGCTGGCAGCCGTAGCACGGCCTAAGGAGTCTCGTGTAGAGTTATCTGAGGACCAACTAGAGGAATTAAATCGTACAATCCAATCATTAACAGACGGAAATTTTGTGCGAGTCCTATATTACAATGGTCATTGTTATACGGAGTTGGTGGGCGCCATAGAGATGATAAATAAGACGGCCCATACTATGTCTATAGAGGGGGTTGAGATTACCTTTAAAGACATAAAAGAAATCAATCTTTATGAATAGAAATAGTCAAAACTATAACGTAAGAATATAGAATTAGCCCATGCGTATAGGTGATACGTATGGGCTGTTTTACGTCTTATTGATTTTGATAATTTTTCTTGACATATCGTATAGATTCTATTAAAATAACATATGAGCGAATATTCATATGTTATTTTAATTCATATAGGATGAAAGCTTTCTGTGCTTTCAAATATAGATAAAGGAGATATCATGGAAGAAACATTACTTCTAAAGGATTTAAACTGTGCGAACTGTGCAGCGAAAATCGAAGATCGTATCCGTAAAATGGATGTGGTAGAAACAGCTAACTTTACACTTGCTACCCATCAATTAAAATTAACTGGGTCTTGGGAGGACCGTGAGGCTCTTAAGCGTGACATTCAAGATATCTGTGATGCTATCGAAGAGGGCGTAACAGTAGCTGATTACGAACGTAAATCTAAAGCGGCTGTGGATGATGGCCGTGAAAACAATCAGGACAATGACGCTGTAACAATTGCAGTTATCGTAGTAGGTCTATTATTTATGATCTATGATGCATTGACTTCCTTTGTTCCATCCATCGGATTGCCAGAATCTATTGAAACTCCGATTTACTACGTTGCTTATGTACTCCTTGCATTTCCTGTATTGCGTACAGCTGCACTTAATATCTTAAAGGGTGAAATATTTGATGAAAACTTCTTGATGTCCATCGCTACATTAGGTGCCATCGCTATCGATGCATTGCCTGAAGCGGTTGGTGTTATTTTATTCTACCGTATCGGTGAATTCTTTGAAGAAAAAGCAACAGATCGTAGCCGTACAGAAATCATGAATGCTGTAGATATGCGTCCTCAAGAGGTGCGCGTTGTAGATACATGCGGCGGTGGCGAAATTGTAGTTATGTCTCCTGAAAAGGTTGAGGTGGGCTGGACTATTGAAGTTCGTCCTGGCGATTTGATTCCTCTAGACGGTACGATTCTTGAAGGTGAAACTCGCGTCAATACGGCTCCTGTAACCGGCGAACCAGTGCCTGTTCGCGCAGAACCAGGTACACAATTGATGTCTGGCTGCATCAATGAAACTGGCCGTATTACGATGCGCGTCGATAAGGTTCTAGAAGAATCCATGGTTACTAAAATTCTCGATGCTGTTGAAAATGCAGCTGCATCGAAACCTAAAATCGATAAATTCATTACGCGCTTTGCTCGTGTATATACTCCAATCGTAGTAGCCCTTGCCCTTGCTGTTGCGATTATTCCATCCCTCATTACTGGCGAATGGCATAGATGGATTTATACAGCCTTAACATTCCTTGTTATTTCTTGTCCATGTGCATTGGTGCTAAGCGTGCCACTTGCATTCTTCTCCGGTATTGGTAACGCATCCAAACATGGCATCTTGCTTAAAGGTGGTCGTGTTATCGAAGCATTGGCTAATGTGAAAGCAGTAGCTCTTGATAAAACAGGTACTATTACATCTGGTGAGTTCAAAGTTCACAACGTAGAAACTGTAGGCTCCCATGTAAGTTCTGGTCAATTATTATCCATGGCGGCAGCTATCGAAGCTGTATCTACACATCCAATAGCAACAAGCATTGTTTCTGAAGCAAAAGATCAAGGCCTTACAGTGGAACCTTCCGATTTCGTTCAGGAATTAGCTGGCGAAGGTATGGTAGGTATGGCAGATGGTCAACAAGTACTTGTTGGTAACCGTCGCCTTATGGAACGCTATAATGTGCAAGGCTATCCAACAGAGGCTGCTGAATATGGCACAGAAGTTCTAGTCGCAGAAGGTAATACATACTTAGGTCGCATCATCATCGCCGATGAAGCTCGTCCTGATTCTGCTGAAGCGATTGCTGATCTTAATGGTCAAGATATTAAAACTGTTATGCTTACAGGTGATGCTGAAGCAAGTGCAAATTACATCGCTAAAGAAACTGGTGTAAGTGCTGTTCGCGCTCAATTGTTGCCTCAAGATAAATTGTCCGTAGTACAAGATATTCGCTCTGAATATGGTCCAACTATGTTCGTAGGGGACGGTATCAACGATGCTCCAGTACTTGCTGGTGCTGATGTTGGTGGCGCCATGGGTAGCGGTGCTGATGCGGCTATCGAAGCGGCAGACGTTGTATTCATGCGTCCGTCCTTGACTGCTATTGCACATATCCTTGACTTGTCCAAAGCGACATTGCGTGTAGCATGGCAAAACGTAGTATTCGCTATTGCTGTAAAAATCCTTATCATGGCGCTTGGCCTCATGGGCTATGCATCCATGTGGTGGGCAGTATTTGGTGATACTGGCGTATCCATCCTTTGTATCTTAACCTCTGTCCGCATCTTGAGTAGAAAATAATACTGATAGATAATAAACTGCTCCTACATTGTATTAGGCAATGAGGAGCAGTTTTTCTATGTAAAACTTTCACAAGAGAATTGAATAGTACACCTAAATAGTATATAATTTTAAAGATGAGATACAGTATTTTCGCTCGGAAGGAGGGATAACATGATTACGGTGTACAAGCACATAGAAGAAGAATTAGTAGCCGATTACACGGTATCAGATGCCACAAAAGGTTCATGGGTAAATTTGGTGAACCCAGACCCCGATGAGTTATCCCTTATCAATATCCTGACGGAAATTCCTACAGACGTATTAAAGACCGCTCTCGATATGGAAGAACGTTCTCACGTGGAGTTAGAGGACAATTATATCTTTGTTGTTATCAACATTCCTGTTGTTCGCGGCAATGATATGTACGATACGGTGCCACTTGGTATCTTTTTGACGCCAGATTTCTTTATTACCATCTGTTTAGAAGAATCTGAAGTGCTCTATCCGTTTATTTCTAATCAGATTTCTACGTTCTATACGTATAAAAAGACCCGTTTCTTGTTCCAAATTTTGTATCGCACGGCGACCATGTTCTTGCGTTACTTGCAACAAATCAACCGTCGTACCGACGATATCGAAGTCCAATTACGTCATACTACAAAGAACAAGGACTTCTTCCAATTGTTGGAATTACAGAAATCCATGACATACTTTACGTCCGCTTTGCGTACGAATGGTACCGTTATGGAACGTTTATTGCGCTTGCGTGGTCACAGTTCCTATAAACACCTTCTCAAGATGTATGAGGAAGATGAGGATCTATTAGAGGACGTTATCATCGAGAATAAACAGGCCATAGAAATGGTTGAAATGTATTCTAATATCTTGATGAACATGATGAACGCCTTTACATCCATCATTTCAAACAACCTTAATATGGTTATGAAAATGTTGGCAGCCTTGACGATTACCTTGGCCGTACCGACCATTATCTTTAGCTTGTGGGGGACCAACGTGCCATTGCCGTTTCAAAACGATGAAAATGGTTTCTTCGAGGTTGTGGGCATCTCCGTGGCCTGTTCCATCGTGGCCATTATTGGCATGTGGAAAAAAGATCTTTTCTAAGATAATAACTATAATAGATATGCTGAAAGCTGGCCTGAGGCCAGCTTTTCGTTTTTAGTATAAGTAGTTCTACGTGATATATATCTTATACTATTTCTATTCAATTGTTGCACGATGTAATAAAAATCTGCTATAATATACCATTATGGAGAGGTGTCCGAGTGGTTTAAGGAGCTGGTCTTGAAAACCAGTGACTCCGCAAGGGGCCGTGGGTTCGAATCCCACCCTCTCCGCCATTCAATTTTATGAATCTTTAGAGACCGGTTGGGCCATTTGTTGCCTGTTGCTCGTTTCTTTTGATATATTACTATACTTGGTAAGGCAATTGGAGCCCGTGCCTTGTATAGTACTATAGAGAACCCTTTATCTAATCGGTAGAGGGTTCTTTTTTTTATTTGAAAAACTCTTTCTATTTATAGTATGATAGCTCTATATGTTATTTTTCTATAGAAAGGAGCTCGTATGAGTAGAATTGTTTTCTCGCGAACTCAGATTTTAATTCTCGTCAGCGTTTGGCTAACGTTTTTGATTAGCTTTGTTATGCGTCTATCTTGGGCGTCATTGATGCCGATTGTCAATGAAGCATTGAATTTTACGCCACAAATGGGGACGACCTATTTATCCGCCTTTTACATGGGCTATGCCATCATGGTATTACCAGGTGGTATCTTAGCGGATAGAATCGGTTATCGTTATACTATATTGGTTAGTTTACTCGCTATGGCAGTCATCACCGCATTGATGAGTACCATTGATAATTATACCTACGGATGGGTGTTGCGTTTCTTATTAGGTATCGTATCCGGTCCTGTACAAGCCTCTTGCTTGAGTGCTATTGGGGATTACTTTGGTCCTAATCAACGTGGCGCAGCCGTTGGTATTTTCATGTCTTGTACATCGCTTGGGGTGGCGACTGTAAATTTATATGCCCCTTATGTAGCAACTAATTATGGTTGGCAAAATGCATTCCTCTTAACTGCTATGTTGCCAATTCTTATCTTTATACTTAGCTACTTTACAGTTCGTAAGCCAAGTGCTGAGATCCTAGCTCAACGTGAAGCGGAGGCTCATGTCGAAGCGGTTCCTGTAGGGAACAAGCCATCCATAAAGGAAAACTTGCTTCACGTATTAAAAAATCGCAATATTCGTTGCCTTGCATTTGCTGGCTTTTTCGCTACCGGTGCTACATGGGCGGTGGCTCAATGGTCAAACTTGTACATGGTAAAACAACTAGGTGTTAATGCCATCTATGCAGGCCATGTTATGTCCGCTTTTGGCTTGGCTGCACTTATTGCAAAGCCAACCATCGGTATCTTATCCGATATTTTGCCGATTAAGAAAAATCATTTAACAGCGCTCGTTATGTTTTTATTTGGACCGGCCTTAATACTCTTTGCGAGCACTACAAACCCAGATATGCTCTTTATTACAGGCCCAATTCTTGGTATTGGCGCATTCATGCACAGTGCGTTGACTAATGCTCTCGTTGTACAATCAGCAGAACCTCACTTGCGAGGTACTACGGCAGGCTTTGTAAACTTATTTAATCAAATCGGTGTTATGTTGGCGCCTATGATTTTAGGTAGTATGCTAACTGCAACTGGTAGCTATAAATCTGCATTGATGACCCTTGCCATTGCACCAGTTATCGGTGCCGTTGCCTTGTTCTTTGTAAGACTAAAAAAATAAATTTCCCTTGTAAAAGTCATAAAACAAACCCTCATCGATAACGATGAGGGTTTTCGTGGTTCTAAATGTTTTTGTAAATAATAATTAATGAGGACCTTGGCCACCGCTACGGCCACCATCTCCGCGACCATTGCCATTACGACCGCCGTTGTCACGATTACCATCGTTGCGATGACTATCGCGATTAGGACTATTAGGCGACATGTCAGCATGACCGCGTCCATGACCATTATCGTTAAGATTCCGGCTATCACGATTCTTGTTATCTCTAAAACCTTGAGGGCCAGGAGGTCCTTGTCGATCTGGAAGAGCAATATTTGGATTAGATGGTTGGAATTTACCCGTTTGAAGTGCATTTAAATTTGGTGAGAAGCGCCCACGGTCACCTAAGCTATCTGGGTTAGGTCCGCCTACATGACCTGGTTGCAAGCTTGGCTGCATATTAGTTGGAGGTGCTGGAGGTGCTGGTATAACACGATCCATTGGTGTAGAAATAACAGCATCTGTAGGAGGCATGAGACCAAATAATACGGTCCGTGTATGTTGATCGACTACAGGAGGGAATACTTGAGGTGGAATATATGGATTATCATATGTATAGGTAATCTTTTCCATCTCTTTAGACGTATTATAGATAAATTCCCCAATGCGTTGTGATGGGCTATTTGGCGCCGCCACATGTTGACCGTAATCCTTTGCTAACCGTTGTTGCGGTAATGTATCGATAGGATACCCATTTTCCGCATAGAATGTTGGTTTCGATATTTTCCACGCAGTCATCGTTACTGGTGCATTAGGTTGTTGGCTATAAAATGTGAAGTTTGTATCATAGTCTGCAATTACGTTATTTTTAGTGTATAAGCTCAATAGTCGAGCTTGTACCGTTTTATAATTAGCGGCAGTCTGTTTTGTATGAATCGAGCTAAGATCGACATACATATGCTCGGTATCGCTAGAATACGCTAGCTGATACTGAGTGGGCTTTTGCTCTATTTCGTATTGTGATATGGCAAATCCCGATTGCGAGGTACACAATAGGGTTCCCACGAGAGCTAATAAATATTTCATTATAATTCTCCTCTCCATGTGAAAAAAGTGTACCATGGTGTACTTAAGAATACATGAAAATGAGTAACATATTGTACTTTATACATATATATTTTACAATGTAGATGAATTAATGTACAGGGAGGAATTTATGAATATAATATGTTTTGGAGATAGCATCACCCGTGGATATGATGTGAGAGAAGGTCTCGGTTGGGTTGAGCTATGTAGTGCCGCACTACCCGCATATCATATGGAAAATCACGGCATCGATGGACTATCTGTGCAAGGTTTAATCAATTATTTAGAATCCTGGTGTATCGACAAGTCCTATGAGGAGAATCGATATATATGCATTATGTGCGGTACAAATGATATTTTGCAAAATCGCGATAGCGACTACGTATATAACAAGCTCATTAAAGCCGCTACCATAGCCGGTGAAAAAGGACATGTTATTATGGGCCTTGAAACGCAAATCGATAGTGAAATGGATGGACTTAATCATGTGGTAGTGGACGTAAACCGTCGTTTACAAGACTATGCCTTAGAACATGGTTTACAAACTATCGATTTTTACACCGTTCTTCATGAAGCCGATCAAATAGGACAAATTGTATTTGCCGGAGAGGTTCATCCAAATGAGCGAGGCTATCGCTTGATGGCCTATAAGGCATTGGAAACATTTACACGATTATAGTAGAAAAGAGCACGTTCCTGTAGGATGTGCTCTTTTCATTATATGTAGTGCTCGACATACGTCGTACACTGGAGGTCTATTATTTTTGTTTAGATGTTTTGTCAGCTGCAGCGTGTGCAGAAGCTGCGATAGCGTAAGCAGTGCCTTTCACAAGTTCATAAGTTTCACCACTGTTACCAGAAACCGTTACAGCTGCTACCGTATCATCAGTGATTGCGAACATAGCTGTTGCATATGGATGTTGTGCACCATTTGGTACGGTTACCGCACCGGATTTTACAACGATGAAACGACCATTATTATTGTATACATCGTAGTTAGCAGCTTGTTTTACGCCATCATAGCTTTCATTATAAGCGAACAATGTGGAAACTTCGCCCAATGTTACTTGGCCAGTTTGTTGCATAGCGCGTAATTTGGATGCAGCTACGGATGTAGGTTGTGTCATGTTAACAGTAACGCGTAAGGATGTGTTGTTTACGATGGCTTCTGTAATAACATTTGTTGTAAATACATTAGCGATGCCATTACCAGCACGGTTGTAAGAACTTGCAGTTTTTACTTGGTAACCATTTGTATAAGCTGGTAAATCGAATGTATAAGAACGACCATTCAACAATACATCAAATGCGTTCAATTGGTTATTTCTGTATGTGGATACATAACCGCTGCCACTTTTGCTGAAAGTAAGTGTAGCCGGTGCATCTACATCTTGTTGTTGAGGTGCATTAGGGCTTGGAATTGGATCCATGATTTGCATGCCTACAGCTGTTGTTTGTGGAGCCACGAAGATTGGGTCGCCTAATTCTTTGGAAACAGGCATTTGTTGGCTCATATCACCTGCTGTATATGGTACAGCTGGTAATGGGGAATAGTTAGGACGTGGAGGCATTGCTACATAGCTTGCTTGTGCAACAGGGGCACTGTTTACAGGTGTGTATTGATATTGAGCTTGTTCTGCTGCAGCGCGTTCATAAGCGCGTGCATTTGCATCCATAGATGCGGCAAATGCAGAAAAAGAAATTGTTGTTGCTGCCAATACAGCAAATGCCGTTGCAATTCGTTTTGTATTCATAATAAAGACTCCTAATCTCACATTTTTACAAATAACACTTCATCTATGTTTCATTATACATGATGAGCGTTAATATGTAAATAAAATATAAACAAATTTAATTTTTTTAATTTTTGTAAACAGAATAAGGGAAAAATGAGAATTTGTCAAATACAATTTTAATATTCCATGGTGTACAATAGTATATATATTTATATATCGTATAAATTATCTGTGCTATATATTTTGTTTTAGGGATGATGAAATATAAGCAGAATTACTAA
>OGXM01001854.1_pt1 | contig 10915 bp, 10 predicted proteins | sample 1576271 | NCBI WGS metagenome assembly OGXM01 (sample SAMEA3541579, study PRJEB24748) | human gut metagenome | biome: human gut; feature: human-associated habitat; material: faeces | place: China | collected 2012 | reverse complement strand
GCGACGCAGCGGTACTCATAATTTTCAAACGCCCAGTCGAGCAGGTGCGTGTGGTCGTTCCAGTCGTCCGGATCCGAGAGCGTCACGCACACGAACTGCGTCGTGCCGCGCTGCGCGCAGGACACGAGCGTCCGGCCCGCGGTCTTGGTGTACCCGGTCTTGACGCCGACCGCACCGTCATAGCTGCGCAGCAGGCGGTTGTGGTTCACGAGCGTCTGCCCGTCCACGGTCGTGCTCTTTGTGGACACGATCGCGCGGAATGTCTCATTTTCCAGAGCCGCACAGGCGAGCTTCGCCATGTCGCGCGCCGTGGAATAGTGCCCCTCGGCGTCAAGGCCGTTGGGGTTTTGAAACGCGCTGCTGGTCATGCCGAGCGCGCGCGCCTTGTCGTTCATCATGCCCGCAAACGCCGCCACAGAGCCTGCAGTGTGACACGCGAGCGCGATGGCGGCATCGTTGCCGGACACGAGCATCAGGCCGTAGAGCAGCTCCTCAACCGTGTACGTCTCGCCGGCGCGCAGATACATCGACGAGCCCTCGACCGCCGTGTATTCCGGCAGGATCTCGACCGGTTCGTCGAGCGCGCAGTGTTCGAGCACGACGAGCGCGGTCATGATCTTCGTCGTGCTGGCAATGCCGAGCCGCTCGTCCGCGTTCTTTTCATAGAGCACGGCACCGGTATCGAGATGCACGATAATGGCGGCCCTGGCCGCATTGTCCGTCCCGGCGGCATGTGCGCGCGGCGTGAAAAGCAAAGAAATGGCCAGCACGCAGGCAAGGCCAAAAAACATCCGTTTCAAAACAAGCACCACCCTTTCCAAGTTTCGGGCGGTGCTTATTATGGGCACTTTCGGTGCGGTTTATGCTTTGTCGGCCTTGCGCTGGTCGATAAACTGGTCGATGCGGTCGATCACCTGCGGGGTCATGTCGATCAGGCGGTCAAACGTGTTCGATGCCGGCGGCATGACGTTGAGCATGCGCACATTGCCGTCCTTGACGATCAGAAAGCCCATTGGCTCGACCTTGACGCCTGCGCCGCTGCCGCAGCCGACGCCGTTTTTGTTCTCCTTCATCGGGAACTCCGACCCGCCGCTGGCAAAGGCGAAGCTGACGCGGGACAGCGGAATGAGCGTGATGTCGTCCGGCGTCGTGATCGGTTCGCCGACGACGGTGTTCGTGTCCACCATTTCCTTGATCTTGCTCATGGTCGCAGTCATGACTGCACTGATTTCATTATCCATTGCTGACCTTCCTTTCCTGCGTGGCCGGCGCGGTCTTTGCGCGTGCGGCCCGGGCCTGTTTCGCGTGCATTTTCTGTTTCAGAAATCCTGCGCCGAACGCCAGCGCGATGATGACGATCTGTCCGATACGGATCGTGCAGACGATGCGCGCGTCGATGCGCGGCCGCTCTGCCTGAAAATCCACACCGGTCTGAATGTCCCGCGCGTCGATGCGCAGCGCCCGCTCCGCCAGCGGCGTGAGCGCGCCGAGCGCGGCGTTGACATAGCCGAACGCCAGCGCCGTGTCGTACGGATCCGACGCGCCGGAGACAAACACCAGCCGCAGCAGCTGCACACGCAGCCGCTGCCGGAAGCGATCCAGCGCCTGCAGGCCGAGCTTTGCAAGGGCGAGGATCGTCCGGATATCCGGCGGGGCGGATCGCTTTTTCGGCTTTTCCTTCTTCGGTTTTGGGGGCTTTTTCTTCTTTGGCTTCTGGTCCGGCGGTTTCGGCAGGAGCCGGAGCCGGAACGGGCCGATGCGCGCCGCGAGCGAAAACACATCGTCCGCGTAGGCGGCGTCCACGCCGACCGGCAGCAGATTCAGCACCGTCAGCACCAGTGCGATCGCCAGTATGATCCACAGGGCCGTCAATCGGCATCACTCCCCTGTCGGTTTTTCCTCCGTGTCCGTCAGCTCCATCTGCTCGCCTCGGCCGCGCAGCTCCGAGATGGCCTGTTCGAGCTTTTCCGCGCCCTCGTCGGACGACAGATCTGGCAGCACGGGTAGCTCATCGAGCGACTGCATACCCATGGTGCGCAGAAACAGCGCGCTCGTGCGGTACAGCGACGGGCGGCCGGGCGCGTCGAGCTTGCCGCAGGTCTCGATGAGCCCGCGCTCGAGCAGCGTCGTGACCGTGTAGGCACTGTCCACGCCGCGCACCTGGTCGATGTACGCGCGCGTGACGGGCTGGAAATACGCCACGATCGCCAGCACCTCCAGCGCCGACTGCGAGAGCTTGGGCGGCTTGCGCTGCTCGAGCGCGCGGCGGATATACTCCGCATACTCCGGCGCGGAGCACAGCTGCAGCAGATCATTCATCTGCACCAGGCGCATACCGCAGCGGTTTTCCTCATAGGCCGCGGCGAGCTCCCTGGCGGCCGAGACGATCGTCTGCGTCTCCTCGCCGGTGACGAGCGCGATGCGCGACGCCGGCACGGGATCGCCCGCTGCAAATAAAATGGCCTCAATGACCGAAAGTAATTCCTCGTGTTCCATAAAAATTTCTCACTCTACAATGGATTCCAGAATATCGTCCGTGACGCCGCCGGTGAAGCTTGCCACATATTCGCCGTTTTGCTCGGAAAGCATCAGATGGCCGAGGCTGCACAGCTCCAGCACGGACAAAAACGTCGCCACGATCTCGCTGCGGCTGGTACACTGGCTGTAGAGCGCGCTGAGCGGCATGCTCCCCCGCTCGCGCAGCTGGTCAATGAGCGTGCGGCATTTGTCGCGCACGCTGTAGACGATGCGCTTCGGCGCCGCCATCTGCAGCGCATCCGTCGCCGCCGCGCCGCCGCGCGTAAACACCGACAGCAGCGCGCGCAGAAGGTCTGCCTGCTCGATGCGGTAGCGGTATTCCCCCGCTGACTTCGGCAGCGGCTCCGGCGGGCGCGAGAGATAGTGCAGGCCGGTCTGGGCCGCAGCGTCGAGCATCGGCGTGACGGACTTCACAGCCGCATAGGTGTCCTTGCACTTGAGCTGCTCGAGCGATGCGATGAGCTGCTCAAGCTCTGTGACCTCCTTCTCCTCCGTGAGGAGCATACGGGTCTTGATATAGAGCAGATAGGACGCCATCTGCACGAACTCGCTTGCGATCTCGAGATCGAGCTTTTCCATGGCGTTGAGGTATTCCAGATACTGATCGAGGATCTCCGAAATTTTGATGTCCCGGATCTCGATCTTGTTCTTGGACAAAAGCAGCAGAATCAGGCTCAGCGGCCCCTCAAAATCCGCCATCTCGCTCTTGTCGTGGATGACGCCCTCGAGAAAATAGGTTGGATCGGCCGGCTTAGCCGAAGATGCCGATAAGTTCATAGCCCCACTCCGCAAATACAAAGAGTTTGTCAAACGCGGCCTCCGTCACCGTGGTGAGCGGCTTGCCGAGCACGCCGGTGGCGACCAGCACGAGCAGCAGGATCATGCCATAGCGCTCATAGCGCATGAGCTTGGCATACGCCGCGTCGGGCAGCAGCGCAAAGAGCACCTTGGACCCGTCGAGCGGTGAGACCGGGATGATATTGAAAATGGCCAGCGCCAGACTGATATATGCCGTCAGCCAGATCATGTCCAGCAGAAACTGCACCGAATACAGTGCCCGGTACAGCAGGCCGTACAAAAACAGAAACACCAGTGCGAGCAGCACGTTCGACACCGGCCCCGCCAGCGCCGTGAGCGCCATGCCGCGCTTGGGACTGCGAAAGCGCATCATGTTCACCGGCACGGGCTTTGCCCAGCCGAATTTGAACACGACCATCATCAGCAGGCCCATCGGGTCGATGTGCTTCAGGGGGTTGAGCGTGAGCCGGCCGGCGTCCTTTGCCGTCGTATCGCCGAGGCGATAGGCGACATAGCCGTGCGACACCTCATGAAACGTGATGCACAGCAGCGACGGAACGACCGACAGCACGATATTCAGCAGATACGACCAGTCGAGCCCATTCCAGATCGATTGCAGGGTGTTCACGCGCGCACCTCCCATTCCTACAAATTTGCATTATACCAAGTCCCCGCCGAAAAAACAAGTGCAGAGCGCGCGAATGCACGCTCTGCACTTCGGGCAGTTAAGAATGGCCCCGCCATCGCCGGATCGAATGCGCAGCGGGGGTGCTCGAGGGGGCAAGGCCCGCCTCGAATCCAATCAGCCGCCGCGGAAAGCTCTGCCCCGCAGAGCTTCACGGCGCAGAGCGCGCGAATGCAAGCTCTGCGCTTCGGTTCATCCAATGGCGCGAAAGATCTCGCCGAGCAGCGCCTCGCGGCCGGTGCCCTTCTCCGCCGAAAACGGCAGGAGCACCGCATCGTCCGGCAGCAAAAGCGTGGCCCGGATGCGCGCAAGGTTCGGCTCGATCTCCGACTTTTTGAGCTTGTCGCACTTGTTGGCCACGACGACCATCGGACAACCGGTGGAATGAAACCACGCAGCCATCGTCTCATCGTCGGCCGTGGGCTTGTGGCGGGCGTCGACGATCATGACGCCGAGCGTAATGCGCGCGGGGTCTGCGAAGAAGTCCTCCATGAGCTTGCCCCAGCGTGCGCGCTCCGTCTTGGCGACGCTGGCGTAGCCATAGCCCGGCAGGTCGACGAAGTATGCCCGGCCGTCGATGCAAAAATAGTTCACATGGACGGTCTTGCCGGGCTGCGAGCCGACGCGGGCAAAATTCCTGCGGTTGAGCAGCCGGTTGATGACCGAGGACTTGCCGACGTTCGACTTGCCGGCAAAGACGATGCACGGCAGGTCGGCAGCGAGAAAGCCGGACGGGCTGACGGCGGACTTGAGAAACTCCGCCTTATTCAGGTTCAGTGTCGCCATGGCAGTCTCCTCACTGGCGCAGGTTCACGTTCGCCGCGTCGCCGGGCGCATCCTTGTGCGCCGCCTTGACGGCCACGGCAAACCGGCGGCCGAACGCGACGTCCAGGATCTTGTCCACATGGTCGGTCGTGACGAATTTGAGCGCACTGCGCACGGTCGGGTCGATCTCCTCGAGATCCTTTTCGTTCTCACGCGGGATGATGACCGTCGTAATGCCGATGCGCATGGCGGCCATGGTCTTTTCCTTCAGGCCGCCGATCGGCAGGATGCGGCCGCGCAGCGTGATCTCGCCCGTCATGGCGAGGTCGCGGCGGACCGGCGTATTCGTGAGCGCGGAGATGACCGCGATGCAGATCGTGATGCCGGCCGACGGGCCGTCCTTCGGGATCGCGCCCTCTGGGAAGTGGATGTGGATATCCTTCTTCTTATAAAACTCCGGGTCGATGCCGAGCATCTGCGCGCGGCTGCGGATATAGGTGACAGCGGCCTGCGCCGACTCCTTCATGACGTCGCCGAGGTTGCCGGTCAGCTCCAGCTTTCCGGTGCCGTCGAGCACGGCGGCTTCAACATCGAGCACTTCCCCGCCGACGGATGTCCAGGCAAGGCCGCGCACAAGGCCGACCTCATCCTGCGCATAGACGTGCTCCGGCTCAAAGCGCGCGGGGCCGAGATAGTTGGCCACGCTGCCTGCGCGCAGCTGCACGCTCTTGCACTCGCCGAGCGCGATGCGCTTGGCCGTCTTGCGGCAGACGGCGGCGAGCTCGCGCTCGAGCACGCGCACGCCGGATTCGCGCGTATAGAGCGTGATGATCTCGCGGATGGCATCGTCGCTCACGCGCAGCTGCGACGGCTTGAGCCCGTGCTTTTTGCGCTGCTTGGGCAGCAGATGCTGTTTTGCGATCTGGAGCTTTTCCTCGTCGGTATAGCTCGAGAGCTGGATGACCTCCATGCGGTCGAGCAGCGGGCGCGGGATGGTGTCAAGCGTGTTGGCCGTCAGGATGAAAAACACATCCGACAAGTCGACCGGGATCTCCATGAAGTTATCGCGGAAGTGGTCGTTCTGCTCTGCGTCGAGCACCTCCAGCAGCGCCGACGACGGGTCGCCGCGGTAATCACTGCCGAGCTTATCGATCTCGTCGAGCACCATGACGGGGTTCATGCTGCCGGCGATGGTCAGGCCGTTGATGATGCGGCCGGGCATGGCGCCGACATACGTCTTGCGGTGGCCGCGGATCTCCGCCTCGTCGTGCACGCCGCCGAGAGAGATACGCGCGAGCTTGCGGTTCGTGGCGTGGGCAATGCTCATGGCAATGCTCGTCTTGCCGGTGCCCGGAGGGCCGACAAGGCACAGCACGCCGCCCTTGACATCGGGCGCGAGCTGGCGCACGGCCAGATACTCCGTGATGCGGTCCTTGACCTTTTCGAGGCCGAAGTGCTCTTTGTCCAGCACCTCGCGCGCGGCGCGCACGTCGAGCGTTTCCTTCGTGCGCGTGTTCCACGGCAGCTCGAGGCAGATGTCCAGATAATTGCGGATGACAGCCGCCTCCGATGAGCCGAACGGCTGCTTTTTGAGCCGGTCGACCTCTTTGAGCAGGCGCTGCTCGGAGTCGGCCGGCAGGTGCAGGGCGAGGATCTTCTCACGGTAGTCCGCGCTCTCGGAGTCCGGATCGTCGGACTCGCCGAGCTCCGCCTGAATGATCTTCATCTGCTCGCGCAGCAGATACTCCTGCTGCGTCTGATTCAGCCGGTCCTGTGCCGCCTCCTCGAGCTGATGCTGCAGGCCGAGCACGCTCGTCTCGTGCAGCAGCATTTTCGAGAGCTTGGACAGTCTCCGGCTCGGGCGCGTCTCCTCCAGCAGCTCCTGCTTCTCTTCCGGACGCAGGAACACGTGCTGGGAGATAAAATTCGACACGAACGCCGCGTTCGTGCTGCCGAGCACGCTGATGACCGACTCCGGCGCCATGTTGCCGGACGCGGTAACATAGGCATCAAACAAATTGCAGCAGTGACGGATGAGCGCCTCGGTGCGCGCCATTTTCCGCTCTTGCACATCCGGCATCGGCTCGACCTCGGCCACAAAGCAGGGCATGTCCGTGCGCACGGCCAGCGTCCGGCCGCGCTCGATGCCCTCGGCCATGACGCGGATGGTCTTGGTGCCGGGCTGCTTCATCATCTGCTTGATGCGGCAGACCGTGCCCACGCCGTACACATCGTCCGGGGTGGGAATGTCGGTCGCAATGTCTTTCTGCGGGACCAGGTAGATGATCTGATCGTCGCTCATGGCCATGTTCAGCGCCGCGATGGACATGCTGCGCTCGACCTCGAAGGTCAGCATCATGCCCGGAAACACGGTCAGGCCGCGCAGTGCCATCATGGGCAGGCTGCGCCGGGCGGTGAATTCCGCATGATCCATAGTCGTTGTGTTATCCATTCAGATTCCTCTTTCGCTCAGGGGTCTTGGGGGCAGGAGGCAATGGCTCACTGCTCCCGGCGCTCGATGCGCGGCGGCTCAGTGCCGTCCACGCTCGCCGCGGTGATGGTGATCTTGGCGATCGTCGGGTCCGACGGAACGGAGTACATCAGGTCCGTCATGACGCCTTCCATAACGCTGCGCAGGCCGCGGGCGCCGATCTCCATTGCGATCGCCTTATCCGCAATTTTACCCAACGCTTCATCTTCAAATTCCAGTTCGACGTTATCAAACTGCATCAGCGCCTGATACTGCTTGGTCAGGGCGTTTTTAGGCTCTTTGAGGATACGCACCATGTCCTCGCGGCTCAGACTGGCCAGCGCCGTGATGACCGGCATGCGGCCGATCAGCTCCGGGATGATGCCGAACTTCAGCAGGTCGTGCTGCTGCACGTTTTTCATGATCTCGGTCAGGTCGCGCTCCTTGGCGCTCTGGATCTCGGCGCCGAAGCCCATGGACTTCTTGTCCATGCGGCGCTCGATGATCTTGTCCACACCGTCGAACGCGCCGCCGCAGATGAAGAGGATGTTCGTCGTGTCCACCTGGATGAACTCCTGCTGCGGGTGCTTGCGTCCGCCCTGCGGCGGGACGTTTGCGACCGTGCCCTCGAGCAGCTTGAGCAGCGCCTGCTGCACGCCCTCGCCGGAGACGTCGCGCGTGATGGAGGTGTTCTCGCTCTTGCGGGCGATCTTGTCGATCTCGTCGACATAGATGATTCCGCGCTCGGCGAGCTCCACGTCGTAATCCGCCGCCTGCAGAAGACGCAGGAGGATATTCTCCACATCGTCGCCGACGTAGCCCGCCTCGGTGAGCGTGGTCGCGTCCGCGATGGCGAACGGCACCTTGAGGATGCGGGCGAGCGTCTGGGCAAAGAGCGTCTTGCCGCTGCCAGTGGGGCCGAGGAGCAGGATGTTGCTCTTTTGCAGCTCCACCTCGTCGTCGCCGCCGAAGAAGATGCGTTTATAGTGGTTGTAGACGGACACGGACAGCGCGACCTTGGCCGCCTCCTGCCCGATGATATACTGGTCGAGCACCTCGCGAATTTCGCGCGGCGTGGGGATGGAGTCGGGCGCTTCCAGCTCGTCGTGCGGCTCATAGCCGTCCTCCAGCACGTCCATGCACAGGCGGACGCACTCATCGCAGATGCGCACGCCCGGCCCCTGGATCATGCGGTGCACTTCGTGCTCGCTCTTGCCGCAGAACGAGCAGCGAAGCTCTTTTTTCCTATCTTCACTCATAAGTCAAACTGTCCTTATCTCTTGTAAATGACCTTGTCCACAAGGCCGTAGGCCTGCGCCTCATCCGCCGTCATCCAGTGGTCGCGCTCGGAGTCGAGCTTGACCTGCTCGGGCGTCTTGCCGGTGTTCTCGGCCAGGATCTTATTCAAGCGCTGCTTGATGCGCAGGAAGTGCTCCACGTCGCTCTCCATATCCGTGACCTTGCCCTGCGTACCGGCGGAGGGCTGGTGGATCATAATCTCCGCGTTCGGCAGCGCAATGCGCTTGCCCTTAGCGCCGGAAGAGAGCAGGAACGCGCCCATACTGGCGGCAAGACCCACGCAGATGGTGGACACATCACATTTGATATACTGCATGGTGTCGTAGATCGCCATACCGGCCGTCACGCTGCCGCCGGGGGAGTTGATATAGAGCTGAATGTCCTTGTCGGGGTCTTTGGCCTCAAGGAACAACAGCTGCGAGACGATCAGGCTCGCGGTCGCATCGTTGACCTCTTCGCCGAGGAAGATGATACGATCTTCCAGCAGGCGGGAGAAAATGTCGTAAGAGCGCTCACCGCGGTTGGTCTGTTCAATGACGTAAGGGACTAAACTCATTTTGGTAACCTCCTTGTTCATACCCTGTTCAAAAAAATGGTATGTACACAATCAACCACAAATGGCAGGCATTTGTGGTTGATCGTCGTTTCTATCTATTATGGCCGCTTTTGCCGATTATTCAGCCTTTTCTTCTTCCTTCTTGGCAGTCTTCTTGGCAGCGGTCTTCTTAGCGGGCTTTTCCTCGCCCTCAGCGGCTTCGCCCTCGGCTTCCTTCTTGGGAGCCTTCTTCTTTTCGATCTTCGCGCTGTCCACGACGACGCTGATGGCCTTGTCGCGGATGATCTGCGTGCGGACGGACATGGCGTCAAGATACTTCTTCAGCTCGCCCACGTCCATGCTGTACTTCTCAGCAAGGTCGTTGTACTGCTTTTCGACCTCCTCGTCGGTGGCCTCGAGCTTCTCTTCCTTGATGATGGCGTTCACGGCGAGGTCCATGCGCACCTGACGGGTCGCGGGCTCCTTGCCCTCCTCCAGGAACTTGGCTTCATCCATGTTGGTCATCTTGCAGTACTGGTCATAGGGGATGCCCTGAGACTGTAAGCGCTGCTTGAACTCCTCGAGGAAGCGGGCGCACTGCTCATCGATGAGCGCATCGGGGATGTCGCACTCGATGTTCGCGGCGACCTTCTCCATCAGCTCGTTCTCGACGGCATACTTGGCGGACTGCTCGCGCTGCTCGGTGATCTCGCGCTTGATGCTGTCCTTGAGCTCCTTGAGCGTGTCGTACTCGGACACGTCCTTGGCGAAGTCATCATCAAGCTTGGGAAGCTCCTTGCACTTGATCTCCTTGGCCTTGACGTGGAAGACGACCTTCTTGCCGGCGAGGTCCTTGTGATAATCCTCGGGGAAGGTGATGTCGAGATCCTTCTCTTCGCCGGCCTTCATGCCGATGACCTGATCCTCAAAGCCGGGGACGAAGCTGCCGGAGCCGAGCTCGAGCTCGTAATTCTCGCCCTTACCGCCCTCGAACGCTTCGCCGTTGTCGAAGCCCTCGAAGTCGATGACGGCGATGTCGCCCTTCTTGGCCTTGCGGTCAACGGTTTCGGTGCGGGCATTGCGCTGTGCCATGCGGTTCAGCTCAGCCTTAACGTCAGCCTGCAGAACCTTAACGGTCTCCTTCTCAACCTCAATGCCCTTGTACTCGCCGAGCTCAACTTCCGGCTCAACCGGTACCTTGGCGATGATGGTCAGCCCGCCCTCTTCTGCCGGGTCGCCCAGATCAACGTCTGCACGGCCGACCGGCTTGATGCCGGACTTCTCAACAGCCATTTCCATAGCGTCCGGGTAAATGATATTGAAAGCCTCTTCAAAGAACACGCCTTCGCCGTACAGCTTCTCGATCATCTTGCGCGGTGCCTTGCCCTTGCGGAAGCCCGGAACGGTGATGTTCTTGCCGGTCTTCTTGAATGCCTTGTCCTTAGCTGCTTCAAACTCAGCCTTGGTGATCTCGATAGTCAGAGCAACGACGCTGTGCTCCTGCTTTTCAGTGTTTTTCAGTTCCATGTTGCCAATCTCCTTACTTACTTTCGATTGTATCTAAATCATTCTATCAGATTTTTCTCATGATTTCCATAGTTTTTTCTATTTTTTCAGAAAAACCGGGGTAAAATCTACAAAATCACCCGAAACGAGCTTCCACTCGATGCCCTCGGCCTCGCCTGTGACCGCGTATCTAAGGCTGTTTCCGTGCAGATGCCCATAAACGCAGCGCTTTACGCCGTATTTTTTGAGCAGTTCGACGATAGCCTCGCAGCGGTAGGTCGAGTACAGCGGCGGATAGTGCAGGAAGCAGATGATCTCC
>OGXM01001853.1_pt1 | contig 10925 bp, 10 predicted proteins | sample 1576271 | NCBI WGS metagenome assembly OGXM01 (sample SAMEA3541579, study PRJEB24748) | human gut metagenome | biome: human gut; feature: human-associated habitat; material: faeces | place: China | collected 2012 | reverse complement strand
TCCTCGGCCAACTCCATGAATATCGGGCGGCTGCTGCCGCAGATTGTATACTATTTCTATGGGCGGCTTGAAGTGCATTCCCCGCAAATTCTTCCTTTCCATGAAAGCGTAATTGGCCGGGAAACCCACCGTATGAAGCCCTGTCGGCAGCCGTGTTCCGCATCTGTAAAATCCCGGAACGGTTCAGACAGAGAGAAGAATCGAAAAAAGGGTAAAAAAGCAGATGTTTCACGGCATAAAAGACAAGTGATGGACAAGAAAAATTGTAAAACAGGCAAACGCATGAAAAGGCAGGTTGAAAAAATCCTGATGGTTATCAATGTCAAATGGGAAATCATAGATATTCTTCAAATAACCAATCGGCGTTTTATGTACAATCCGCAAACGGGAACTTTAATTTTAGGAGACGAAATCTACGGTAAAACCATTTGCAGTTCCCATTCACAAGAGTTCCATGCGTCAAGAGCAGAAGGCTGTTTCGATGATTATTTGCGCGGGTGGATTGGCACATCGAAAAGCTACCCTCACGGGATTATCCATTTTGCCCCCGCCGTCATCATGGAACAGTTCGACAGAGGGTTTGACGCATTACAAATGTTCGCCGGACTTGAAGGCGTAAACGGAGATACTATCGTCAGAGGGTTTTGTACTTTGCCAGAACAAAGGATGGGCGATTTGCTGCATTCCTCCCTTTGAGATACCGGTTCTGACAAAATAAGCTATGATAAGGTATCGTGCCTATGACAACATCGTCGGTGAAGGGCACGATACCCGTTTGTAAATTACCGCAACTCCGTTGGCGGTTTCCTTTTATACCTCTCTCTTTTCCTCTGCTCTTATACTTGGGCGAAGCCCTCTTCCCTTTATATCAATTATATGTATAACCTCTACGGTCTCCTCTCTGCCGTCACCGTCCGATTTTTCAGATGCAAAGGTAGGCTGCCGCGCTTGATCCGGCGGCTTGAAGTGTATTTCTTGCAAATTCTTCCTTCTACGAAGAGTAATTGGCAAGAAAAGCCGTCGTATGAAGCTGTACCGGCAGCCGGGTACCGCATCTATAAAATCCCGGAACGGTTCAGGCAGAGAAAGGAACCGAAAAGAGGGAAAAAATAAACAGTTAGGTAACGGCAGGACCAACCACCTTGCCACAAACAATTTTCTATTATGTTACATGTTCACACTATCGGACGCATCGGCAAAGATTGCCAAGTAATTTCAGGAGCACACGGCTCATTCATGGCTATGGACATAGCCGTTGACGATTATTCAAAGGGGCAAAACATCACCACTTGGATAAGGGTACGCAGCAACAAGGACAACCATATCCGCTTGTCCGAATATCTGACGAAAGGGAGACTCATACTTGTTGACGGCACGCTGTCATCTTCCCTGTGGAAAGACAAGAACGGCGAGAGCCAGATACAGCTCTCCATCACGGCAGAGAGTATTGCCTTTATCAATACCGGAAGGCGGGAAGGCGCGGCAGCCGGAGAGGACAATGCAGTAAGCGGAGCAGACGGCGCACCCGTTCCTCCTGCAGATTTCCCGCAGGACGAAAAGGAGGATTTGCCTTTCTGATAAGAGAGTAAACCTTTGAAAATAAGCGAATACTAAATGTAGTATATCCTATATGTAGTAGATTAGTAAGCCACTCGTCTGCGAATGTAGGATATACTACTCTTAGTCAAACTTTATTTTAGTATAGTAGTAAATACTAAAATACTACACTGCTAAAACAATAGTTTTTAGTGAATTAGTATATACTAATTTTAGTATTTACGAAAAATAGTATTAACTTTGCAAGTGGAATAAAAGAGTGAAACGATGACAAAAATAATTGCGGTCTTGAACCATAAGGGAGGGGTCGGAAAGACGACCACCACCATCAATCTGGCTGCGGCCCTGCAGCAAAAGAAAAAGCGCGTGCTGGCTATCGACATGGACGGTCAGGCGAACCTTACGGAATCCTTCGGCCTCTCCATTGAGGAAGAACAGACGGTGTACGGGGCGATGAAAGGCAAATACCCCTTGCCATTAGTTGAAACGGCAGGAGGTGTAACCGTCGTACCGTCCTGCCTCGACCTCTCGGCTGCCGAGGCAGAACTCATCAACGAGCCGGGACGGGAACTGATATTGAACGGCCTGATTGGCAAGTTGCTCGAAAACCGGAAATTCGATTATATCCTTATCGACTGTCCGCCCTCGTTGGGGTTGCTGACGCTGAACGCCCTTACCGCCGCAGACTACCTGATTATCCCGGTACAGGCACAATTCCTCGCCATGCGCGGCATGGCCAAGATCATGAATGTGATTGCCACCGTCCAGGAACGCCTGAATCCGAAACTCGCTATTGGTGGCATTGTAATTACCCAGTTCGACAAACGCAAGACACTGAACAAAAGTGTGGCCGAACTCGTCAAGGATTCATTCTGCGAAAAGGTGTTCAAGACCGTTATACGGGATAACGTATCTTTGGCCGAAGCTCCCATAAAGGGCAAGAACATCTTCGAGTATAGCAGGAACAGCAACGGAGCCAAGGACTACATGGCACTGGCGCAAGAGGTACTGAAATTAAAATAATCCCGATATGAGCAAGAGCGATTTACTGAAAGACAGCATGAAAGGCGGACTGGACGGGTTGCTGTCACCTACGAAAAAGACTACCGGCGGAAAACAGCCGGTAGCAGCCCCCACGGAAAAAGAAACGGCGGTTCATTGCAACTTCGTCATCAACAAAAGCATTCATACCCGTATGAAATTCCTCGCCATCAAGAAGAACATGTCGCTGAAAGACATCGTGAACGAGGCAATGAAAGAGTATCTGGAGAAGAACGAACAATAAACACAGGCATGGCTACCGCGTCTGCCCACCCCGGAGACGGCAGCCATGCGTCCTTTTTTATCCGCCCGCTGTTTCCATAGGGCGCATTCCTCCTTTATAGTCTTACCATCTTTCTCTTTTTTACCTGCCCGCAAGTACAGGCACATGGCCCGTTTTATCCCTATTCTAACCCTGACGGGCATATCCCTTTTCTACCGATTCCCTTACCGCTTTCCCGGCTTCATTCTCTGCCGTCACCGTTGTGTTTTATCAGATGCAAAGGTCCGCTGTCGCGCTTGATACGGCGGCTTGAAGTGTATTTCCTGCAAATTCTTCCTTTCTGCGAAAGAGTAATTGGCAGGAAAAGCCGTCGTATGAAGCTGTACCGACAGCCGTGTACCGCATCCGTAAAACCTCAAAGCGGTTCAGGCAGAGAAAGGAACCGAAAGGAGGGAAAGAAAAAAACAACGTAAAATTGACAGCGATATGGATAAAATCAAATTGGTAGTTTACAACGAGTACGCACTGGGTTATATCATGCCCGAACAACCCGGCAAAGTTTGTACGTTGGTGGATAGGATAACGCTCGGCGCACCGTTTCGGACAATGAATGAACCCTATTTCATCGGGAAAAGAGATACCGTCAGACTGGCGGGCAGAAAGGACTTTGACACGTTTCGGATAGTGTTCGACGGGTACGACAATCCGGAAATATACGAGTATGACACCGCACAATAAAGACAATAGTAATCAAACAATCTAATGTAATAACAAATTAAAATTTATGAATTATGGAAACAGCGAACATTCAATCAGTAGTAGAGAACAACATCGTATCAGTTGCATTGATGAATATTCAACCGAGCAACTATAACCCACGCAAGCACTTTGACGAGGCGAGCCTTGCCGAACTGGCCGAGAGTATTCGTCAGCAGGGAGTATTGCAACCTATCGGCGTGCGCCCCATTGTGGACACCGACCGCTTCGAGATTATTTTCGGAGAGCGCAGGTATCGTGCCGCCCTTATGGCAGAACTGACCGAAATTCCGGCTGTCATCTTGCATGTTTCGGACGAGACCGCCGCCGAAATGGCCGTGACGGAGAACCTGCAGCGCAAGGACGTTACCCCCATAGAGGAAGCCAACGCCTACCAAAAGCTCATGGAAAGCGGTCGCTACGATGTGCAGTCATTGGCCGTGCAGTTCGGCAAAAACGAGAACTATATCCGTACCCGTCTGAAATTCGTATCATTGATACCCGAAATCGCCGAACTTCTGGAAAAGGACGAAATCACAATCAGTGTAGCGAGTGAGATTTGCCGATACGGTACGGATATTCAGAAAGAGGTGTACTATAAACACTTGAAAGACAGCGACAGCATGTTGTACGACTGTTGGCGAGGACTGAAAGCCGCCGAGGTGGCAAAGTTTATCGAACGGGATTTCACGACAGACCTTAGCCGTTACGCATTCGACAAGACCCTATGCGCCTCATGCCCCCACAATACCAACAACATGATGTTGTTCTGCGAGGGTGGTTGCGGAAATTGCGCCAATCGGAGTTGTCTGGCCGAAATGAACGCTTCCTATCTCGTGGAGAAAGCCTTGCAGTTTGTGGAACAATACCCCTCCGTATCATTGGGCTACCAAGATTTCAACAATAACATGCTTGCGGTGGAACGCCTTACCGCTATGGGGTACGAGGTCGAGCACCTCAATACCTATGCCACGGCATACCCCGAAACGCCGGTAGCACCCGAAAAGGAAGAATACGACACTACCGAGGAATACGAGGCGGCATACAAGGAGTACGAGCAGGATTTCAGCAACTATATGGAAAAATGCAAGTCAATTCATGAACGAATCGATACGGGCGAACTCACGTTTTATATCTGCATCGGGCAGAAAGAAATTACGCTGTGTTACATGGCAAGTGCTGCCGCCAATGCGGACATGGCTACCGAAAAACAACTTTCCCCGGTGGAAAAATTGGAACAGCAGGACAAACGTAACAAGGAAATAGCCGTCGAGAAAACCGTTGCAGACGCTAAGAAACAGATTTTGGACGTTGATACGTCTGAAAGCAAATTCACGCAGGACGAGGAAAAGATGATATATTTCTTCCTGCTGTCGTCTCTCCGCAGGGAACACTTCGGGGTATTCGGTATCGGGGAGAAAAAAGCCTACCAACACCTTGAGGACGAAGAAAAAATGAACATCATCGCCAACCTCACGGCCAAGCAGAAAGCCGTTATCCGCAGGGATTTCTTGATAGACAACTTCAAAGGCGCATACGGCAATAACGCTGCTGCGACCCTCTTGCTCGATTTTGCCCGTAAGCACATGCCCGACACGCTCGCCGAAATTGAAAGTGGATATAATGAGGTGTATGAGAAACGCCATAAACGTATCGAGGAACGCAAAGCCGCCTTGTTGGCAAAGGAACGGCAGACAAAGCCCGAAGAAGCCGCCGAGGCAGAAAATACACAACCCACGGCAGAGGTACAACCCGAAGAACATACGCAACCCGAAGAGGTCGCAGCTTGACCATAATTCAATAGTAGGACGGAGAAATCCGTCCTACTGTCTAACCAATCAAAAGAGGTAATGATGAAATGTAAGGACTGCAAACATTACAACGGTGCGACAATGCCCGGAGCGGGATTGTGCAATGCCACGCAGGCACGTACTTTTGCCACGACGGTCTGTTTCAATGGACTGTTCACCCCGAAAAAACGGCAAGACGAACCGGATAGCAAGACCGGGAAGAAATAGCGCAACGCTACAGAGAGAGAGCCGCAGGAGCGGCTGTCTTTTTTAGCACTGCCGTTGGCAGATCTCCCTTTTTATCCCTTCGTTTTCCTTTTGTACGGAAATCCCTTCGCCAACGGCTCTGCCCGTCGGGACATGCTTTTTCCGGTGCAAAGGTATTGCCTTGGAGGAACATTCAAGTACCGCTACGCTATTTGAACACAATTTTTCAGCAGCTTTCCCGATTTTCAATCGTCCATATTTCGCGGACGCTCAATACCGCAACTATAAAATTCTGCCCAAATTCCTTGCCTGTTTCTCCCTGAAAGGCAATCTTTAATGCACGTAAAAATCAAATCCCGACAGGAGAAGCCTGAAGGCTTCCGAAAGGAGGGAAAAAATAAACAGATTGTTCAACTGATTAATGTTAAGATTTTATGGAAATTCAATTTGCTATCGTGCGTTCCGAAAACAGAGAGTATTTGTGCTACAAAGCAGGTGAAGCGTATGTAGATGCCAGCAACCCTATGATTGCTTTTACCGCAGGTGAAGATGAATTTGAAATCGTAGAGCCGGACAGCTCTTTCAGACAGAAAGAATACGAGTTCAGAGGCGAACGGTATTACCTCGTACCACGGTTTTATCGCAATGGCTGGTTGGCTCTTATCTTGGTAATGGTGGAAGATGAAGACGAATATATCGTACTTTCCGTCAATTTGGAGGAAATGGATGCGCTCGGTTTGCCGGACCGTACCTTTATCGACGTGAACAATTACCCGGATGCGTTGGACTTTTTGGTAGAAAACAGATTGGCGACCGATTCCGGCTACAAACGCAGGAGCGGCTTCGTGGAATACCCTATGGCTATGTTGAACCTGCCGCTTCTTTATCAGCATAACCCGCAAATTTTCCAAAAAGCGAACATCGAGCCATTCGGAGAAGAATGCTTTTGAAAAGGATTGTTCCCAAAAATGAAAGTGTCGGGTTCCGAAGATTGAATGTACAAGATGGCGTACTGATAACACAGTCAGTGCGCTATCTCCTTTGTCTTTATCGCCCGCCTTCGTCCTTTTATAGTCAGCCTCCCGGATACCCCGCCACCGCCCGTTTCCTCTTATAATTGCATTCTTTCCCTTTTGTAGCGGCACGAGCCGCCTGTTTCTCCCGTCCGGCTTTCCCGTCCCTCACCGCACGGGTTTTATCCGATGCGAAAGTCGGTCGTCGCGCTTGATTCTCCGGCTTGAAGTGCACTTCTTGCAAATTCTTCCTTCCCAAGCGAAGCGTAATTGGCAAGAAGAGCCGTCGTATGAAGCTGTGCCGACGACCGTGTACTGCATCAGTAAAACCCCGAAGCGGTTCCAAAGGAAAGGGATCGAAAAAAGGGAAATAAATAATCAATAATTCACAAGACAATGGGAAAATACGATTTTATCAAGACAGGGAATCTGCTTTATTGGCATGACCCGGACAACGGTTTGTCCGATGGGGCTTACCGAGTGATTTCTGCACCGGAAAACATGGAAGACGACAGCATTATTCTGATTTCGTCCGGTACTTCGGAAGCGGAGGTTTTGCCTTCGGAATTATCGCCGATAAACACGGGCAGAAGTCATAAAGAGGATTTTTTGCGCTGGAAAGCGGAACGTGAAGCCGAAGGCATGGAGTTTTATAATCGCCTTTCCGAAGTCATGGAAACGGAGGACGATTTGGCCGTAGGCGACATGGTAGCATTTACAAACGATTATGGAGTAGTATTCGGCCCTCAAGAGGTATTAGCTTTCAGGAAGCCTTGGAATGGTGACAGATGCGTGTATCTTGACAGCGACGCCTATTGGTTTCCCGACCTTTTGCGCAGACTGTGCTATAATGGAGCGAGTATGCCGGAAAAGGACAGCTTTAGGCGCAGGCGTTGACAAATTAGCAAATACAGTAAGAGTTACATTGGGACCAAAAGGAAGAAACGTTGTTCTTGACAAATCTTATGGTGCTCCACTCATCACAAACGATGGTGTGACAATCGCAAAAGAGATCGAGTTAGAAGATGCTTTCGAAAACATGGGAGCACAGTTAGTAAAAGAAGTTGCAACCAAGACAAATGATGTTGCCGGTGATGGTACAACAACAGCAACGGTTCTGGCACAGGCAATGATTCAGGAAGGTATGAAGAATCTGGAAGCAGGAGCTAATCCGATCATCCTCCGCCGTGGTATGAAGAAAGCAACTGACAAAGCAGTAGAATCCTTGAAAGCAATGTCATCCAAAGTAAATGGTAAAGACCAGATTGCAAAAGTTGCAGCAATTTCTGCTGGTGACGAGGAAGTTGGTAACATGGTAGCAGACGCTATGGAAAAAGTTTCCAACGACGGTGTTATCACAATCGAAGAGTCCAAGACGATGCAGACAGAGCTTGACCTTGTAGAAGGTATGCAGTTCGACCGTGGTTACTTATCTGCATATATGTGCTCTGATATGGATAAAATGGAAGCTACATTAGATGATCCATACATCCTGATCACAGACAAGAAGATCAGCAACATTCAGGAGATTCTTCCTCTGTTAGAGCAGATCGTTCAGAGCGGTGCAAAATTATTAATCATTGCTGAGGATGTAGAAGGCGAAGCATTAACAACCTTAATCGTAAACAAATTACGTGGTACATTCAATGTTGTAGCTGTCAAAGCACCGGGATATGGTGACAGAAGAAAAGCTATGTTAGAGGATATCGCAATCCTTACAGGCGGTCAGGTAATCAGCTCTGATCTTGGTCTTGAGTTAAAAGACACCACAATGGATCAGCTTGGTCGTGCAAAATCTGTAAAAGTTCAGAAAGAGAACACAATCATCGTAGATGGTGCCGGCGACAAAGACGCTATTCAGGGAAGAATCAAACAGATCCGTGCGCAGATCGAGGAGACAACATCTGAGTTTGATAAAGAAAAATTACAGGAAAGACTTGCCAAGATGGCAGGCGGCGTAGCAGTGATCCGTGTTGGTGCAGCTACAGAGACAGAGATGAAAGAAGCAAAACTTCGTATGGAAGATGCTTTAAATGCTACAAGAGCAGCAGTAGAAGAAGGTATTATCGCAGGTGGTGGATCTGCATATATCCATGCTTCCAAAGAAGTTGCCAAATTAGCAGATACTTTAGAGGGTGATGAGAAGACAGGTGCAAAAGTAATCTTAAAAGCACTGGAAGCTCCATTGTATTACATTTCTGCAAATGCAGGATTAGAGGGCGCAGTTATCATCAATAAAGTAAAAGAGTCCGCACCTGGAACAGGTTTCAACGCAGCTACAGAAGAATATGTAGATATGGTTGAAAACGGAATCCTTGATCCGGTCAAGGTTACAAGAAGTGCATTACAGAACGCAACATCTGTAGCATCTACTTTACTTACAACAGAGTCTGTTGTTGCAAATATCAAAGAAGATGCTCCTGCAATGCCAGCAGGTAACCCGGGAATGGGAATGATGTAAAATCTGACAACAGAATCAGATAAATGAGAAAAAGACCATAGCCAGAAGAATCGAAGAGATAACTTTTGGCTATGGTCTTTTTTGTGCTCTTCATTGCACACTGATATGTGGTGTGGTAAAATGTGCATAATCAAAGATACGAAAGAAGGGGTGGCACATGGAAATTCTCAAAAAGTTTGATGCACAGAATTATAAAGACACGACCAGTGTTTTTGAAAAATATACCATACGTGGGATTATCGTGCGGGATGGAAAGATTGCAATGCAGTGCAGCAAAGAGGGAGAGTATAAGATCCCGGGCGGTGGCATGGAAGCAGGAGAGACCTATGTGGAAGCTCTTGCAAGGGAAGTGAAGGAAGAAACCGGACTATTTATCATTCCGGAAAAGGCAGTGGGACTTGGCGAGATTTTAGAAGTCCGAAAAGATATTTTTGACGATACAAAAAAATTTATCTGTCATTCCCTTTTCTATTATTGTGAGGAGACCGGGGAGGAAACACCGATTCATCTGACAAAGAGTGAGATCGCAAAGGGATATTACTTAAAATGGGCGACACCGCAGGAAATCTACGACACGAATATTGCGATGGAAAAAGATCCGTGGATCATCCGTGACACGGCATTTATCAAAATGATCCTCGATGGAAAGATTGCGGCATTACAGGGAATCGTTACTGGAACGAGGTACGAGTGAACAGTAACAATGTCCGCAGAGCGTATATTGTATTGCATATTTTTGTGTGGTGCAATTTGAAAAATTGTGATACAATTTATTTGCGTGTTACGAAAGAGCACAGGCACGAATAACAGGTGAAGGAGAAATTCATGAACAATAATTACATAACACTTACCATTGGAAAAAAGAAAAATATCGCGCTTATCGCGCATGATAATAAAAAGGCAGACCTGATCGAATGGTGCGAGCAGAATAAGGATATTCTGACGCAGCATTTTTTATGCGGAACCGGAACAACTGCAAGGATGATCACAGATAAGACCGGACTTCCGGTCAAGGGATACAACAGTGGTCCTCTTGGCGGAGACCAGCAGATCGGTGCAAAGATTGTGGAAGGAAGAATCGATTTTGTGGTATTCTTCTCGGATCCATTGACAGCACAGCCACATGACCCGGATGTGAAAGCATTGCTCCGTATTGCACAGGTTTATGATATTCCAATCGCAAATAACCGTGCGTCTGCAGATTTTATGATCCATTCTGAATTTATGAATGAAGAGTATGAGCATGAAGTAATTAATTTTAAAAAGAACATCAAAGAGCGCTCTGAAACATTATAGGAGGAAAAGGCCAGGATGAGCAAAGTAGCAATTGTAACAGACAGTAACAGTGGAATTACACAGAGTGAAGCAAAAGAATATGGCGTAACGGTTATGCCAATGCCATTTTTTATTAATGACCAGACCTATTATGAAGATATTGATCTGACACAGGAAGATTTTTATCAGAAGCTTTCTGAAGATGCCAATATTTCCACTTCCATGCCTCTTGTCGGAAATGTGACGGACACATGGGATGCTTTGCTGCAGGATTATGATGAGATCGTGCATATTCCAATGTCTTCCGGGCTGAGTGGTTCCTGCGAGACGGCTATCATGCTTTCACAGGATTATGACGGCAGAGTGCAGGTTGTCAATAATCAGAGAATTTCAGTCACACAGAGACAGTCTGTATTAGACGCAAAGGAACTTGCAGAGAAAGGATACAGCGCAGAGGCAATCAAAGAGATCCTTGAGCGTGAGAAGATGGAGTCCTCCATTTATATTATGGTAGACACACTGTACTATCTGAAAAAAGGCGGACGTATCACTCCGGCTGCTGCAGCCCTGGGAACTCTCCTTCGCATTAAGCCGGTTTTAAC
>OGXM01001851.1_pt1 | contig 10929 bp, 10 predicted proteins | sample 1576271 | NCBI WGS metagenome assembly OGXM01 (sample SAMEA3541579, study PRJEB24748) | human gut metagenome | biome: human gut; feature: human-associated habitat; material: faeces | place: China | collected 2012 | reverse complement strand
GCAAGGAGCGTCTGGACCTGCACAATCAGGCCGAGGTGCTGGCCTACAAGGTGGATGAAGCGCTTTCCAAGTGCAAAAAGGAGTTGGACAAGGACGAAAAAGCCCGCGTGAAGGCCGACCTTGCCAACCTGCGCCACTGCCTGCGCAAGGATAAGCCCGAAAAGATGAACGAGACCGAGGAAGCCGCCCTGCGGCAGGCCAAGAGCCAGCTGGAAGCCTCGGCCAACCACCTGATGCTGTTGTACTCTGCCGAGCAGACCCCCGGCGATGGAACGGACAGCACACTGTAATATTTATAACATAAGGTTTGTGGGCTGCTGCACCCGCCCGGCGCAGCAGCCCTTTTTTGAAGAAAGAGAAGGAAACAGTTATGAAGGAACTGCAATATCCGGTGCGCCCCGGGCGCTACCGCCACTTTAAAGGCAACGAATATCAGGTGCTGGGCGTGGCACGCCACAGCGAGACCGAGGAGGAAATGGTGGTGTATCGCGCCCTGTACGGCGAGGGCGGGCTGTGGGTGCGCCCCGCCGCCATGTGGCTGGAAACCGTGACCCGGGACGGCGTTACCCAGCCCCGCTTTACCTATATCGGGGAGTGATGCGCCCGGCTTGAATCCCGTTATTGACCCTAGGATTATTTTGCGGTAAAATGTGAGTATGATACCAAATAACAAAGGAGGTTTTCGTATGAAGGCCAAACGATGGATCTCGCTCCTGCTCGCAGTCAGCATGATGCTTGGTGTACTGGCAATGCCTGCTTCGGCGGCAGCGCAGCAGCCGGAAAGCACCGCTGTTGTCAGCGAGGAACTGCCCGATGCCGCAGCGCTGAGCGCGGCAGAGGATGAAAATGATATCGTCAACATCCGCATCCGGGCGACCGGAAACCTTGTCTATGGTTCCGATTATAAGCTGGAGGTGGAGACCCGGCCCGAAAACACCCAGTATATTGCCGTGGTGCTGGGCACCAGCGGCGAAGCCTACGGCTATGTGACCCTGATGATCTCGGATAAGCTGCGCACTTTGCTCAAGCTGATCCCCCTGCCCAAAAAGATGTCCCAGACCCCGGACCAGGCCGAGGAATTCAACGTATACAGCTACCTCAAGCAGCTGATCGACGGCAACGATGTCGGCGTGCTGCTGCGGGTGGCGGACGAAGTAGTGTCGGTGATGGACACCGTCAGCTTCTTTGTCCCGGCCAGCTACCTGACCACGGTGAAGAATGTTTCCAACGGCATGAAGCTGGCGCTGAGCCTGATCCGCAAGTATCTGCCCGAGGGTGCGCTGAGCCGCATCTATCTGGACGAGCAGCCCAAGGACAGCGGCAAGTACTTTGCCGGTGCCATTGCGCTGGAAAGCAGCGATATCAACGCCGCCGGGTTTGCCATGTTCAAGATCAAGCCCAAGACCGAAAACGTCAGCCTGAGCTGGACAGCGGATGCCCCGGCCAGCATGACCGTCTCTCAGCTGCAAAGCGCTGATCTGACCGCCAAGGTGATCTCGGACGGACAGGTGGCTGAAAACGGCAAGGTGAGCTACACCTACAAGAAAAAGACCTTCCTGTGGTTCAGCAGCAAAATGAGCGGCGTGCCCACCGAGCCCGGCACCTACACCCAGACCGCCAAGGCGGGGGGCAACTACTCCTGCAGTACCATCAGCCGCACCATTACGGTGACTGCTGATCCGCAGCCTGCTGCTGCAGAGCAGCCCGCGGCATAAGCATCTTTATAGCATATAAACCGGCGGAAAATTATTTTTGAATTGGACGATCCCGGAAAGTTTGCGGACTTTCCGGGATCGTTTTTTCGCGGGAGAGGCTACTTTTTATTTCCTATAGAATGGGCTGCTTTACTCTTGCAAATCGCTGCATAATACGCTATTATAAAAATAAAATAACCCCTTGCGGTAAAAAAAGGGGAAGAAGGAGCAGTTTATCTATGGAAGAGAAAAAAAGCGGCATCAAAAAGTTCTTTGAAGAATTCAAAGCGTTTGCCATGCGCGGCAACGTGCTGGACATGGCAGTGGGCGTTGTCATCGGCGGTGCCTTCACCGCAATTGTCACCGCGCTGGTGGAGGACATCATCAACCCGCTGATCGGCCTGTTTTTCAAGGCAGATTTTTCCGATGTGGTCATTGGTCTGGGCGGCTCCAGCATCAAGATCGGCGCGTTCGTCAACTCCATCATCAACTTCCTCATCGTGGCCTTTGTGCTGTTTGTTGTGATCAAGTTTGTCAACTCCCTGCATAAAAAGCCCGAGGCACCCGTCGCACCGGAGGAGCCCACCACCAAGGTGTGCCCCTACTGCCAGAGTGAAATCTCCATCAAGGCTGTGCGCTGCCCCCACTGCACCTCCAAGCTGGAGGGCTTTCCCGAAATGAAGGCCTGAAGCATTCAGCATTGACATTACAACAAAACCCTCCTTGTCGGGCGCAGTCTTTGCGCTTGCGGCAGGGAGGGTTTTGCACGTTTTGCGGCTTGGTTGTGGAAAAGTGGAGTGGGAAGTGAAGCAGGAAAATCAGGCGCTCTTACTGAACCTTGGTCAGCTCAGCCAGCTTGTGGTAGATCTCGTGGATGGAGGCAGCGGTGGAAGCGGAATCCGGGCAAAGCAGGTAAAATCTGCCTGTAACGCCCGCCGAAAGGCCACTTTTTGCGCCGAACCGCCCCGCAAGGGTTGCAAGCAGGGGGCTTTTCATTGTACAATAGAAAGAGCAAGCTGAGATATACTTCTATAATGAGAGGATCTTTTTAATATGCCTGATATCAAAGTGCTGGCGCTGGATCTGGATGGCACCCTGACCAACGACCAGAAACTCGTCACCCCGCGCACCCGCGCCGCGCTGGACGCCGCCATTGAAAAAGGCGTTACCATCGTGCTGGCGTCCGGCCGGCCCACCGCCGGCATCCAGCCGCTGGCTGAGGAGCTGGGGTTGGACAAAAAGGGCGGCTGCATCCTGTCCTACAACGGCGGAAAAATCGTGGACTGCCGCACCGGTGAGACGCTGGTGGAAAAAACGCTGGACCCCGCCCTTGTGCCCGAGCTGTGCGCCTTTGCCGCCGCGCAGGATATTGCCATCCTGACCTATAACCGCGAGGGCATCGTCTGTGAGCGGGACAAGGACGAGTGGGCCAACAAGGAGTGCTTTACCACCAAGCTGCCCATGATCCATGTGGACAATCTGGCATCCTATGTGAACTACCCCGTGTGCAAGATGCTCATCACGCTGGACCCTGCCCGCCGGGACGCGGTGTGCGCCGCCGGGCAGCAGCAGTTTGCGGGTCGCGCCGACCTGTACCCCTCCAGCCCCTTCTTTATCGAGGCCGTGCCGCTGGGCGTGGCCAAGGACGGCAGTCTGGCGGAGCTTCTGCGCCGCATGGGGCTGACCCGCGAGAACCTGATGGCCTGCGGCGACGGCCTGAACGACCGCTCCATGATCGCCTACGCCGGGGTGGGTGTGGCCATGCAGAACGCCGAGCAGCCGGTAAAGGACTGCGCCGACTATGTGACCACCGCCGACAACAACCACGACGGCGTGGCCGAGGCCGTGGAGAAGTTTATTTTACGAGAGGACTAACAAAGCAATGCCGCGTAACTTGGTTTTATTTGATCTGGAATGGAACATCGGCTACCAGCCGTATACCTTTAACTACCATGGGGTGCAGCAGACCCTGCGGGGCGAGATCGTGGAGATCGGCGCCGTAAAGATCGACGAGGATGCCAATGTGCTGGACACCTTTTCCATCCATCTGCGTCCCCGCATCTTCCGCAAATTGCAGCACCATATCGCCAAGGTGACCGGCCTGACGCAGGCCGATCTGGACAAGGGTGAACCCATCGTGCAGGGACTGCGCCGCTTTATGCAGTGGTGCGGCCCGGATGCCGAGTTTGCCGAGTGGGGTCTGGATGATGTGCCGGTGCTCAAGCAGAACCTGTTCCTGTGCAATCTGGACGAGTCCAGACCCACCGTCTGGTACGACTTGCAGCAGGTCTTTCTGCGGGAGCATCCCCGCAAGGAGGGCGAGGGCATGACGCTGGAAAGTGTGGTCACCCGCATGGGCATCCCCATGGAGCGCCCCTTCCACGATGCACTTTCGGACACGCTGTACACCGCCGACGTCTGCCGCCTGCTGGATCTGCGCGCCGGGCTTGCCGCCTACCCCACCGAGGACGAGGCGCTGCGCCAGAGCCTGTGCCAGACCCCCGGTGACTACCGGGACTTTACGGTGTTCCACGGCTATGTGGAGCAGTACGCATGGCGGGCTGACCCCAAGATCAGCCAGATGCCCTGCCCGGAGTGCGGCACCACCCTGCAGCCGGACGAGATTTGGCTGAAAAAGGGCAGCAACAGCTGGTATACCCTGTGCCAGTGCCCCAGCTGCACCGGCAGCGGCAACGCCGCCGGGCAGGGCGTGTTCCAGCGGTACAAGCTGTCCCGCCGGGACGGCCTGCACTGGAGCTTTGCCCGCTGCGCCCAGATGCCGGACGCCGAAAGCCTTGCCCGCTGGGAAAAACTGCGCACCGCCCAGCTGGAGCGGATGCGCGCCAAGGCTGAAAAGCAGGCTGCGGAAAAATAAAGGCAGGAAAATCCTCTTCCGTTTCGTAGTATAGATAACAGAGCACAGAACGTGTCGAAAAATGCACACTCTGTTCACGGCTCTGTCATAGAGAATGGATATACTAAGCATGATGCAGCTTGCCCGGGAACGCCCCGGCACCGCTGCACAGAAAGGGATCGGACACAGGATGCAAACCGCACTGATGGGCTGGGTGCACCAGCTTGGAACACTGGAATACTGGGAGGCGCTGCTGGCGGGCTTTGAGGGGCTGGGCCCCCTTGTGCCCATTCTGCTGGCGATGGTGGAGTCCTTTTTTCCGCCGCTGCCGCTGATCGCCATTGTAGCACTGAACGTAGCCGCACACGGCGGTCTGCTGGGCTTTTTGTACAGCTGGGCAGGCGTGGCGCTGGGCGGCATCATCATGTTTTTATTCTGGCGGCGGCTCATCAAGCGCTTTTTCTGGAAGGTAGTCAGCCGCTCCCCCAAGCTGGAAAAGGCACAGCAGTGGGTGAACCGCTTCGATACCTCGTCCCTGTTCATGCTGTCGCTGCTGCCCTTCACCCCCACCTCCTTCATGCACTTTGCCTTCGGGATGTCGGACTTTGACGAAAAGCGCTACCTGCGCGCTGTCCTTTTGGGCAAGGGTCTGATGGTGGCCATGATGGCTGTCTTTGGGCAGTCACTGGTCAGCTCTCTGAAGAACCCGGTCTACCTTGTGCTCGCAGTCCTGCTGTGGGGCGGGATGTACTGGGTGAGCAAAAGATTCTGCCGGAAGCATCATCTGGAATAACACGATACTGTTCGGGACAGCGGAAGCACCTGCGGGTGTGCCGCTGTCTCTTTTTTTGCAGAAAAAAGCTATGGCGGGCAGTCCGCAGACTGCCCGCCATGGCATAGATTACATGATTTTTATTTTGCTTCCGGTTCCTGTACAAGGGGTTCGGACGGCGGTGGGGTGAGGTTGGAATGCGCCACCACAAAGGCCGCAGCCTTTGCCCGGGCAAGGCGCTGGCGCACCTTGCGGATGTCGTTGGCGGGGAAGGTGCGCTCTCCGTCCAGCTTTTCGTTCCAGTGCGCAAGAGCAGCGTTCACCTCGGCTTCGGTGGGCTGTAAGCCCTCCCGCTCAGCCACCAGCAAAAGCCCCAGCCAGCTGCGCAGCTTGCGCTCTGCCTGCTGGTGCAGCCACTGCCGGAACTGTTCTACCGTCTGCCCGCGCACGGCTAAGAACTGGTCAAAGTTGATACCGTTTGCCTGCAAGCTCAGATTGAACTGCCGCTGCTCGGCAAAGTAGTTGCCCGCTTCCAGCCGTTTTGGCACCGAGCCGGTCACCTCATCGCCCAGCTGCCAGACCAGCTCCTTTTCAGCCCGGTCTCTGGCCTGTGCGCAGCGTTTTGCGTAGAGCTCCCGGGTTACCCGGTCGCGCAGCGCGGCCTTGCCCGCGGCATCGGCGGCGCGTTCTTCATCGCCGTAGTTGCGGTTGATCTCCAGTTCAATGGTCAACCGGCGCAGCGGATGGGGCTCGATGGCTTGCACAAAGCCGGTGTCCCGTCCCAGCTCCAGCGGCGGCAGGGTGTAGAACTGTGCCCCCGCCCGGAAGCCCTCGGCCTTGTTGACCGCCAGCAGTTCAAAATCCGGGTCGGTCACCGGTACAAGCTGCTGCTCCTGCACCAGCTGCCGGTAAAGAGGGTCAAAGCCCTCCAGAATGGTGCGGTTCACCGCCGCCGTCAGCAATTCTTCCTCGTCTTGCGGGGCGTCCGGGGTGGCCTGCTCCTTTGCCAGCGCAGCGGCCAGCTCCTCCGCGCTTGCCGTGAATACCAACCGGCAGTCTCCCGGCTCTGCCATGCCAAAATGTTCCAGTTTCATGCGGTGTCCCTCCTTCTCAACGGTTCATAAGGCCAACCATCAGCACCAGCAGCGCCACGCCGATGCCAGCGTACAGTAGCTCAGCACCCAGCACGGACTTGTCGCCCTCCACGAACATCTTCTCCGGGGCATCCGGGTCGTAGTACAGGGTGACCACGCTGCCCTCGGCAAAGGGCTTGCCTTTGGCGGGCTTAGGGTACTGCAGCCGGTGGCTGCCGCCTGCGGTGGTAAACTCCAGCACATAGGCAGCGCCGTCCCGGTTCTGCACCGTGCCACTTACCGTGGCCTGCACGCAGACGCCCTTGGTGCGCAGCTGCTGCCGCGCCCGCACGCTGCGCAGCGCCATGTAAAACATGATCAGCGCGCCCACCAGAAAAATAATCACATTCAGCATCGTTTTCCCTCGTTTTTCCGTAATCGCCGGGCGTTGCCCGGACGTATAGTTTATTGTACCATAATCTGCCCTAAAAAGCGCCCTGCAGCTGCTATCCAGAGTGCACCAACTTTGCCGCAAAAATTTGTCGAATAATTTTGAAATTAAGCCTTGACATTTCCTTTGTATCTGGTATAATAACTATCGTTCCCGGCGCCACGGCGCGGGAACACAACAGAATATGCGGATATGGCGGAATTGGCAGACGCGTTAGATTCAGGTTCTAATCGGGGCAACTCGGTGGAGGTTCAAGTCCTCTTATCCGCACCAAACCATGAAAATCCGAACCTTTTCTCGATAGGAGAAGGGTTCGGATTTTTTGTTTTCTTCGGAAAGCAGAATGAAGGCTCTATCCAGCTGAGCTACGATCGCACATACTGATGCTGTCAGTATAAAACGGTATAGCACAGCCGCGCTAAAAATGCAAACGGAAATGTTCGCCCTGTTTTTCCGTTCTTCCTTTTGCTATAATAAGGACAGATATCGGGACAAGGAGGGAGCCTTTTCATGGAACTATTCACCCCGCAGCAGATCAAAAATCTGAACGAGTTGGAACTGCTGGTCTACCAGTACATCATCGAGCATCCGAACACGGTGCCCTTCATGCGCATCCGGGAGTTGGCAGCGGAAGCGCACGTTTCCACCACCACAGTGCTGCACTTCTGCAAAAAGGTGGGCTGTGACGGTTATGCGCAATTCAAATGGAAGCTGAAGGAGCAGGCCGGTTCCGCGCAGGGATCCCGTCTGCCGGACACGCTGGGCGAGTTGCAGAACTTTCTGTGGAAAGTCGGCACGCCGGAATACGATGCAGCGCTGGACGAAGCCGCCGGTATGATCGCACGGGCAGAGCGGGTGTTTCTGGTGGGCATCGGCAATTCCGGCAGCATAGCCGAGTATGGTGCACGGTATCTGTCCAATCTGGGCAAATTCGCGCTGGGCGTGACCGACCCGTTCTATCCCATCACCGTCACGCCCAACACCACCATCGCAGCCGTCATTCTTTCGGTATCCGGCGAAACGAAGCAGGTGCTGCATCTGGCCCGGCAGCTGAAGGAGAAAAACGCCGGACTGATCGCCATTACCTGTTCCGACCAGAGTTCTGCGGCAAAGCTTTCCGACATCACCCTGCCGTACTACAGTTCCGTGCACCGCGTGACCACCGAAAGCTACGACCTGACCAGTCAGATGCCTGCACTTTACCTGCTGGAAGCACTGGCCCGCCGGGTGTACAACCGCCTGCTGGAGTGACCGCAGAAACGCTCCGTCAATTTGTACAGATGTTTGTATCCATGTGCAGAAAAAACAAGCTGTTTTTTCTGCACATTTTTGTTTTTTGGCGCATCAAATCAGCTGACAATGCGGTTTTTCCTCTGTATAATGAGGACACAAGGCAAACCCGTGATCTGATGAAAAGGAGAGAACATCATGGCAAACAAAATCCGCGATTACACAAAGCTTGCCGCCGACATCTGTGCCGCCGTCGGCAAGGACAATATCCTCAGCGCGACCCACTGTGCCACCCGCCTGCGTCTGGTGCTGAGGGAAACACCCTCGGACGAAGTGACCAAACAGATCTCCGAGATGCCCGCCGTCATCAAGGTGATGGAAAGCGGCGGCCAGTATCAGGTGGTCATCGGCACCCATGCCAAGGACGTGTACGAAGCACTGGCCCAGCTGCTGGATCTGGACAACAGCACCGCTGCCGCGCCGGAAGTCAAGCAGGGCCTCGGCAGCCGCATCATCGCCACCATGTCCGCCGTGTTCGCACCCTTTGTGTACATTCTGGCCGCAGCCGGTCTGGTGCAAGGCGCACTGATCATCATTACCCACTTCTTCCCCGCTTTTGCGGCCACCGGTACGTATTCCGTGCTCAGCTTCATCAGCTGGACGCCCTTCACCTTCCTGCCGGTCATGATCGCCGTCACTGCTTCCAAGCACTTCAAGTGTAACACCTTCATTGCCATGTGGTGCTGCATGGCGCTGGTCAACCCGGACTGGGCTTCCATCGCTGCCCGCATCGCAGACGGTGAGGTCATCAAGTTCCTGGCCTTCCCCATGAGCCAGACCACCTACACCTCCACCGTGCTGCCGCCGCTGTTCCTGGTGCTGGTGCTCAGCTGGCTGGAGCACTGGCTGGACGAGCATCTGCCCGACATCATCAAGGCGCTGGCTGTGCCCTTTATCTGCACCATTGTTATGGTTCCCCTGACTATTCTGGTCATCGGCCCGGTGTCCAATGTGCTGGCAAACGCCATTGCTGCTGCCTACAACTTCCTTGCCAACAACGTTCCCGCACTGGCCGCCATTCTGGTGGGCGGCATCTGGCAGGTGTTCGTCATCTTCGGCGTGCACTGGGGCGTCACTCCCATGTGCCTTGCCAACTTTGCCAACTACGGCTGCGATTCCTTTCAGGCATTCCAGACCTGCGCCGTCATCGCACAGGCTGCTGCCTGCTTCGGCGTGTTCCTCAAGACCAAAAAGGCCGACATCAAGAACGTTTCCCTGTCCGCTGGCCTGACCGGCATCTTCGGCATCACCGAGCCCGCCATCTACGGCGTGACCCTACGCCTGAAGAAGCCCTTCGTCTGCGGCTGCATCGGCGGTGCCATCGGTGCGCTGATCATCAGCTTCTTCAACACCAAGTACTATGTATACGCTGGTCTGCCCGGCCTGTTGACCACCGTCAACGCCATGAGCGACGCCAATCCCTCTTCCTTTACCGGCATGATGATCGGCGTGCTGGCCACCATTATCATCACCATTGTTCTGGTGCAGGTGGTGGGCTGCGACGAAAAAGAATCCCAGAAAAACTGATATACATTTGACCAAGGAGAAAGAATATGCTTCCTGAAAACTTTTTGTGGGGCGGTGCCGTTGCTGCCCATCAGCTGGAAGGCGGCTGGAACGCCGATGGCCGCGGCCCGTCCGTCAGCGACGTGATGACCGGCGGTGCCAACGGTGTGGCCCGCCGCATCACCGATGGCATTGTGCCCGGCGAATTTTACCCCAACCACGAGGGCATCGACTTCTACCACACCTACAAGGAAGATGTGAAGCTGTTTGCCGAACTGGGCTTCAAGTGTTTCCGCACCTCCATCTCGTGGAGCCGCATCTTCCCCCGCGGGGACGAGCAGCAGCCCAACGAGGCCGGTCTGCAGTTCTACGACGATCTGTTTGACGAACTGCTCAAGTACGGCATCCAGCCGGTGATCACCCTGAGCCATTTTGAGATGCCCTACGCCCTTGCCAAGGAGTACGGCGGCTGGTACAACCGCAAGTGCATCGACTTCTTCGTGCACTACGCCGTCACTGTGATGGAGCGCTACAAACACAAGGTCAGGTACTGGATGACCTTCAACGAGATCAACAACCAGAGCAACACCACCAACGACATCTTTGGCTGGACCAACTCCGGCGTGCGGTTCTCCCAGTTCGAGAACAAGAAGAAGGCCCTGTATCAGGTGGTACACCACGAACTGGTGGCCTCGGCCCTCGTGGTCAAAAAGGGCCATGCCATCAACCCGGACTTCCAGATCGGTTGCATGTGCTCCTTTGTGCCGTACTATCCCTACTCCTGCAACCCGGACGACGTGATGCTGGCGCTGGAATCCATGCACGAGCGCTACTACTTTGCGGATGTGCACTGCCGCGGTCACTACCCCGCCTACGCTAAGAAGGAATGGGAGCGCGAGGGCACTGCCCCGGTGATGGAGCCGGGTGACGAGGCCATTCTGGCCGAGGGTGCTGTGGACTATCTGGGCTTCAGCTACTACATGAGCAACGCGGTGCGTTCGGACGTGGCCGTGGAGAGCGACGGCATCAGCGGCGGCAATGCCCACACCGTGCCGAACCCCTACGTCAAGGCCAGCGACTGGGGCTGGCAGATCGACCCGGTGGGCCTGCGCTACGCACTGGCCACCCTGTACGAGCGGTACGAGAAGCCGCTGTTTATCGTGGAGAACGGCTTCGGCGCCATCGACAAACTCCAGCCCGACCACACCTGTGACGACAGCTACCGCATCGACTACCTGCGCGCCCACATCGAGGAGATGAAAAAGGCCGTGGAGTTGGACGGCGTGGAC
>OGXM01001847.1_pt1 | contig 10946 bp, 8 predicted proteins | sample 1576271 | NCBI WGS metagenome assembly OGXM01 (sample SAMEA3541579, study PRJEB24748) | human gut metagenome | biome: human gut; feature: human-associated habitat; material: faeces | place: China | collected 2012 | reverse complement strand
GGCAAAGTCCTCTCTGGCCTCCTTGTAATAGGGCAGCATGCAGTAGCAGTGTACCATGCCGGGCCGGGTCGTGACCGTATAGGGAACCGCCGCCTGCCGGCAGGCGGCTTCAAATTCCGGCCACGCGCCGTACAGCACCTCGTCCGTGCTGTAATAGAAGTGGATATCCCCCACGCCGGAATATTCGCCCCGCGAGGGGGAGAGCATGTATTCCGGCACATTGTCCTGCCCGTGGCGCATGAGCGCTTCGTCCTTTGCCATGAAGGCATAGTCGATGGCCACGTCACGAGGATTCAGCGCCTGCATGCGGGCGCGTTCCTCGTCGTTCCACGGCACCTCGCCGGGGGAGACGGCCACAATGTGCCGGGGCGGGGACAGGGGAGCGCCCAGCGCGTTGTTGTGAGCGGTCATGCCCAGTGCCAGCGCACCGCCAGAGGAAAACCCGCAGGTGCTGACGTTTCCGTCGCTGTACAGGGCGATCATCTGCCGGTAGCAGGCGTAGGCCATGTCGTAGCTGACGATGATGCAGTGCTCCGTGCAGAGGGGATAGATGGGGAACCAGACGTCGCAGCCTGTTCCATAGCACAGCTTCCGCAGCACGGCGGCGTCGCCCTTGTCCGGGCCGATGACCATGCCGCCGCTGAAGAAGAACAGAATGGCCCGCTGGGACGGCTTGCTCTCCGCCCGGACGATCAGGCACGGAAAGCCGTTGACCATCCGCTTTTCGTAGTGGGCCTTGCGGTCGGTGGGCATGAAAAAGCCCCGGCCCCGATTGGCCTTTTCGATGGCCTTCAGCAGCTGCTCCACCGGCAGAGCGAAGGCCTTCTTCACGCAGGAGAGCCGATAGCCGATAGACGCCGCGCAGCAATGACGCGCCGATGCTCATAGTGTTGTCCCCCTTTACTTCTGCGCCGTGACGCACAGCCAGCCCATTTTGTTGCTGTGGGTCTGTACATGGTGAAAGCCCGCCTGTTCTAAAGCGGCTTGCAGCTCCGTGTCACGGTAGACGGTCATGCCGTCGATGATCTCTGTCCACTTGCTGTATTTCTCCGGGTCTCCGCACTCGTTGCAGATGAGAAACGTGCCGCTGGGCTTCAGCACACGATAGACCTCCCGGAAGCTGGCGGACAGGTCGGGCCAGAAGTAGACCGTCTCAAAGGCCGTGACCGCGTCGAACCACGAGGACGCGAAGATCATGTCCGCCACGTTGCCATTCAGCACGGTGCAGCGGCCCTGTTGAATGGCCTGTTGGTTGACCTTCCGGGCTTTTTCCACGCTGACGGGGGAGTAGTCGATGCCCTTGACGATGCCGTCGGGGCATTTTTTCAGCAGCCGCGTCAGGTTGGCTCCGCCGCCGCAGCCGCAGTCCAGCACCGCCGCGTTACCGGCAAGCTTCAGGAACCGGAAGCCCCAGCGGGCCATGGGACTGTGGCACAGGTTCATCATGGATACCATCACCCGGCCGCTAAACCCGGCGGGCTTGCGGGTGTTTTCAAAGAATGACATGTTCTCACTCCTTATTCTTGGTTAGCTTTGACTAACCTGAGGCGCTATAGAAAAGCTGCGTCTTGCAGCCTGTGGGATGGCCTTATTATAGCCGCATGGTTTTGGCCTGTCAAGCGGTTTGTTTTGCGGCGGGAGGGGAGAAGAAAAGCGGCTGTTGAGGGGTGGAAAAGGGGGGCATAACCGGCCAATAAACCGGGTTATGCCCCCATTTTTCCCCTTATTCATGCGGCGTTATGCACCGAAGTACGTTTGGATGGTTTGCATCCGCTGGCTTTGGGCCACGTGGAAGGGGCAGCGGCTGTCACAGTGGCCGCAGCCCACGCAGTCCCCGGCCCGCTTCTCCAGCATCAGGTAGTGTTCCCGCGCCAGATTGTCCCCCTGCATAGCCAGATCGTAATACTTGTTGATAAGGGCGACGTCCAGTCCGGCGGGGCAGGGATGGCAGTGCTTGCAGTAGACGCAGCGGCCCGACGCGCCAGCCGGGGCCAGCTCGCCCAGACAGGAGTAGTCCCGATCCGCCGCAGACGCGTCAAAGAAGGACAGCACCTCCCGCATTTCCCGCTGATTGCCGAAGCCCGGCAGAACAGCCATAACGCCGGGCTTGTCCAGCGCGTACTGGATGCACTGTTCCCGCGTCAGAGCGACGCCGAAGGGAGACTGAGCGGCGTCCAGCAGCTGGCCGCCGCAGAAGGGCTTCATGACGGTGATGGCCACGCCCTCCCGCTGGCAGCGGCGGTACAGGTCGTACCGCTCGGTGTTCTCGCCGATACCGTAATCGCCCTGTCCGTAGTCGTAGGCGGGGTTGATGCTGAACATCACCACGTCCACAATGCCCCTATCCAGCACCTTGTTCACCAGCGCCGGGGTGTGGGAGGACAGGCCAATGTGGCGGATCACGCCCTGCTTTTTCAGCGCCAGCACATAGTCCAGCACGCCGTTTGCCTGATAGGCGGCAAGGTCGCTCTCCTCGTCCAGACAGTGGAGGAAGCCCACGTCGATATAGTCCGTCCGCAGCTGCTCCAGCTGCCACGCCACGGATCGTTTCACCTCGGCCAGCTCCGTCGTCCAGCCATACTCGCCGGAGGTGTAGTCCGCGCCGAAGTGGATTTGCAGATACACCTTGTCCCGGATGCCCTCCAGCGCCTTGCCGTAGGCGGCGAAGATGGCGGCGTGGCCGCCCGCCATGTCAAAGTAGTTGACGCCGCTGTCGACGGCGGCCCGGACAGTGGCGATGATCTCTTTTTCCGGCTGTGCGCCGATGACGGAGGAGCCCATACCGATGACGCTTACTTGTTCCCCGCCGTGGGGCAGAACGCGATATTCCATAGAAAACCCTCCTTCTCCTGTTGGCGCTTACTTTACCTCGTGGGGCTTATAGACCCGCCGCTCCAAGGCAAAAATACGGTCGCTGAACTCGCCCACCGACAGGTCGTTCAGCACCTCGCGGTAGATCTCCATGCGGCTGTCGATCATGTCGATGCAGGACAGCAGCTCCGCCTCGGCAAACAGCGGGCGCACGGCGGCGCCGAACTCCGGCTCGCCGTGGTGGGATAGGATCATGTGCTGCACCAGCATGGACTTGTCATTGGGAATGCCCAGCTCCTTTGCCGTGTCGGCCACCTCCTGTGCGCCTATCACCAGATGGCCCAGCAGCTGTCCGCCGGTGGAGTAGTTGGTCACGAGCCCCAGCTCGGAAAACGCGAACTCCTTCGATTTGGCGAAATCGTGCAGCAGCGTGCCCGTCAGCAGCAGGTCGCGGTCGATGACGGCGCGGTACTGACCGGCCAGAAAGTCCGCCATGGTCAGCATGTCCACCGTGTGCATCAGCAAACCCCGGAGGAAGCCGTGGTGGACGCTTTTGGCGGCGGGGATCTGCTGAAAGCCCGCCAGATGCTGCCGCAGCAGCTCACGGCACAGGCGCTGGTAGTCCGCGTCTTTCATGCTGTCCAGCAGGTCGTAGACCTTTTGCAGATAGGCGTCGGCATCGATGGGAGCCATGGGAACCAGCGCGCTCAGCTCCACCGGGTCGCCCTCCGTGCGAAGGCGCAGGCGGTCGATGACGATCTGCGGCGTACCCCGATACTCCGACACCGTGCCCCGCAGCTTGATGATCCGCCCCTCGTCCGCCACGCCGATGGGGCCGGTGTAGTCCCACACCTTGGCGTCGATGACGCCGGAGGCATCGGCAAGCGACGCGCTCAGAAACGGCTTGCCTGCCGCCGTGGTCTTGGGGTAAGCGCCCTTCAGGATGTAAAAGCCCTCCACGATGTCGCCGCTGCGCATATCGGCGATTTTTTTGTTGTATTCCATATGTCCGTTATCCTTTCCGGTGAGGTTATTCTCGATTGCGGCGGTCAACCCCGCTCCTTGTGAGATGCCTGACGCATGCTGAGGCTGATGCGCTTTTTCTTTTCGTCTACCTCCAGCACCACCACTTTTACGATATCGCCCACGGACACCACCTCGGAGGGATGGCGGATAAATTTGTCCGCCACCTGCGAGATATGCACCAGCCCGTCCTGATGGACGCCGATATCCACGAACACGCCGAAGTCGATGACGTTCCGCACCGTGCCGGTCAGTTCCATGCCGGGCTTCAGATCCTTCATCTCCAGCACGTCGGTGCAGAGGATGGGCTTGGGCAGCTCGTCACGAACGTCCCGTCCCGGCTTCAGCAGCTCGGCTACGATGTCCCGCAATGTGGGAACGCCCACGCCCACGGCCTCGGCGGCCTTTTCCTCGCCGCAGGCCTTCAGGCGCTGGGGCAGGCCGGCGATGCGCTCGGCCTTCACGTCCGCCAGCGTATAGCCTGTCAGCTCCAGCAGCGCCTTGGCGGCGTCATAGCTCTCCGGGTGGACGGCGGTGTTGTCCAGCACGCTCTTGCTCTCCGGCACACGGAGGAAGCCCGCGCACTGCTGGAACGCCTTGGGGCCCAGCTTGGGGACTTTCTTGATCTGGGCGCGGGAGGTGAACACACCGTTCTCCTCCCGGTAGGTGACGACGTTTTTCGCCGTGGTGCCGTTCAGTCCCGCTACCCGCTGCAAAAGGGAGGGGGACGCCGTGTTGATATCCACGCCCACGGCGTTGACGCAGTCCTCCACCACGCCGTTGAGGGCTTCGTCCAGCTGCTTGGCGGGCATGTCGTGCTGGTACTGCCCCACGCCGATGGCCTTGGGGTCGATCTTCACCAGCTCCGCCAGCGGATCCTGCAAGCGCCGGGCGATGGACACGGCGCTGCGGAGGTTCACGTCGTACTGGGGGAACTCCTCGGCGGCCAGCTTGCTGGCGGAGTAGACGGAAGCGCCCGCCTCGGATACGATCATGTAGCTGACGTGAGCACCGTCCTCGTTTACCTGATGGATCAGCTCCACCGCCATCTGCTCCGTTTCCCGGCTGGCGGTGCCGTTGCCGATGGCGATGTGCTCCACGCCGTGCTTGCGGATCAGCTTGGCCAGCGTGACGATGGCCTCCTTCTTCTGCCGCTCGCCGTAGGTGGGGTACACCACGGCGGTGTCCAGCACCTTGCCGGTGCCGTCTACCACCGCCACCTTGCAGCCCATGCGGTAGCCGGGGTCAAGACCCATGGTGACCTTGCCCTTTACCGGCGGCTGCATCAGCAGGGGCTTCAGGTTCAGGGCGAACTGGCCGATGGCGCCCTCGTTGGCGCTGTCCGTCAGCGTGGAGCGGGCCTCGCGCTCCAGCGAGGGGTAGATGAGCCGGTCGTAGGCGTCCTCGCAGGCGGCCTTGATGAATTCCATGGCGGCGGAGCCGGGCTTCACCACGGCGCGGCGCATCAGCGGCAGCGCCGCGTCACGGTCCAGCAGCACGGTAACGGAGAGGAAGCCCTCCTTTTCGCCCCGGTTCACGGCCAGTATCTGGTGGCCGGCCAGCTTGGAAAGGGGCTGGTCAAAGTCGTAGTACAGACGGTACACGCTGTCCTCCTCCGTGGCGGCCAGGCTGCGGAGACGGCCCTGCCGCGTCAGCAGGCCCCGCAGGGTCTTGCGGATATCCGCGTCGTCCGACAGCGTTTCGGCAATAATGTCGTTGGCGCCTTGCAATGCGTCGGCCACAGTCTCCACGCCCTTTTCCGGGTCGATGAAGGCCTGCGCGGCGTCCTCCGGACGGGGACAATCCCGCTCCTGCGCCAGCAGCAGGGCGGCCAGCGGCTCCAGTCCTTTTTCCCGTGCGGCGGTGGCGCGGGTGCGGCGCTTCTGCTTGTAGGGACGGTAGAGATCCTCCACCTCCGCCAGCGTTTTGGCGCTGTCGATGGCGGCGGACAGCTCCTCCGTCAGCTTGCCCTGCTCCTCGATGGCCTTTTTCACCGTCTCGCGGCGTTCCTCTAAGTTCCGCAGGTACTGGAGCCGCTCCTCCAGCGTCCGCAGGGCGGTGTCGTCCATGGCTCCGTGCAGCTCCTTGCGGTAGCGGGCGATGAAGGGGATGGTGTTGCCCTCGTCCAGCAGGCGGACGATGTTTTCCACGTGCTGGGGGTTTTTGTCAAGCTCTTGGGCAAGGGTTTGAATGATATCCATATGATAATTCCTTTCATGAGAAGGACGCGGGGCGTCCGGTGAGATGTCAAAGCCGGTGTATGTTACCACAGCTGCCGGAAAAATGCCGGCGCGGCGGTCAGAACAGATCCAGCATGTTGTCCAGATAGATTTCCTCCCGTACCTTCAGCTGGTGTTCCGGTTTGGTCATGTAGTAGAGCAGAAACTCTAAAATCAGTGCGCTGCCAAGGCCCCGGCCCTCAATCTTGAAGTGGGAGAATCCCATGGGCAGATAGCGGCTCCGGATATCCTCCACGCCGATGAAGCCGGGGTTTTCCATGGCCTTGGAGAAGCGGTAGCCTTCGGAAGCGTCCGGCGCGGCGCAGCGGTGCTCCGGGCCGGGCTCGCCCAGATTCTTCCGGCTGACCGCTTCGTAGCAGGCTTTCCTGTCCCGGCAGCCGAAGAAACAGCACTCGTTGCAGAGAAATTCCACTTTGCCCTTCAGCGGCTGGGGCAGGGCGTTCAGCTGGGCAAAGGCCTTGTTCAGCCGGAAATCCGGCACCACATAGCGGAAATCCTCCCGCTCCACCTCCCGGCGGAAGTCCCAAAAGTCCGTCAGAACCTTGGTGGTGGAGGAGACGAGATAGAGCGGGGGATAGGTGCGCTTCAGGTAGTCCAGCAGCAGCTCCGCGTGGACGATGACGCCGTTGGGAACGCCACCGCTCTCCGCCAGTAGACGGCACAGGGCGTTGCATCTTTCATCCGCCAGATGCTCCGGTCGCAGCCGGGAATTGCTGAAGGTCAGGCGAGCGGAGACGCCGTACTCCCGCGTCAGGGCCAGTACCTCCCGGGGGGCGTGGCTACCGCTTCCGATACGGCCGCCGCCCCAGAGACAGTCCTCCGGCGCGCCGTACAGAGAGCCGATATCGCACCAGTCGTAGAAATATTCCCGGTGGGCGCGGTACAGGGGGAGAAACACCCGGTACAGCTCGTAGCACTCAAACAGGCCGGGGAGATGATAGTATGCGGTCTTGTGGTTCATATGGGAAACAACTCCTCTTTCTATCAGTATAGCACCCGGCGGGGCGGCAAATCAAGCATGATGTGGGGGCGATGACTTGCGGGGTATCGAAAGATAATTTTCCGCTGCTGCAAAAAGAGTATTGTGTTTACGCGGGACAGGTGGTACAACAGGGATAGAACGGTTAGCGAGAACTAACAACATGAGCTTCAGAATCTTGCAAAGAGATCACGATAAAGGAGACTTTCACCATGAAAATTTTAGTATACGGCGCGGGGGTGCTGGGCTGCAATCTGGCGCGGAATCTGTTCCGGGCTGGAAAGAATGTTACGCTGCTGGCGCGGGGAAAATGGGCCGAGGAGATCAAAAAGAACGGCCTGCGGATCAAGGACAAGTTTTCACCCCGCGTGTCGCTCAGCCGTATCCCGGTGACGACGGAGCTGAAGCTGGAAGCACCTTACGACGTGATCTTTGTGGTCATGCGCTACACCCAACTTGACACGATCATGGATACGCTGCGGGCAAGCAGGGCGAAAAATATCATCTTTGTGGGCAACAATGTGCGGGCAGAAGCCACCGCCGCCGCACTGCCGGAGAAAAACGTGCTGTTCGCCTTTGCGTCCTCGGCGGGCCATCGGGAGAGCGACCGGGTGGCGTCCGTCGACCTGAAAAAGATTACCATCGGACAGCTTTCCGGTGCACCCTCCAACGAAGGGCTGATCGGGGAGATCTTCAGCGGCACGAAGTACAAGGTGGCCTATGAGCCCAACATGGGGGACTATCTGCTGTGCCACGCGGCGTTCGTGCTGCCGGCGGCCTTTGCCTGCTATAAGACCGACGGCGACCTGAAGAAGCTCAAGGGCAACACCGCCTATCTGAGCCGGATGATCGACGCCACTTACGCCCGGGCTGGACAGCGGCACCCTCTCGCGGGACACCCTTTCCGCCTATCCGCTGTACCGGCTGGACATGGTGCTGCGCTTCACCGGGCGGCTGGCCTTTCCCCTGTTCTGCTTTCTGCTGGTGGAGGGCTTTGTGCACACCCACAACGTCAAAGGCTACCTTGGGCGGCTGGTGCTGTTCGGCCTTCTGAGCGAGGTACCCTTTGACCTTGCGTTCTTCCGCACCCCCTTTTTCCCGGGCGCGCAGAATGTTTACTGGACGCTGGCACTGGGCGTGCTGGCCATGGCAGGGCTGCGGCACTTTGAAAAGGAAAACGGCCTGCCCGGCTGGCAGGGGCTTGTGTGGGCGGGCGGGTGCGCCGCGCTGGCGCTGGCTGCCAATACCGACTACAACGCCAGCGGCGTGATCATCATCTGCGCCCTGTACCTGACCCGCACAAACCGCAAGTGGCAGTGCCTTGCGGGCGCACTGCTGTTTATGTTCGAGCTCACCGCCCCGCTGGCCTTTGTGCTGGTCTGGTTCTATAACGGGCAGCGCGGTGCGTGCAGTCCATTGCAGAAAAAGGCCTTTTACTGGTTCTACCCGGTGCACCTGCTGGTGCTGGCAGGCATCACGAACCTGCTGCTGTAAAGCTTTTCCGGTTCAGCTGGCTCACCGCTGCAAGACGAGACGATTGGGAATGCCCTCCGCGTTGCTCTGGGCATATTCAGCGGAAAGATTTATAATTTTGGGGTTCTGAAAAGCCCGCGGAGCTTGTCAGGGCAAAGCCCCTCCATCTGCTTGCGCAGACCGCTCTGCCGCTTAAAAGCCCCACTGGGGCTTTCATTGCTGCGCAAACGCGGGCTTTTCAGAACCCCTTTTTCACGAGTAAAAACGCTACAAAAAGGAAAATCCCCCGCAGTTTTCACGAAACTACGAGGGATTTTCTTGGCGGAGTAGGAGGGATTTGAACCCTCGCGCCGTTGTTTAGACGACCTACGCCCTTAGCAGGGGCGCCTCTTCGGCCTCTTGAGTACTACTCCAGAGCAAAGTGTGTTACACTTATTCAATAAAAAATGGCGGAGAGAGTGGGATTCGAACCCACGGTACGTTGCCGTACGGCAGTTTTCAAGACTGCTTCCTTAAACCACTCGGACATCTCTCCTTGTGGACACTCGCGTTACGCCGTGTCGAATGCCTATTTACTTTACCAGATTTGCGCCGTTCTGTCAAGCCCTTATGCAAATTTTTCTTTTTTCTGTACGATAGCTGCACAGCAGGCGCATTTATCACAACCTTTATTCGAAGTTTTTTTGGATTTTCTCTTTACAGAAACATCCTTTTGTTGTATAATAAAACCAACATAAACCACCCATTGGGAAAAGGAGCATCATCATGTCGTTTTCAGAGCTATTGAAGCAGTGCCGCAAAAAGCAGGGCGTCAGCCAAGCGGAGCTTGCCTCCAGACTGGGGGTCACCCAGCAGGCTGTCGGCAAGTGGGAAAGCGGCAAGTCCTCCCCCGATCCCTCCACCGTGGCCCGCATTGCGGAACTGCTGAACACCACGGCGGACTATCTGCTGGGGCTGTACCGCCCGGTCAGCAACGTTTCTGCCCCCGAGGAGCGCTTTTTCGGCAGCTATACCGAGAGCCTGATCCCGGTCATCGGCACGGTGAAGGCCGGTTACGGCGCACTGGCCTTTGAAGAGGACTACGGGCAGGAGTACGCCCGCGTGAAGGACCCCTCCAACTATTTTTATCTGGTGGTGCGCGGCGACAGCATGGAGCCCCGCATTCAGGACGGCGACCTTGCCCTTGTGCACAAGCAGGACACACTGGAAAACGGCGACCTTGGCGTGCTGATCTACGGCGATGAGGGCGAGGGCACCCTGAAGCGCTATATCCAGCGCGGCAACTGCGTGGTGCTGCAGCCCTTCAACCCGGCCTACAGCGAAATGGTCATCAAGGGTGAGGACCTGAACCATCTGCACATCGCCGGCCGCGTGGTGGAGACCAAGGCGAAGTGGTAATAACTCCTTCCGTCTGCTCACGCTGTTCGCAGCCGCCTCCCTCATGGAGGGAGGCCTTGGCAAAACTGGAAACTTTCCCGTACTGCCAAAGGCTCCTCCTCCGGGGGAGCTGGCACGGCGGCAGCCGTGACTGAAGGAGTTCGGCACAAATTGATGTAAAGCCATCTGCATTTTGCGCATGGCTTTATTTTTTGACCCTTTTTCCCACTTTGGAGGTGTATTCTGCATGGAACAGACCCTGATGGACAAGCTTACCATTCTGGCCGACAGCGCCAAATATGATGTTGCCTGCACCTCCAGCGGCGCATCCCGCACCGCGCGGGCAGGCATTCTTGGCAGCTGCTATGCACCGGGCTGCTGCCACGCCTTTACCGCCGACGGCCGCTGCGTAAGCCTTTTAAAGGTGCTCATGACCAACTGCTGTGCCTTCGACTGCAGCTATTGCGTCAACCGCAAGTCCAACGATATCCCCCGTGCCACCTTCACGCCCCGGGAATTGGCTGAGCTGACTGTGGAGTTTTACCGCCGCAACTACATTGAAGGGTTGTTCCTTTCCAGCGCGGTGCTGGGCACGCCGGACTACACCACCGAACGGATGCTGGCCGCCCTGCGGCTGCTGCGGGACGAATACCGCTTTGGGGGCTACATCCACGCCAAGGCCATCCCCGGCACAAGCCCGGAACTGTTGCAGCAGCTGGGATATCTGGCCGACCGCCTGAGCGTGAATGTGGAGCTGCCCAGTGAGCAGAGCCTGAACCTGCTGGCCCCGGACAAAGGGCGGCGCTCCATTTTCCGGCCCATGAAGCAGATCGCAGTTTCCGGCGCGCAGAGCAAACAGGAGCTGACCGTCTACCGCCATGCGCCAAAGTTCGCACCCGCCGGGCAGAGCACCCAGATGATCGTAGGCGCTTCGCCGGAGACAGACTACCACATTTTAAAGCTCACTGAGGGCATGTACCAGAAGTACAGTCTGAAACGGGTGTTCTACTCCGCCTACATCCCGGTAACCGAGGACACCCGCC
>OGXM01001845.1_pt1 | contig 10970 bp, 6 predicted proteins | sample 1576271 | NCBI WGS metagenome assembly OGXM01 (sample SAMEA3541579, study PRJEB24748) | human gut metagenome | biome: human gut; feature: human-associated habitat; material: faeces | place: China | collected 2012 | reverse complement strand
GATTAATTTCTTAATATTTGTGCAAATATAGACTTTTTGATTGATTGCACCAATAGACAATGAAGTATATATTTACTCAATTCTATTTACTTTGAAGGCGTAATGTACTGTCGATCTCTTTTTAAATTCATTTTAAATTGGTATTCGTATTCGTCTCCTTCTCCGGTATGGCATATAAGTAGTAGGTACTATTCGGCGTAAAAGGAGTGCCGTCGGGAAATGAAGTAAACCAATGTCCCTCCGGATTATACTTTTTATAACTACCGTCCTGTTGCCAACATTCATATTCCTTGGTAGCTTCTTCCTCTGTCAGCGGTTCATAATTCTTTACCAGCGTCGCAAGAGAAACATGCACCGCGCAGCCGATGGAGGAAAATACCTCCTCGGCCAGCACCTCTTGAATCACAGAGTACATGAGATTCTCGGAATCGTATTCCGATACCCGCTTATGTTTTTGCAGGTATGCCCTGCGCTGCTCGGCATAGCCCTGATAGAGCATATCGAACACGGAGTAGACCTGGCTCTGGATAACCTCAAAATTGTTATATTCGATGTACCGCGTTAGGTCGCCATAGTTGGTTTGGTCATTGCGTGGGTCCTGCGATGTGACCACCGCCAGCGAATGAACCGCGCGGGAAACCGCCACATTCAGCATATGAGGATCATCCACGAAATCTGTGATGACATTGTCGACCGAAGTCAGAATGATGGCATCCTGCTCCCGCCCCTGAAACTTGTGGACGGTGTCCACCTCGTAAGTATCTCCCAGCTGCTTGCGGATGGCTGTCACCTGGTCCCGATACGGCGTGATAATGCCGATGCTCTGGAAATTCTGCTGATGCAGCCGCGGAAGCACCTCCTGCTGGATGACATCGATCTGGCGCTGGTTGAGATGACCGCGGGCGTGGTTGCCCGCAGTTGTTCGGTACATGGTCAACACATTCGGCTCATCATGGTCTTTGGTCATGACGATCAGCTGCCCGTGGTAGAACTTCTGGTTGCAGAAGTTAATGATTTTCGGGTGGCAGCGGTAGTGTTCCCGCAGCAGCGTAACAGGCGCGTCCTGCCATATTTCCAACGCAGAGGACAACAGACTGTGGGTCGAAAAACGATACCGCTCATCCAAGGAATACTTCTGCCAGATAGCATCGCTGGTGCGGATGTCGTCCTCTGTCAGCACATTGGGAAGCTGCTTCAAGTCTCCGACAATCACGATATTCCGTGCGCAAGAAAATGCCAGCACCCCAGTGGCCAAATCAACCTGGGAGGCTTCATCCACGATTAAATAATCATAGACATGATCGATGCTCAACGTTCCCTTAATGGAATAGGTCGTGCTGAGTACCACCGGATACTCGTGGATAAACACTGCGGAATTCCGGCGGAAATCACTCATTTCAAAACGTTGCCTGTCATTCTGCCAGTGATACCGCGCTGCCAGCTCCGCCCGGAACAACCGCAGGGACTTCTGGGTAAGCTCGTCCATCTTTGCGTCAAAAGCGTAGTGTTCCAGCTTGCGGTTCAGTTCCTGCTTTTCGGCCTCCAGTTCCCGCCTCTTCACGGCATAAAACTGACTCTGCAAATAGGGAATGACCAGTTCCGGGGAACGAAGAAACAGTTTGAGCGCACTGCGATTGAATCGGAACATGATGGAGAGCTTTTGCAAAAGTCCTAAACGGCTCTCATACTCTGCGTGCTGTTCAAATTCCATCCAGAGCGCAAGGATCTTCTGCGAGGACAGCTTGTCCAGACTCTCTGTCGGCGCATCGCCGTAGGTCGCATAATACTCCTCAAAATAGTGCTGCTCTGGATTCAATCGCAAAAATTCCTGCTCAATTTCCGCAATGCGGTTCTTGGCGTTGAGCATTTCGTTCAGCTCCTGGGAAAGCGCGGTCGTCTCTTGATCCAACTGCTGCCGTTCCTCTGTGGGCATCTCCCAATCACTCATATTCGGATAGGCGCCAGTTTGATTCTCCAGGAACTTTTGCTTGTTGGCAAGGCTTCCGAGAAACGCAGTCAGAAAAGAGGCATTCTTCTTTTCCAGCTTTTCCGCCACATTGTGTGTTGCAGAATTATTGTTAGATACGACCGCCACGGTCTTCCCGCTCCGAACCACATTGGCAATGATATTTAGAATCGTCTGCGTTTTTCCTGTCCCCGGAGGTCCCTGAATGATGCTGATTTTGGAGGAAAGCGCCCGCTCCACCGCCAGCTTCTGACTCCGGTTCAAGCCAAACGGATAGATCACCGCCTCCGGCATCTGTGGTACTTTGACTTCCTTCTGCGGTGCAAGATAGCTTGCCAGCACGGTATCCTCGCTGACCTGCTTGATCTTATCGTACTGCATGCTCAGAATGTTGATGCCTTCCACCTCGAGGCTAATTGCTGCGGCAGTCTCCTTGAAATATTGGAATGCTTCTTGATTTTTACCGTCTGTCAGGCAATTCTGCTGGAACTGCACTTCGTTTCTACAGAAGGATAAATCTTTCTTTCCGTCGCGGACAATGCGGTAATATCCGCCGAAGTCGAGAAGCTCATCAATTTCGCTGATGGTCTGCCTATTTGCGGTGACAATCACCTGCGCAGGATCAATTTTCTTTTTCAGAGGCAGTATCTCCACATTACTGCTCTGAAAGCTGTATGACTTATTGGGCGCACTGGTATAGACGACCTCGCACTTCCCATCATGGAACTGAAAGCTCGCGACCGAGTCCGTCTGGTCTTTTCCTTTTATGATGATTAAGTGCTTTCGTGCGTCCATAGGCAATCCTTTCACTTGAGAATGCGAGCTGTTGACTTATGGGTTGTCCCCGCACATTCGCACTGGATTATAGCTGTGCCCATCAGCCGCATTTTAGCGGTAGATGCACATCCAATCCCCTGCGTAAATATGTTTCCCTAATCAGTTCAAAAACGTCTCCTGCTCGATTGTAACGCCATAGCTTAGGATTTTTTCAATAGCATCTTTGAACAGTAAGTATCTCCCGCTTTTTAAATCTGCTTCCAACTCAGATAAGTATTCTTTGGAGCGCATAAGACCATGTTCGTAAAATTTTGCAACAAGTTCACCTGACATACGCATGGGCAGCACAGAAGAAATTAGCTTCTGCAAGTTGTCGAACATTCGGAAACCGCCCGCATCGATATCTGCCCAAAATCGCACTTTAGCGCCTTTCGCTGCCGCATGAGCGATCAATGTAACCATCTTTCGTTTTTGGGGACTAAGGAATCCGCCGTGATAGATCACCAACTCTCCCGGCTGTTTTTCGGACATCACATATTCATCGTAATTGGTTTTATTCTCAATGAATGTGATGCATTGAATTGCCGTCAAGTCGATTGCTGTAATAGAATCGATCAAAGTGCTGGGTAAGGCCAAACCGTATGGTGCGGCACCAATACAGATAGTTCCCTGTTCTGTTCGAACCAGACAGTTTCCTGCAAGCTCGTATAACTCCGGGCGAGCATAGATACCCAAGTATGCCAGCTGTTCTCTTTCGCCCAATTCATTTTCATCGCAGGAATTCGCTAAATCTGCATCGTATTTTCTTGCGATACGCAAAAACAGATCCCGCACATTTCGCTCAAAGTATTTGGTATCGGAAAAGCACTTGCTGCTGAATGCGCGCATCGTTATACTGCCGGACAGAGCAGAATACTCACGGAAAGCGCAGAGCAGGTCCTGCAATGGAGTATCGTCCGTTTTGCAGAAGACAGGAATTTTCAGTTGCTCTGCTGCCGATCTGCAAACATCTACCTTCCATGCTATAATCCAGGGAATCGCAACGTCCTTCAGGCCGCCGTCTATCAGCTGAATAATCTGACTTGCTCGCACCTTGGGATGCATTCTTTCGGCAAAAGCATAGCACTGCGAGATCTGATCCAAGCGCAACACAATAGCCGAAAGTACCGGGCGGCCTTTCACCCACTCGAGCTGCACCAAGTGCTTCTTTTCAAGTTCCAAGGCTGCTTCGTTATAAGTATCCCGTATCACAGCATCTTCGTAGATATACTCAGGAAAGTCTTTCTTTTCCACTTTTAGCATAACTCTTCTGAGCGATGTTCCAGGATCGAGGAGATGCTTACTGTTTTCATATTTATTCAATAGGCGGTTTAGAATGATTTTCTGGTTTTTCACTGAGCAATCTCCTTGCCAAAGGGCAGAATATGCATTCTGTATTTGTCCTTATTTACCAGTAGCGTACGGTCTGCAATCGGCATAATATCTGAAACTTTATCCGGCGGCGTACAGATAATGGCCTGCAAACCCATCTTTCGTAGGAGGCGAACACTCTCAATAATTCGGTCACTATCCATTTTGTTAAATGCCTCATCAAATACTGTCAACCGGACGGTATTGCCGAAACTGGATGTATCGTTCACACGGTAGAGCTGAGCGAAGGAGGCCAGGACAGCAATATAAAACGGAGTTTGTGTTTCACCGCCGGACTTTGTATTCAAGGTCTGAGAAAGCATCTGCCTTGTTCCGTTTTGATCCGTGGTTTCCAGGTCAAACTTCAGGTATGTTCTAAAATCGGTATATCGTTGGATATTCTCCTGCAGTTCACTTTGTTTTCTCGCATTTAACTGAGTATCATCCGCCGTGGTGATCTGGCTGAACAGCTTCTCTATCAGCTGGCCATATTTATCTTGGAAAGGCCGCGCAAACAAACCCACATCGCCTTCCATAAGTTCCGGATCCATAATCATGTCATAATACTCCGCATAATCCGGATTACGCTCCACACGGAACTGATAACTGTCCGTTCCGAATTGAGCCTGGCGCAGTGCACGATTTAGATTTTTCACCTGATCCTGCACTTGGTCGATGCTGGACTTCAATTTGGCCAAAAAATCATTCTGAAACTGTTCCATCGCACTCTCTCGGGCAGCTTTGATCTTTTCTCGGTATTTGGGCAGCTCACTTTCCTCCAGGAGCTTTTGCTCTGCTTCAAACTCATCATTATCCACAGCTTCCACGCGGAAGGAGCAGGGCTTGAACCGGTCTGTGTACTCCCTGCGCGCGTTGAAGAGTTTTCTCTGAGCAGTATCCTGCTCCTTTACGCTCTGCTCCAAACGATTGCTGAAGTTCTTATGAACGATATCTGCGCGTTTCAGTCGGTCAAGCTCCTGCTGATATCTGGGGAGGCCAATGTTTTCCTGATATTCAACAGGAAATTCATCTTGCAGGCGATCCTCCATATTAGATAGCTGCTGGTAATGATCCGGCAGCACCTCATAGTCGAGTTGGCGAATACGTTCCTTGTACTGGCCGATCTGAATTCCTTTCTCCTCTTTTTCTTTATTCAACGCTATAATTTCATCCCCGAGCGCAGCAATGGTGCGGCGCTGTTCGTCCAGCCACAAAAGATCCAGTTTTGAAAGCTGATCATCGATATCGGTCACTTCATTGACAATCTCCATGCCGCGCAGGTATGCTTTTTGCTTTTCTGCCACGGTATTTTGGACAAAAAAGTGCGTAAATAGCGGTTCTTTTGACTGTGACAAAAGCTGACGGATAGGATTCCAATAACGCAGCTGGTCTTCAATCTGCGTTAACTCCTCTTCCAATCGAGATACACGCAGACTTACCGCATAACGGCCAATAAATGCGTCATCCATCAGCTCACGACGAATCGAACGGACAACATATCCCTGGTAGAGCAGTCCGTCTGCTGTAATAGCGGTTTTGAAATTGCGCAGCTGTTCAGCTTTTTCGCAACATACGACGCGCCCCAACAGATAGTCAATATAGCTGCGCGCCAGCTTGTTATCCGTATCAACCTTTCTGGCAAGGCTGTCATCGCGTGGGCGAATCGTTTCTCGTTCGCGAAGCTTACCGATGTCCACCAACCCGAAGGATGCAAAACCGAACTCTTTTTTGATCCTGTCAAAGATCAATAAGGCGCTCTTATAATACGCCGGATCAACCAGCAGATAAAACCTCTGCGCATTGAGATATCCCTCCACGGCTCCGCGCCACCGTTCGTCCGCAAGCTCCAGGACATCCGCAAGAATATCTATTCTCACAGGACTGCCGATCCGGCTGTTCAGCTCAGATTCCAAGCGGGCCTTCAATTGCAGTAGACCTCGCGGATAGTCTTTAATGTCCTTTCGGAGATTTGCGAGGACGGTGCGTTTTTGGTCCTGCTCCTCCTTCAACTCCGCCAGACGATCTTCTGCTATGTGCAGCGCATTCCGGATGGTCTTAGTAAGCTCAGCCGCCGCCTGCTGGGCGCTCTCAAAGGGTGCCGATGAATAGGAAAATATCTCATAGCTTCCGGACACAAAAAGCGAATATGTTTTTAGTACACTTTCGGCAGCCTCCTGCACAGGCAGAAGTACTTCCTCTGCATTCTGCTTCAATACCGAGTCACACAGTCCGTTCAGCTGAAAGGATTCCTTTTTTATTTCCAATGCCAAGGATTGGAGATCCTGCATCAGCCTTTTTTGCTCATCCAGCAGTGCCTGCTTCCGATTGCGGAGTTTTTCTTCCTCCTGAAACACACTGCTCTGCGCGCAGGCCAAGTCAAGTTCGCGCCTGCGGTTCTCCTTCTGCGCGATTCGATCAGAGATCGTCATGATACTCTTTTCAATTGCGGCTAATTCTGTGGTACTGTCTCTCTTTTCAAGCTCAAATCGGTCAATTTGGGCTTGTTCCATTTCTTTTTTGGACCAAAGTACCAAAAATGATTGCACCCGCCAGCGGTCAATGGCCTGATTCATTTCACGATAGAGTCTGCCTATCTCCTGTAAAGCAGTCAGTTTCTCCTCCTGCCGCTGTGCCAACATTTCATGGCGTTTATAATCCCGGATATTCTGCTGCATGGCCTCGATATCAGGCTTCTCCGGTATGTCGCAGATGTTCTCGGTAATGAATTTCTGGATATCCACGATAGGGCGGAAGGATACCGCCTTTTTCATCATTCGAAGGACCTGCTCATTGTGCACATTCCATCTTGACAGCATATTCCTGCGATATTCCTTCTGCGTGTCATAGATCTCCGCCTTAACGTAATTCTGCTTCAAAAAACGGCGCAGCGCAGGAATCTCCATAGCCTCTCCATTTTCAACAAAGCCGTTCTCGGGCAGTGTTCCCACATAAATGAAAAAGCGTTCCTGCCTGCTTCCGTCACTGCGGCAATCAAAAACGACGCCCGTGACAAAACTGTTGCCCACTACGTCATCTTGGAACTCACAAGCAATGTAGCTGGAGAAATCTTTTCCCCGGCGGGAATACGGGTTATTCTCATCCATATCTGCCCGCAAATAACCGTCCAGCGTGCGCTGAGACTTTTCATTGGCAGCCTGATTAAAGTTGCGGGCATTTGTTTCTCCCAATAGAACGATTTGAAGGGCATCAATTACTGTGGATTTTCCCGCGCCGTTTTTTCCAGTCAGGAAATTAACATCACCCACCTCGATGATCTCTTTGCTGAAATACAGCCAATTAATTAGCAGGATCTTCTTCAGTTTCTTCATCGGTATCGCCCTCCTTTCGCAGTACAGACACAACATCATTCAGCTTTTCACTGGAGACCACAGCCAACACAGTCGGCAATATTGCAAATTTACAACTGCTCTGATTGAACTTTCCCTCAATCCGCTGAATAATCGAGTGATTTTCCAGCAATGTCAACGCACGCTTCACTTCGTCCATATTGGGCTTTGCTGGAAGGATTGCGTAATCCGTGACGACCTTTTCTAAAACATCACGCACGGCACAAACGGCATCCTGCTCCAGACCGAGTTGTTCCTGATTTTCTTCATAGATCATGCGTAGGGCAAGGAGAATGGCCGTTTCTTTTTTGTTCAGGTTGCAGCGGTTCGCTTCGTCCGTATTGATCACATAGAAATAGCCGTTTAAATCATCTTTCCGCAGATCCCAATCCAGCAGACTAAGATATTCTTGCACCGCTTCGTAATGCAGAGATAAAAACGTATAATCCGGGTTATTCACCCTTCCTTTGCCCGGCCGAAACAGTGTTCGCACAATATAAGTCCGGCTAAGAAGCTGGTTGCAAACGGACTTGAACTGTTCTAATTCCTTGGAGGTTGCACTACGAATGAAGTCAAAATCCATTTTTCTTCTCCTTCCGTCGAATCTGCATCTGAGGGATGGAATAGCCATTTTCATGAAACGAGCCGCCCAGCTCTTTGATCTGATAGCCTGCGGCAGAATCTCCGCTGGTCAATACAGCCAGCAAACTCATGATGTAGGATTTATCATCCTTAATGTTTAAATCTTTGGAGTAGCGAACATCTGCATCCCCCAACCATCCCTGCACATAGGCGGCAATGGCCGCGCGGCCATATTCGGAACGCAGCAGCTGTGCGGCCTGCGCGGCCGCATCTGCATCGGAAGCCGTTTCCTGAATAAGAACCGTGGCAGCTTTTGTCCGTTTTTCGGGGCGCTTTCGATACCACAAGCTTTTTTCAGAAAGGAATGACTGCTCATAAAGCTGAAATACCGGTTGTATCCGGTCTACTAAATCACCGGCGCGTCGATTGCGCGACAATGCCGTGAGCAGTACATTCAAGTTTCCCCGAACATTTTGATCTCGATTTGTCAGGTTTTCTACCTTTTGCGTTGCTGCTCTCGTATAGCGGCGAACCTGCGCATCTATTTCATCGAGATAGTCATGCTCTATATTGTCATATCGCTCGTCGATCCAGAAAATCTTTTGCAGCAGATCGGAACGGCAGTTTTCCACTGTATCTCCTCGTTTATCCTGCAAAGCTGCGTTCGCCATGGCAAGCAGCAGAGCATCATCCTCAGCCCAGCTTCTCAAAACAGATTGAATTGGAACGCGATACTTTGGGACGGAGTCCTTAATTTTCAACGGTCGTATGTATGCCTCAACTACTTTCTGTCCAAACTCGTTGAAGTGAGAGGCCAATACCTGATTGACGTCCTGCATATCTATCTGCATCTGAAAATAATGCTTCACATTGTGATAGACCATTTGCAACAAATTTATGAGAGCACTGGTGTTATCATAGGCACTGTAAATTGCGGCCATCTTATCGTAAACGCTTTCGCTCTCATTGGCGACCTTCAGAGCAGAGTAGGTACCAAACACATAGGAAAATCCGCGAGCAGGACGATCATCCCGGAGCTGTTGAAACAGCTCCGGCAGCCGGCTGCTGTAACTTGGGACGGTAATATACTCCTCAAAATCGTCACCTCGCTCTTTTTCAAACCAGCCTTTGCCGCAGAGTTTACGAATCAAAAAGCGTGCACGGCCGGAGATATCCCGCAACTCCTCCTCGTCGATATCTTCCCCTTCAAATGTGGCATCCGCCAGTTGCTGCTCCAATCTACTGCGGAGCATAGAATACAGCGTGTCTTCGCGTATTTTAAGGTTTTCACGGTATGCGGTGTACAGCACATCCAGAGCATCTGCGTATAGTGCGCGGTTGGGCGAGGCCAAAGGTGAAAAAAGCTCACCAGGAACCGCTTCAAAAAACTTCATGAACCTTCCTCCTACAGGAGACGACAATTATGATTGGACGATTAATTTGGAATCAGGATAGGCCAGATATCGTATTCGATACGGGGACACTATATGGCGGGCTTCACTGTGGAGACTGCTTTGCATATTGGCTGGATGGACGCTGGCTCGATGTTCGCCTGGAATATATGAATGATTGGGCTGCTTTATTTCCAGACTTTCTCAGGGATGCCTATTCCGGCTGGCATAGAACGTGCGGTACACGAGTTGGAGGACATGAAACGCTTCCGGTTGGAAATCTCGAACTATGAATGTCCTGAGAGTGGGTTTAATAAATAAAATACGGTACTTAGCTTTAGAAGAAACATGAAATATAAGTTAGCTTTAGTGATGTCAGCTTTTTGTGCGTTTTCCGTATGGACCGAAGCAAAGGTGAAATTGCCTGCCATCCTATCGGACGGTATGGTGTTGCAACGTGAGCGGTCCGTTAAAATATGGGGAAATGCCGATAAAGGAGAGAGTGTGACCGTTGTTTTTAAAAAGAAGAAATTCAGTACGGTAGCCGGGGAAGATGGAAAGTGGCTGGTGGAACTGCCTCCCATGAAGGCAGGTGGCCCTTTTGAAATGATCGTGAATGATATTCGGTTGAAAAATATTCTAGTGGGTGATGTCTGGCTTTGTTCCGGACAGTCCAACATGGAATTGACCGTCGGACGGGTGACTGATAAATTTGCCGAGGAAATAGCAAGGGATGAGAATCCGATGATACGGTATGTGAAGATTCCTTTAGGCAATGATTTGCATGGACCTAAAGACGATTTGCCGGGAACGGACTGGATGTCGCTGACTGAAGAAACCGCTCCTTCCTTTTCTGCTTTGGCTTATTTTTTTGCCAAGGAGATGTATAGGGAAACCCAAGTACCTGTGGGCATTGTTAACTCTAGTTGGGGGGGAAGCTCCGTTGAGGCTTGGATGAGTGAGGAGGCCTTGCAGAAGTTTCCGCGTCAGTTGCACGAGCGTGATTTGTTTAATTCGGACGAGTATCGTGAGTTGTGCAACCGTTCGGGACAGATGATGAACCGGTTTTGGGATGCTGCTTTGTACAAAGGAGACCAAGGACTTCATGACGGGATATGCTGGAATCGTCCGGAACTGGATGATACGGACTGGCAGACGGTAGATACGTTTTCCAAAGAATGGGGCAGGAAGAATGGATATCCGGTGAGTGGCTCTCATTGGTTCCGTCAGAAAGTGAATGTATCAGCGGAACAAGCCGGAAAAGATGCTGTCCTGCGTTTGGGATGCATGGTGGATGCCGATTCGGTATTTGTAAACGGTACCTTCGTAGGTAACACTTTCTATCAGTATCCGCCACGTATTTATCGGGTGCCGGCTTCTTTATTGAAACCCGGTGAGAATCTGGTGACTGTCCGGCTGATTAATTACGGAGGCGCCGCCAGCTTTGCTTTTCAGCCGACAAGATCAAAAAATCGTGGCTTGCGTTCGATAAGTAAA
>OGXM01001838.1_pt1 | contig 10980 bp, 10 predicted proteins | sample 1576271 | NCBI WGS metagenome assembly OGXM01 (sample SAMEA3541579, study PRJEB24748) | human gut metagenome | biome: human gut; feature: human-associated habitat; material: faeces | place: China | collected 2012 | reverse complement strand
CTATATGCTGAATTTATATTTGCATTTGTGCAACTACGAATTTGACCAACTATTCCTCCTGCTCCATATCCTCCATCTGCTTTTATATTTCCAACATTATATACATTATATTGCAGAGCCACAAAGCCACAATTTGTATACATCAAACGGAGGAATCAGCATGCTTACCAACATGGACAAACTGTACGAGAGCGTTGCCGCGAACGGCCCTGTCTGCGTGGGTCTGGATACCGAGATCAGCTACCTGCCCACGACCGACACCGCCAAGACAGCGGGGGAGAATGTGGTCGAATTCAACCGTGCCCTGATCAACGCCACCAAGGGCGTGGCCGGCTGCTACAAGGTGCAGATCGCCTACTATGAATCCCTCGGTCTGGACGGCATGCGCGCCTACGCCGAGACACTGAAGCTTGCACGCGCCACCGGCCTGCCGGTCATTGCCGACATCAAGCGCGGCGACATTGCCAAGACCGCCGAGATGTACGCCAAGGCACACTTTACCGGCGACTTTGAGGCCGACATCATCACGCTGGCCCCCTATATGGGCCTTGACTCGATCAGCCCCTATCTGCCGTACTGCGCCGAGCAGGGCAAGGGTGTCTTTGTCCTGTGCCGCACCTCCAACCCCGGCGCCAAGGACTTTGAGTACAAAAAGCTCGATGACGGCCGCCATGTTTACGACCTCGTCGGCGACAGCCTGACCGCTCTCGGCAAGGACTACATGGGCGAGCACGGCTACTCCAGCATCGGTCTCGTCATCGGCGGCACCCATACCGAGGAGGCCACCGCCATCCGCGCTGCCTACAAGGACACCTTCTTCCTGATCCCCGGCTACGGCGCGCAGGGCGGCAAGGCAGCTGACATTGCCCAGTACCTGACCAAGGGCAACGGCGGCGTGGTCAACTCCAGCCGCGGTATCCTGCTGGCTTACAAAAAGCAGCCGGGCGTTGCCTTTGACGAGGCCGCTTACAATGAGTGTGTGAACATGAAGGAGGCCATTGCTCATGCGTGCAGCCTGCTGTGAAGCCACCGTCCTGCGCAATGAGGTCATTGCCCCGGACATCCGCCTGCTGACCGTGGTGTGGCCGGACCGTGACCACGCCCCCCACGCAGGCCAGTTCTTCACCCTGCGCTCCTGGGGCGCAGACGAAGCTCCCTTCCTGTCCCGTCCCATCAGCGTGCACCGCTGGAACCCGGACAGCAGCACCATCGAGTTTTTGTATCAGGTGGTGGGCGAGGGCACCGAGAAGCTGGCACAGCTCAAGCAGCAGGATACCTTCCAGCTTACCGGCCCCATGGGCAACGGCTTTGATGTGCCGGATATCCTGAGCAAGTACAAAAAGATCGCCGTGGTGGGCGGCGGCATCGGCACTGCGCCCATGTTCCAGCTCACCCGCGAGCTGGCCGCTGCCGGGGCAAAGCCGGATGTGTTCTTTGGCTTCCGCGACACCCCCTACTGCATGGAGGAGTACCGCAGCATCGCAAACCTCGTCAAGGTGTCCACCGACACCGGTGCGGTGGGCTTCCACGGCTTTGTCACCCAGCTGTACGACCCCGCCGATTACGACGTGGTGCTGGTGTGCGGCCCCACCGTGATGATGAAGAACGCCGCCCGCCTGTGTGCGGAAAAAGGCACCCCCTGCTTTGTGAGCATGGAAAAGAAGATGGCCTGCGGCATTGGCGCCTGCCTTGGCTGCACCTGCGAGACCAAGGGCGGCGAGGGCAAAAGCGTGTGCAAGAACGGCCCTGTATTTGACGCAACGGAGGTGTTCTTCTGATGGCAGACCTGAAAACCAACCTGCTGGGCTTTGTGATGAACAGCCCGGTCATCGGCGCATCCGGCACCGTGGGCTACGGTGTGGAGTACGAGGAACTGGCCGATTTTGCAAAGATCGGCGGCATCTCCGGCAAGGGGCTTACCCTGCACGGCCAGTACGGCAACAAGGGCGAGCGCCTGTGGGAGACCCCCTCCGGCCTCATCAACAGCATCGGCCTGCAGAACCCCGGCGTGCAGCACTTCATTGACGTGGAGCTGCCCGAGATGCTGGAACTGAAGCAGAAGTACGGCACGGTGGCCATTGCAAACCTTGGCGGCCACAGCGAGGAAGAGTATGTGGAAGGCGCTGCGATGCTGAGCGAAAGCGCAGTGGACATCGTGGAGCTGAACATCTCCTGCCCCAACGTCAAGGTGGGCGGCATGGCCTACGGTGTGAAAGCCGAAGCTGCCGGTGAGGTGGTGCGCATGGTGCGCACTGCCTGCAAAAAGCCCCTGATGGTCAAGCTGAGCCCGCAGGCCGAGAGCATCCCCGAGATGTGCAAGGCTGTGGAGGCCGCCGGTGCGGACGCCATCAGCCTGACCAACACCTTCCAGGCCTGTGCCATTGATTTGGAAAAGCGCCGCCCGGTGTTCAACAACATCTTTGCCGGTCTGTCCGGCCCGGCGGTGCGCCCCATCGCCCTGCGCATGGTATGGCAGGCCGTGGGTGCCGTGAACATCCCGGTGGTGGGTCTGGGCGGCATTGCCACCGGCCGTGATGCACTGGAGTTCATCATGGCAGGTGCCACCGCAGTGCAGGTGGGCGCCGCAAACTTTGCCAACCCCCGCGCGATGGAGACCATTGCCAACGAGATGGCAGCATGGATGGACAAGAACGGTGTGAAAACGCTGGACGAGATCCGCGGCTGCGCCCGTCATACAGAATAAAAACTGATATATCCATAAAATATCTACAATTATGCGCATAAAATAAAATTTGACGCATAAATTTGCAAATAACGTAAAAGCGTGGTACAATACCACCCAAAGGAATATACACCACTGAAAAGAGAGGGAGAAGTACAATGAGTGAAGCACTTGAAATTCTGAAGAGCTGTGACGCATTTCTGGAGGGTCACTTCCTGCTGTCCTCCGGCCGGCATTCCGGCGCATACTGCCAGATGGCTTATCTGCAGCAGTACCCGGACCGCTGCGCCGAGGTGATGAAGGCTGTGGCTGATAAGGTCAAGGAGATGGATGTGGACGTCATCGTCGGCCCTGCCATGGGCGGCATCGTGTACGCCTACGAGCTGGCCCGCCAGACCGGCAAGCGCGCTATCTTTACCGAACGCGTGGACAACGTGATGTGCCTGAAGCGCTTTGCCATCCACCCGGGTGAAAAGTGCATCATCGCCGAGGACGTGGTGACCACCGGCATCTCCTCTCTGGAGACCAAGCGCGTCATCGAAGAGGCCGGCGGCATCTGCCTTGGCATCACCTGTGTGGTGGACCGCACCAAGCCCGAGGCTCCGTCTCCCATCCCCATTCTGGCCAGCGCCCTGAAGCTGGACCTGCCCAACTATACCCCGGAGGAGTGCCCCATCTGCAAGGAGGGCAAACTGCCGCTGGTGCATCTGGGCAGCCGCAAGATGAAGCAGGAAGCAAAGCAGACCATGTAAACTGAAAGCTTTTGTTGAAACGAGGAAAACTATGAACGCATATCTTCTTTTGGCAAACGGCATGGTCTTTGCCGGACAGTCCGTGGGCGCGCAGGGCGTGACCGTGGGCGAGGTGGTGTTCTCCACCGGCATGGTGGGCTTTCAGGAGACCCTGACCGACCCCAGCTACTACGGCCAGATCATCACCCAGACCTATCCCCTCATCGGCAACTACGGCATGAACCACGATGACATGGAGTCCGACCGCATCTGGGCAAAGGGCTACATCGTGCGCGAAGCCTGTACCACCCCCTCCAACTGGCGCTGTGAGGAGACGCTGGACAGCTTTTTGAAAAAGAACAATACCATCGGCATCGAGGGCATCGACACCCGCCACCTGACCCGCATCATCCGGGAGAGCGGCGTGATGAACGGCGCCATCCTGACCACCTTTGACCCCGCTGACCCGGCCAACAAGGCCGAGACCGAGGCACTGCTGGCCGAGATCCGTGCCTACGCCGTGACCGATGCTGTAAAGAACGTGACCTGTGCCGCACCCGAGGTGTTCAACCCGGAAGGCGAGACCCATATCGTGCTGATGCACTACGGCTGCAAGCGCAACATTGTGCGCTGCCTTGTTAAGCGCGGCTGCAAAGTGACCGTGATGCCCGCCTTTGCAACGGCGGAGCAGATCAAGGCCCTTGCCCCGGACGGCATCATGCTGTCCAACGGCCCCGGCGACCCCGCCGAGCCGGTGGAGGTCATCGAAAACCTCAAGCACATCTTTGAGTTGAACATCCCCACCTTCGGCATCTGTCTGGGTCACCAGCTGTCCGCACTGGCAGCCGGTGCCAAGACCATGAAGCTGAAGTACGGCCACCGCGGTGCCAACCAGCCTGTGACCGACTTTGAGTCCGGCCGCACCTTCATCACCAGCCAGAACCACGGCTACGCCGTCGTGCCCGAGAGCGTGAAGACCGGCATCATCCGCTACATCAACGCCAACGACGGCACGTGCGAGGGCGTGGACTACCCCGACCTGCGGGCCTTTTCCGTGCAGTTTCACCCCGAGGCGTGCTCGGGCCCGCACGACACGGCCTTTCTCTTCGACCGATTCTGTGACCTGATGGGAGGTGCGCACCATGCCGATTGATTCCAGCATCCGTAAAGTCATGGTCATCGGCTCCGGCCCGATCGTGATCGGTCAGGCGGCGGAGTTTGACTATGCCGGCGCGCAGGCGTGCCGCGTGCTGCACGACGCGGGCGTGAACGTCGTGCTCGTCAACTCCAACCCCGCGACGATCATGACCGACAAGGCCCTCGCGGATGAGATTTATCTCGAGCCGCTCACGCTGACCTCCGTCAAGCGCATCATTGAAAAGGAGCAGCCAGACAGTCTTCTCGCCGGTCTCGGCGGCCAGACGGGCCTGACGCTGGCGATGGAGCTCGACAAGGAGGGCTTTTTGCAGCAGCATAACGTCCGCCTCATCGGCACGAACGCCAAAGCCATCGACAAGGCTGAGGACCGCGAGCTCTTCAAGGAGACCATGGCCGCCATTGGCGAGCCGACCATCCCCTCCGGCATCGCCAACACCGTGGCGGAGGCGCTCGCCGTAGCAGACCGCATCGGCTACCCCGTCATCATCCGCCCGGCGTTCACGCTCGGCGGTGCGGGCGGCGGCGTGGCCTACAGCCCGGAGGAACTCACCGTCGCTGCGCAGACCGGCCTCGATGCGTCCCCGATCACGCAGATCCTCGTCGAGCGCTACATCTACGGCTGGAAAGAGATTGAGTTTGAGACCATGCGCGACGGCGTGGGCAACGTCATCGCCGTGTGCAGCATGGAAAACTTCGACCCCGTCGGCGTGCACACCGGCGACAGCATCGTCGTCGCCCCGGCGCTGACGCTCTCGGACAAGGAGTTTCAGATGCTGCGCAGCGCGGCGCTGAACATCATCTCCGCGCTCGATATCGTCGGCGGCTGCAACTGCCAGTTCGCGCTCAACCCCGACAGCTTTGAGTACGCCGTCATCGAGGTCAACCCCCGCGTGTCGCGCTCGTCGGCGCTCGCGTCGAAGGCGACCGGCTACCCGATCGCCAAGATCACGACGAAGATCGCCCTCGGCTACACGCTCGATGAAATTCAAAACGACATCACCGGCAAGACCTGCGCCTGCTTTGAGCCCGCGCTGGACTACGTCGTCGTGAAGTTCCCCAAGTGGCCGTTTGACAAGTTCGTCGGCGCGTCCCGCCGCCTCGGCACGCAGATGAAGGCCACCGGCGAGGTCATGGCCATCGGCACGAACTTTGAGAGTGCGCTGCTCAAGGCCGTGCGCGGCGCCGAGATCCATCTCGACACGCTGCACGCCAAACCGCTGTCTGACCGCCCGGTGCGCGACCGGCTCGCCGACTGCGACGATCACCGCCTGTTCACCGTCTTTGAGGCGCTGTGCAGCGGCGTGTCCATCGACGAGATCCACGACATCACCCGCATCGACCGCTGGTTTTTGTCCCGGCTGCAAAACCTCGTGGACTACGAGGCGAGCATTCAAAACGGCCTGACACCGGAGCTTTATCAGCGCGGCAAGTACCTCGGCTATCCGGACGCGGCGCTGCGCCGCCTGTCCGGCAGCGAGACGCTGCCCCCCTTCCGCGCGGGCTACAAGATGGTCGACACCTGCGCCGCCGAATTTGACGCGCAGACGCCGTATTTCTACGCCAGCGCGGACGCGCGCTGCGAGGCGCGCACCTTCCCGCGCAGCGGCAAGCCCGTCGTCATGGTGCTCGGCTCCGGGCCGATCCGCATCGGCCAGGGCATCGAGTTTGACTATTCGTCCGTCCACTGCGTGTGGACGCTCAAGGCCATGGGCTATGACGTCGTCATCGTCAACAACAACCCCGAAACCGTCTCCACGGACTACGACACCGCCGACCGGCTGTATTTCGAGCCGCTCACGGCTGAGGACGTGCTGCAGATCATCGACGTGGAGCAGCCCGTCGGCGTCGTGGTCGCCTTCGGCGGCCAGACCGCCATCGCGCTCACGCAGACGCTCGACCGCTACGGCATCCGCATCCTCGGCACATCGGCCGAGGGCATCGACATCGCCGAGGACCGCGAGCGGTTTGACGAGCTGCTCGAGCGCTTCCACATCTCCCGCCCGAAGGGCATGGGCGTGCAGACGCTGCCCGAGGCCCTGCACGCCGCGCAGACGCTCGGCTACCCCGTGCTGCTGCGCCCGTCGTACGTCATCGGCGGCCAGAACATGAAGATCGTCCACGACGACGCCGAGGTCACGACGTACATGCAGCGCATCCTCGCGCAGGGCATCGACAACCCCGTGCTCGTGGACAAGTACATGATGGGCACGGAGCTGGAGGTGGACGTCATCTCCGACGGCACGGACGTGCTCATTCCCGGCATCATGGAGCACATCGAGCGCGCCGGCGTGCACAGCGGCGACTCCATCGCCGTCTACCCGCCGTACAACCTCAACGACATGATGACGGACAAGATCGTCGACAGCTCGCGCAAGCTCGCCCTCGCGCTCGGCACGAAGGGGCTTGTGAACATCCAGTACCTCATCTGGGAAAACGAGCTCTACGTCATCGAGGTCAACCCCCGCGCCTCGCGCACCGTGCCGTACATCAGCAAGGTCACGGGCGTGCCGATGGTGGACGTGGCATCGCGCGTCATGCTCGGCGCGCCGCTGGCTGGCCTCGGCTACGGCACCGGCCTGCACCCCATCCCGCCGTATTACGCGGTCAAGGTGCCGGTGTTCTCGTTTGAAAAGCTCGGCGACGTCAACGCCTACCTCGGCCCGGAGATGAAGTCCACGGGCGAGGTGCTCGGCCTCGGCAAGACGATGCAGGAGGCGCTGTTCAAGGGCCTGACCTCGGCCGGCATGGTCGTCGGCCAGCACCCGGACGGCCGCCACGGCGTGTTCGTGAGCGTGGACACGCACGACCTCGGCGAGATCGTGTCGCTGGCCAAGAAGCTCGACGACCTGCACTTCGCCCTCTACGCGACCGAGGAGACCGCCGCCGCCATCGCGCGCCTCGGCATCGACGTCGTGACCGTCGACGGCATCCGCGAGAGCGACCACGCCTTCGCCCTGCTCGAGAGCGGCTGCATCGACTACATCGTCTACACCGGCGCGCTCAAGGACGCGACCATGGACGATTACATCGCCCTGCACCGCCGCGCGCTGCAGCTCGGCATCCCGTGCTTCACCTCGCTCGACACGGCCAACGCCCTGGCGGACATCATCGCCAGCCGCTACAACGAGCGCAACACCGAGCTCGTGGACATCAACCACATGCGCACCGAGCGCCAGAGCCTGAAGTTTGCGAAAATGCAGGCCACTGGCGACGACTATATCTACGTCGAGAACTTTGACGGACACATCACCTGCCCCGAGTCGCTGTGCATCCCGCTCTGCTCGCGCCACCGCGGCATCGGCGGCTACGGCATCGTGCTCATCGAGCACAGTGACGTGGCCGACGCGAAAATGCGCGTCTTCAACCGCGACGGCAGCGCCGGCGGCATGGGCGGCAACGCCATCCGCTGCGTGGCCAAGTACCTGTACGACAACGGCATCGTGCCGCGCGACGATCTCACGATCGAGGCCGGCGGCACCGTGCACCGGCTGCATCTGTACACGCGCTTCGGCACGGTCGGCCTCGTGACGGTCGACATGGGCAAGCCCGCGTTTGAGCCCGCCAATGTGCCCGTGACGCTCGAGGGCGAGCGCGTGATCGACCGGCCGGTGACGATCGCCGGCGGGGAGTACCGCATCACGTGCCTCTCGATGGGCAACCCCCACTGCGTCGTCTTTGCCGACCGCGTGGATGAGGTGGACGTCGCGCACCTCGGTCCGCAGTTTGAGCACGCGGACATCTTCCCCGCGCGCACGAACACGGAGTTCATCCGCGTCGTCAACCGCACGACGATCAAGATGCGCGTCTGGGAGCGCGGCAACGGCGAGACCCGCGCCTGCGGCACCGGCGCGTGCGCGGCCGTGGTGGCCGCCACGGAAAACGGCCTGTGCCCGAAGGGCGAACCCATCACCGTCAAGGTCAGCGGCGGCGACCTGATCGTCACCTATGACGACGACGGCGTGCGTCTGACCGGCAACGCCGAGCTCGCCTTCACCGGCGTGACCACGTACTGAGACTCCAAAAAGCAAAAAATCACCCGCATCCAGACCGGATGCGGGTGATTTTTTCTGCCGGCCGCTCAGCCGCGCATGGCGGCGGCGAAGGCGTCGATGCGCGCGATGTCGAGTTTCGGCTCGGCATACTGCGCGCGGTACTGCGGCGATGTCATCAGCGCGCCGAAGAGCTGCTTGTAGGCATAGCTCATCTTCTCGTACTGCATCTTGCCGCCAAGGATGTCCTTCGCGGCCGCGTGCGCAAGCAGCTCCGGCGAGAAGAAGTGCTCCAGATACCCCTCCGTGCCGGGCGTGGTATAGCAGCACAGATACAGGCCGAGCTTCTTTTGCAGCAGCGCCTTCTCGTTGCGGCGCAAAAAGTGCTTGATGCGCTTGTCGAGCTTGAACATATACACGCAGCTGCCGATGACGACCGTGTCATAGTCCTCGAGCGAGATGCTGCGGTCGCGGATGTTACACAGCGTCACATCGCCGCCGATGGCGCTCTTGAGCATATAGGCGATCTCCTCCGTCGCGCCGTAGCGCGAGGCGAACAGGATCAGCGTTTTCATGCAGTGACCTCCTTTGTCCGCCCTGCCGGGCGGCCCCTTCTTTATGTAAGAGTATAGGAAGCCGCCGCGCCGCTGTCAAGCGCTGCGCGCGATTTTTTTACCCGACCGGCACGGGCTCGCCCTGTTTCGGCGCCGGCTCTCTGCGCCGCGCCTTGGGGATGTTGATCGTCAGGATGAGCGCCTCGTCCGTCTCCTGCCGGTGCATGCCGGCGTCGATGCCGCCCTGCTTCATGAGGTCGAGGCTGTGCGAGATCGTGTTGAGAAACACGCGCACGTCCTTGAGGATGAAGGTCTTCTGCTGCTCGCTCTCGGGCGCGGTCTTGGCCTCGAGCAGGCGCTCGATGTAGGCGTCCGTCGCGGCGACGTTCAGGTCGCGGCTGAGGATATAGGCCAGCGCCTCGCGCTGCTCGGCCGGCGTCTCAAGGCGCAGCAGCGCGCGGCCGTGCCGCTCGGTGAGTCCGGCGTTGCGCATGGCGTTGAGCACATCCTCCGGCAGGCGCAGCAGGCGGAGCTTGTTCGCCACGGCCGACTGCGACTTGCCCAGCCGCCGCGCGCACTCCTCCTGGCTCAGGCCGAAGAGCCGGATGAGCTGCGCGATGCCGCGCGCCTCCTCGAGAAAGTCCAGGTCGTTGCGCTGGAGATTTTCCACCAGCGCAATGAAGCTCGCCTCCTCGAGATCCAGCTCCATGATGATGCACGGCACCTCATGGAGCCCCGCCATGCGCGCGGCGCGCAGGCGGCGCTCCCCGGCCACGAGCTCATACCCGCCCTGCCGCGGCCGCACGGTCAGCGGGCTGAGCACGCCGTACTCGGCGATGCTGCGCGAGAGCTCCTCGAGCTGCGCCGGGGAAAAATTCTGCCGCGGCTGGACCGCGCTCGGCGCGATCGCGTCCACCGCCAGATACACGATGCTGCCGCGGGCCGCGCGGCTGCGATGGTTGGAAAACTGCATAGCACACCCTCCATATCTTGTGTTTTACAACACAAAAATAATCCACATATTGCGCAAAACGCGGCGAAATCGGGCGCGCGCAGAAAAAAAGAGGGCGGACTGAAAACAGTCCGCCAAAAACAGGGTCGTGGGATAAAGATATGAGCCGTGGCTTCCAAACTGCGGAAGTCAATTGGATAAGCTGTAATGGTATTGTAGCGCCGGGCGCGCAAAATGTAAAGAGCGAACGGTGTCGGTCGGACACTTGTTTTGTCGGCGGCGGAATCTTTTTTCGCGCGCCGGGGCATACTGACCGGGAGTACACAGCAAAGGAGATGGAAGCATATGCAGGTGATCGACCGCATCGCGCTGATCCTTGCGATCATCGGCGGGCTCAACTGGGGCAGTATCGGTCTGTTCCGGTTCGATCTCGTAGCGTGGATCTGCGGCGGGCAGGCCTCCGTGGTCGCCCGCGTGATCTACACGCTCGTGGGTCTGGCCGCGATCTGGTGCATTTCCCTGCTCTTCCGCGGCCGCGACGAGATCGACGGCGACACGGGGGAGGCATAATGCCCCGGCAGCAAAAAAACGGCATGGCCGACGCCATGCTGTTTTTTTCTCCAACGAGAACCGCTTCGCTGGGTCCTCGTTGGAACATGTTTATCCAAGTCTCTGCATCGCCAGCGCGCTGCTGCCCGGGAGGCGGTCGAACGCATCGAGCGGCGGCAGATACGCTTCCAGCGCGTGCACCAGCTCGCCGCCGAGCAGTCCGCCGAGCGTGTTGAGCATCAGGTCGTCCACGTCGCACAGGCGGTACGAGCCGCGGAACATGAAAAACATCCCCGTGAGCTGCCCCAGCTCAATGAACGCCGATTTGGAACTCTGATGATATTAGCAGTAAAACTTTCGAAAT
>OGXM01001837.1_pt1 | contig 10997 bp, 7 predicted proteins | sample 1576271 | NCBI WGS metagenome assembly OGXM01 (sample SAMEA3541579, study PRJEB24748) | human gut metagenome | biome: human gut; feature: human-associated habitat; material: faeces | place: China | collected 2012 | reverse complement strand
CGTGCGGATTTCGTGGCTCATGTTGGCCAGGAACGCCGACTTGAGTTTGTTGGACTCCTCGGCGCGCTTCTTCGCTTCGCGCAGCTCCTCCTCCTCGGTGCGTTTGAGTTCGCTGATGTCGTAGTTGACGCACGCCAGGTCGATCACGCCCTCCTCCGGACGGTAGTCGCGGCAGAGCAGGTGGATTTTGATCCAGCGCATCGGCTCCTGATCGCTCACGATGCGCACTTCGTTGACGAAAGTCCGGATTTCTCCGGTTTTGAGGCGTTCGAACTCCTCCTCAAGGTGTTGCCGGTCGTCGGGATGGACCTGCCGCCAGTGGCCGAGAATCTGTGAGGCGGGCGTGTTTTCCGCTTCGCCGTAATTTTTGGCCCAGGGACCCTTGGTGTAACCCTCTCCCGTAAGGGGGTTGTAGCTGACGCAGCCCACGTGCGCGAAGTCCGAAACCAGGTTGAAGAGATGCTCGAAATCGTCCAGCTGTTCGCGGCTGCGCGTGGCGTCGGTGATGTCTTCGAGCAGGATGACCAGTTCGTCGTCGTCGCCCGGCGTGTTGTAGATCAGGCAGCGGCAGGTGCGTTTGCCGTCCGGGCTTTTCCCGGTCTGCTCCCAGAAGGAGCAGGAGGGGATGTGCTCGAATGTGGGAATGTGTTTCAGGGGATCTATTCCCACCTCGCGGGCCGTCTTTCCGGCATGGCCCTGCGTGTGGATGCCCAGTATCCTGACGGCCTGCTGGTTGATGTACGAAAGCAGGTAGTCGACCGCTTCGCCCGATTTGTCGCGCAGGATGTTGACGCGCAGGTAGCCGATCGGCAGGTGTTCGATCAGTTGTGCGAGGTGGCTGTAATTGCGTTGCGTCGCCTTGTAACTCTGATTGATGGAGGCCAGTTCGGCATTTTCGGGAGTGCCTTCCGTAACGCGGCGGACGGTTCCGAAAACCGAGCGGACGCCCGTCAGCGGATCGTTGGCGGCAGCCACGGCTCTGACTTGCAGGCATCTGTCGCCGTTGGCCGTGACGAACGTTTCGTCGAGCGAGTCGGAGACCTTGAGGGCGGCGCAGCGGGTGTAAATGCGCGCCCGGTGCTCCTCGCCGGGCAGCAGGTAGACCTCCTCGAACGAAATGCGGGTGCGATCTGCGCCGAAAAGGTCCGCCGCCAGCCGCGAACAGGTCATTTCGCGCTGTCCGAAGTCGAGCTGCCACCATCCGACGCCGGAGGCGTCGAGTGATTTTTGCAGCAGGTCGGGGGCGGCTTGTTCGGAGTGCATGGCAGAAATACCCTTTTTTCGATGTTTCTGCAAAAATAGAAAATTTCGGGAGAAAACGAATTTTGTCCGGATGATTTTTTGCGCGGCGGCGCTATTCGGTTTCGTCCTGCCGCGTCAGCGTGCGGATCACGCGCGCCGGGTTTCCCACGGCCACCGAGTCGGCCGGGATGTCGCGCGTCACGACGGCTCCGGCGCCGATGACCGAACGGTCGCCGATGGCGACGCCCGGGCAGACGATCACCCCTCCGCCCAGCCAGCAGTCGTCGCCGACGGTGATCGGACGGCCCGCTTCGAGTCCAGTGCGGCGCTGTGCCGCGTCGAACGGATGCAGGGCGGTGAGCAACTGCACTTTGGGACCTATGAGCGTGTGGCGGCCGATGCGGATCGGCGCCAGGTCGAGGAACACGCAGTCGAAATTGACGAACGACCCTTCGCCGATTGAGATGTTGAGTCCGTAATCGCAGCGGAACGGTTCGCGGATGAATCCTTCGCAGCCGGGGCACAGCTCGCGCAGCGCGGCGCGGTAGGCGTCGTCGTGGCCGCAGAGTTCGACGTTGAGGCGGTGCATCAGGCGCGTGGCGTTGTCCCGGATGGCGGTGAGTTCCGCATCCCGGGGGTCGAACCACCCGCCGGCGAGCATCTTTTCCCGCTCGTTCATTTTAGTCGAAGGATTGCATTTCGATCAGCTTGGCGTAGATGCCGTTGCGTTCCATCAGCTCGTTGTGCGTGCCCTGTTCGGCGATGCGGCCGTGGTCGACGACAACGATCAGGTCGGCGTTGTGGATGGTCGACAGACGGTGGGCGATGACCACCGACGTACGGCCTTTGAGCAGGTTGTTGAGGGCGTCCTGCACGAGTTTTTCGCTCTCGGTGTCGAGTGCCGAGGTGGCCTCGTCGAGGATCAGGATGTCGGGGTTCTTGAGCACCGCGCGGGCGATCGAGAGCCGCTGGCGCTGGCCGCCGGAGAGTTTCACGCCCCGGTCGCCGATGTTGGTCCCGTAACCGTCGGTGCATTCGCGGATGAAGCAGTCCGCGTTGGCGACCTTCGCCGCCTCGACCACCTCTTCGTGCGTGGCGCCGCGCTTGCCCATGCCGATGTTGTTTTCGATGGTGTCGTTGAAAAGCACGGTGTCCTGCGCCACGACGCTCATATGGGCGCGCACGCTCTCCTGCGTGTAGTCGCGCAGCGAGATGCCGTCGATGAGTATTTCGCCCGCCGAGGGGTCGTAGAAGCGGGGCAGCAACTCGCTCAATGTCGACTTGCCGCCTCCCGAGGGACCGACCAGAGCCACGGTCTGCCCGCGGCGTATCTCGAACGAAATGCCGTCGATCACTTCGCGCTCCCCGTCGTAGGTGAAGTGCACGTCGCGGAATTCGATTTTCTCTTTCAGCCCCGTGAGTTCCCGGGCGCCGGGTTTGTCCTGTATTTCGGGTTTCGTGTCGATGATCGAGAAGATGCGCTCTCCGGCGGCGATTCCCTGGTTGATGTTGGCGAACTGGTCGATGAAGGTGCGCACGGGGCGCGTGATCTGCGAGAAGATGGCGATGAAGGCGATGAATCCGCCGGGGTCGAGCACGCCTTTGGCCACGAGCGAACCGCCGAAGACGAGGATCACGCCCACGGCCGTGATGCCGAGGAACTCGCTCATCGGCGAGGCCAGCTGCTGCCGGCGGGCCATCGAGAGGGTCAGGCGCGCCAGGTCGGCGCTGATGGCGTAGTATTTCTGCTTGATGTATTCCGTGGCGTTATAGCTCTTGATGACCTTGATGCCCGAGAGCGACTCGTCGAGCGTCGAGACCATCTCGCCCATGCGCTGCTGGTTGGTGCGGGCCGGGTGGCGGAGTTTCTTCACGATGCTGCCGATCAGCAGGGCCACCACCGGGAGGAACAGCACCGAGAAGATGGCCAGCTCCCACGAAATGGCCACCATCATCACGATGTAGCCGATGATCAGAAACGGTTCGCGGAACGACACCTGGAGAGTGTTGGTGATGCAGAACTGCACCACGCCCACGTCGGAGGTGATTTTCGAAATGATGTCGCCCTTGCGCTGGTCCGAGAAATAGCCCACGTTCATGTCCATCACGCGCGAGAACATTTCGTTGCGCATGCGTTGCAGGGTCCGCGTGCGCATGTTCTCCATGGTCCATGCGCCGAGGTAGCGGAACAGGTTGCTCATCAGGCTGATGCAGATGGCTACAATGGCCAGCAGCATCAGTACGTTCTGGTGGTCGTATTGTTCGAAGATGTGCGAATAGGCGAAGTTGAAAAGTGTTGCGAGGTAGTCCTGATTGAGTTCCAGGGGAGGCAGCTTTTCGACGTATTCGAAGGAGTAGTTCGCGTCGAACATGGTGTTCAGGATCGGGATGATCAGCATGAACGTCAGCGAGTTGAACAACGCGTAGAAAAGCGAGTAGAAGAAGTAGGGGATCGCGTATTTCTTGATCGGCCGGGCAAAACCCAACAGCCGCATGTATGTTTTGAACATTCGGAGCGTATGTTTGTTGGTTACGCAATTAGCGGCGTAAAGATAGGAATAATAACCCGAAAAGCGAAAAATGTACGATAATTCGATGGATTATGGTGGACTTTGTGCCGAAAAAACGGTGCGGCGGCCTTCCGTTTTACCGCTCTGCGGGATCGTAGCCCGTGTCTTCGAGCCAGTGCGCCTTGTCGTTGGCCGCCGCCACGGCCAAACAGTCGCAGCGGTTGTTCTCGACTGTTTCGGCGTGGCCCTTGACCCAGACGAAACGGACGTTGTGGCGGTTGTACACGCGCAGGAAACGCATCCAGAGATCGGGGTTTTTCTTGCCCGCGAATCCCTTGCGGACCCAGCCGAAGACCCAGCCTTTCGAAACGGCGTCGACGACGTATTTCGAATCGGAGTAGATGACCACGTCCGAACCCTCGAACTTGAGCGTTTCGAGCGCCACGCACACGGCCATCAGCTCCATGCGGTTGTTGGTCGTGAGGCGGAATCCCTGCGACAGCTCCTTGCGGTGGTGTCCCGAGAGAAGCACTGCGCCGTAGCCGCCCGGCCCGGGGTTTCCGAGGGCCGAGCCGTCGGTGTAGATGGTGATCGGAGACAAAATATGCGTAGATTAGAGATCAAACATAGAGTTTATGACGGGATGTTCCGGTCCGGTTTTCCGGGGCTTGCGCCTGCCGTCCCGCCGCCGGCCGTTTCGCGGTTCATTCGGCGGCCGTTCCGCCCAGTTCCTTGTCCAGAATCTTTTTCGCCTGGTAAAAGGCATTCGTGTAATTGCGTGCCAGTATGGTGCCGTCCGGATCGATCAGAACGAAGAACGGCCAGCCTTCGATGGCATACGTTTCCATGATCTGCCGGTTTTCCGGATGACCGGTTTCCAGTTCCGCTTCGATCCATCCGTGTTCCAGCATGCCGGCCAGCACGGGGCGCATGTCGTCCACACCCGGCGACGGCGTTTTTTTGCCTGCGGGCAGACTTTCGTATACGCTCCGGATATCGGCGATGGATTCGGTCAGACCCACCACCTGCAACCCTTTGTCCTTGTACTTTTCGAACAGATCGCTCACCTGCCGGTCGATATGGATCGAGCCGGGACACAATCCCCAATGGTAGAGCAGCAGGTATCGGCCTTTGAAATCAGCCTTGGCGACAGTACGGTCTTCGGTCGTTGCCAGTGTGAAATCCGGCGCCGGTTTTCCTTCGGCGAGTTGTTCCATTCTTGCCATGCAGTCTGCGTACATCCGGCCGAAATAGCTCGTTTTCAACCCTTCGGACAATGTCTTGTAAAACCTGTGCGCCTCCTTGGCCGGGGTGTACGACAACTTGGGTATCCTGTCGATCAACAGGTACAGGCTTCCGTGCGGATTGGCCGCTTCGTAGGCTTTGCGCAGCATATCCTTTCGTTCTACGCCGGGATTGCCGTTGTAAAATCGGTTGAATTTTCTGCCCCATTCCCGGCTGGCTGCCGTATCGTTCCGCTCCGACGCTTCCCGTGCATTTTCCAGATAACGTCCCCGGACCCGGCCGAGCGAATCATCGACCGCCAGCAGGCTCGACAGCATGGGCTCGTCGTAAATTCCTCCGCCGAGACGGCAATAATAGATCGCATCCGTCGAGCCGGTCATGCCGATCCTATCGCCGGGCCTGACGATGACGGGTTTGCCTCCGCGATCCCCGGCTGCGGCTCTTCCGGCTTTCGGGCGGTAGGTCATCAGGTAGTACTGGTCGTGTTCCGACTTCCCCCGATGGCGGAATGCGCCCGGTTTGCGGACCACGACGTCGAATCCCGGGCCGTACTTCCATGAAGGCAGGAGAATACGCTCGAAACGGAGGGTGTCTCCGGCTTGCAGTCCCTCGATCCTTCCTTCCAGTCTGAATCCCCGGGCATAGGCACAGGCTGCCGTCATGGTCAGGGCGCAGCATGACAGGAGGAGTTTGTATCGTAGGGCCATGATAGCTGTTTTAATGCTTATTTGCCGGATTCGAGCGCCGCCAACTGTTCGCGGATCGCCGTGATCTTGGCTTCGGCGTCGGCCTGCTTGGCGCGCTCGTTGGCCACCACCTTCTCGGGCGCCGAGGCGACGAACCGCTCGTTCGAGAGCTTCTTCATCACCGAGGCGAGGAATCCCTCGTAGTAGGCCAGATCGTCCGCGAGTTTTTTGCGCTCGGCCTCGGCGTCGATCTTTCCGGCCATCGGCACGAAGTACTGCGTCGTCTTGACGATGAACGCCGCGGCCGCCGGGTCCTTCTCCGCCACGGTCTCGATGGCCGTGAGGTTGGCCATCTTCATCACGACGGGGGCGAACTCCGCGGGATAGTTCTCATCGGCGATGACCCGGAGCGTCAGCGCCTCTTTCTGCGGCAGGCTCTTCTGGTTGCGGATGTTGCGCACCGAGGTGATGATCTCCTTCGCCAGTTCGAAGCGCGCCAGCATCGCGGCGTCTTCGGCCGCAGGCTCGGGCATCTGCGCCACGCAGATCGAAGCGCCTTCGGCGCGGGGCGCGAGGTCCTGCCAGATCTCTTCCGTGACGAACGGCATGAAGGGGTGCAGCACGCGCATCAGGGCGTCGAAATAGCCCTTCGTCGCCTCCATCGTCGGGGCGTCGATGGGCTGTCCGTAGGCGGGCTTCGCCATCTCGAGGTACAAGCCGCTGAAATCGTCCCAGAAGAGGCGGTAAGCCTCCTTGAAGGCCTCCGAGATGCGGTATGACTTGAAATCCTCGGCGATCTGGCGCAGCGAGCGGCCCAACGCCTGCCCGAACCACGCCACGGCTAGACGGTTGTTCTCGCTTTGCGCCGCCGCGGCGTCCACCGCCCAGCCGTTCAGGAGGCGGTAGGCGTTCCAGATTTTGTTGCCGAAGTTGCGGCCCTGCTCGCACAGCGCCTCGTCGAACATCACGTCGTTGCCTGCCGACGAGGAGATGAGCATCGCCATGCGCATACCGTCGAGGAACTGGCGACAATGGACGTGCCCCACCCCAGCAAAACAGCGCACGCCGTCGGCGCCGTATTGGGCAATCAGGTCCAGCGGGTCAGGCGAATTGCCCAGCTGCTTGGACATCTTGCGGCCGATCTTGTCGCGCACGATACCCGTGAAGTAGACGTTCGAGAAGGGCTTTTCGTGGCGGTATTCGTAGCCGGCCATGATCATGCGGGCCACCCAGAAGAAGATGATGTCGGGACCGGTCACCAGATCGTTGGTGGGGTAGTAGTAGCCGATCTCCCTGTTGTCCGGGAAGCGGATGCCGTCGAATACCGAGATGGGCCACAGCCACGACGAGAACCACGTGTCCAGCACGTCCTCGTCCTGTCGCAGGTCCGTCAGTTGCAGCGATGCGTCGCCGCTCTTCGCGCGGGCTTTTTCCAGCGCCTCTTCGGTCGTCAGGGCCACCACGAAGCCGCCTTTGGGAAGATAGTACGCCGGAATGCGCTGGCCCCACCACAGCTGGCGCGAGATGCACCAGTCCTTGATGTTCTCCATCCAGTGGCGGTAGGTGTTCTTGTATTTCTCGGGCACGAAACGGATCGCGTCCTCCATCACGGCCTTCGTCGCCGGTTCGGCCAGCTCCTGCATCGAGAGGAACCACTGCATCGAGAGTTTCGGCTCGATGGCCACGCCCGTGCGCTCCGAATAGCCCACGTTGTTGGTGTAATCTTCGGTCTTTTCCAAAAGGCCCGCCGCGTCGAGGTCCTTTTCGATCTGCCGGCGCACGTCGAAGCGGTCCTGACCCACGTACATGCCCACCTTGTCGTTGATCGTGCCGTCGTCGTTGAAGATGTCGATGGTCTCCAGCCCGTATTTCTCGCCCAGCATGTAGTCGTTCACGTCGTGCGCCGGGGTCACCTTCAGGGCGCCCGTTCCGAACTCGATGTCGACGTATTCGTCGCGGATCACGGGGATCGACCGTCCCACCAGCGGCACGACGACGCGGGCGTCGGCGGGCAGGGACTTGTAACGCTCGTCATTGGGGTTGACGCACAGCGCCGTATCGCCCAGAATGGTCTCGGGGCGCGTCGTGGCGACGATGATCGCCCGGTCGGTTCCCTCGACCTTGTAGCGCAGGTAGTAGAGCTTGCCGTGCGACTCCTTGAAGACCACCTCCTCGTCCGAGAGGGCCGTCTGCGCCGCGGGGTCCCAGTTGACCATCCTTACGCCGCGGTAGATCTTGCCTTTCTCGTAGAGGTCGCAGAAGACGCGCAGAACGCTCTCCGTGCGGGCTTCGTCCATCGTGAAGCACGTGCGGTCCCAGTCGCACGAGGCGCCCAGTTTGCGCAGCTGTTTGAGAATCACGCCGCCGTATTTCTCCTTCCATTCCCAGGCGTGGCGGAGGAACTCCTCGCGCGTGAGCGACGACTTTTCGATGCCCTTTTCGCGCAGCATCGCCACCACCTTGGCTTCGGTGGCGATCGACGCGTGGTCCATGCCCGGCACCCAGCAGGCGTTCTTTCCCGACATGCGGGCGCGGCGCACCAGCACGTCCTGCAACGTGTTGTTGAGCATGTGCCCCATGTGGAGCATGCCCGTCACGTTGGGGGGAGGGATGACGATCGTGTAGGGTTCCCGCTGGTCGGGTTCCGAGTGGAAAATATGCTGTTCGATCCAGTAGTCGTACCATTTGGATTCGATCTGCTGCGGTGCGTATTTGTCTGCGATTTGCATGGCGCGTTGAATTTTACTTTGTTTTCAGGGATGCAAAGTTATTAACATTCTGTCAAAGATAAAATAAAATTTCTAAAAAATCGTTATATTTGCACCATTATATATCTGTATATCCTATGAGCAAAAAAGATAAGATCAAAACCATCGAAGTAGACGACGTGAATCTCGTCCCCGAGCTGCTCGACGGCAATCACCGCGTGATCCCCATCGTGACCGGCGGCGACGAGCCTGTGGAGGAGGTCGAAGTGCCCGAAATCATACCCATTCTCACGCTGCGTTCGTCGGTGCTTTTCCCCGGCGCCATCACGCCCATCACGGTGGGCCGCGACAAGAGCATCAACCTCGTGCGCGCCGTGAATGCCGAAGGCGGTATTCTGGGCGCCGTGTTGCAGCGCGAAAGCGACGTCGAGGACCCCGCGCCGGACGACATGTACAAGGTCGGCACGGCCGCGCGGATCATCAAGATCCTCGAAATGCCCAACGGCAACCTCACGGTGATCCTGAACGGTCTGGAGAAGGTCGAGATCACGGAGTACATCACCACCGAGCCTTATTTCAAGGCCCGGGTGACGGCCCTGCGCGATTCGACTCCCGATGTGAAGAGCATCGAGTTCGAGGCTCTCGTGGACTCGATCCGCGACGTGGCGCTGAACATCATCAACGTGTCGCCGTCGATGCCCAAGGAGGCGGCTTTCGCCATCAAGAACATCGACTCGAAGCGCGGTATCATCAACTTCATCTGCTCCAACATGGAGCTGACGGACGAAGACCGCCAGTCGCTGCTGGAGGCCCCCGGCCTGCTGGCCCGCGCCCGCAAGCTGCTCGAAATCCTGATCCGCGAGCAGCAGCTGGCCGAGCTGAAGAACCAGATTCAGGAGCGCGTCAAGCAGGAGATCGACAAGCAGCAGCGCGACTACTACCTCCAGCAGCAGATGCGTACGATCCAGGACGAACTGGGCGACGGCGCCGATGCCGACATCGAGAAGATGCGCGAGGAGGCCAAGAAGAAGAACTGGCCCGCGGAGGTGGGCGAAACCTTCGAGAAGGAGTTGCAGAAGGTCGAGCGGCTGAATCCCGCCGTGGCCGAATATTCGGTGCAGATGACCTACCTGCAGCTGCTGCTGGAACTGCCGTGGAACGACGTGACGAAGGACAACCTCGACCTCAAGTGCGCCCGCGAACAGCTCGATCACGACCATTTCGGTCTGGACGAGGTGAAGGAGCGGCTGCTGGAGCACCTGGCCGTCATCAAGCTCAAGGGCGACCTCAAATCGCCGATCCTCTGCCTCTCCGCCCCTCCGGGCGTGGGTAAGACCTCGCTGGGTAAGTCGGTGGCCGCGGCGCTGGGCCGCAGCTGCCAGTCACGCCGCCGCAGCAGCGTCACATCCCGCCCCGTCAGGGCGTGGAGGTCGCCGCACAGCCGCGCGGCCTCCGTTTCGTCGCCACACAGCAGCAGCATGGGGTGGCCCGTCTCCTGAAGCATGGCCGCCGCCAGCATAGCCCGGTGGACGGGGGATACGCCGGTGACCATGGGCTTGTCGCGGCGCAAGGTACTGTCCAGCAGTGCGCGAGCCTCCGGCATTTGCAATAGTTCCTTTAGCAGCGCGTTCATATCCCCCTCCTTTCTGTTAGCTGGCGAAAAATCTTACGATTTTTCTGCCAATAGGTTTGCGGTCGGCTGCGCGCACCCTTCGGGTGCACTGGCGACCGAGAAGTATTTTTCCGACGTACACGCCGCCGGAAAAATGATTGAAATTTTTTGCGCCGTGCGCGGCGCAAATTCTGCGAAGCTCTTTACCCGTTGAACTTGTTCATGGCCTTGTCGGGGCCCTCCGCCATCAGGCACAGCGCCGCGTTGGCGGCGCGATCCAGCGTCTGGCGCAGCAGCTTGGCCTCGTCGCCCTTGGGCTTGCCGATGACCCAGTCGATCATCTCGTGATCCGGGTGATCGGGCATACCCACGCCCACCTTGATACGTGGAAACGCATCGGTGCCCAGGTGCTGAATGATGTTCTTCAGCCCGTTGTGACCACCGGCGGAGCCGCTTTTGCGGATACGCAGCTTGCCCACCGGCAGGGACACGTCATCGGAGATGACCAGCACATGGTCGGCGGGTACCTTGTAAAACCGCGCGGCCTCGCCCACGGACTCACCGGAAAGGTTCATATAGGTCTGGGGCTTCATCACCAGTATCTTATGTCCCTTGTAGTCCAGCATACCGGTCCATGCCTTGAAGCGGAGCTTATTCAGGGCGAATTTCTCCTTTTCCATCAGGCTGTCCAGGGCCAGCCAGCCCATATTGTGGCGGGTGGACTCATACTTGCTGCCGGGATTACCCAGGCCCACCAGCAGCCACTCCACGCCGCCGCTGCCGTTCCGATTAAAAAACAAGGCTGTCGCCTCCTTGCATGCATAAAATAAGAGGACTGCAGACGCAGTCCTCTTATTATAGCACCGTTTTCCGGGTTTGGAAAGTGTTTTAGTTGAACAGCTTGGCGATGGAGATCTCCTGATAGATGCGCTCGATGGCCTCGGCGAACATGGGGGCCACGGACAGATACTTGATTTTATCGCAGCCGGCGCCC
>OGXM01001827.1_pt1 | contig 11049 bp, 8 predicted proteins | sample 1576271 | NCBI WGS metagenome assembly OGXM01 (sample SAMEA3541579, study PRJEB24748) | human gut metagenome | biome: human gut; feature: human-associated habitat; material: faeces | place: China | collected 2012 | reverse complement strand
CAGCAAACTTTCGCATCTGGCGTCAATAGATGATATGGAGGCTGAGGAAAATATTCGCTAAATTTGCAAGACTAAAGCTCACAAATTGGGCAGTTAAAGAGTTCTGCTGTCTGATACAAGAGGATAAATTGAATTGATAGAACTCACCTTTAATATTATGGCAAAAATAAACAAAACTCATTTAATCATCTTGTTCGTCTTTTTATTGTGTGTAATTGTTGTTTCAATACAATTTTTGCACAAGCCAACTGACCATAAGAGTAACTATTCCCTTACAGATACTATATCTAAAATTGTATCAGAATATCCCGGTGAAATCGGAGTGGCGGTAATCATAAATAGCAGAGATACTATTACAGTCAATAATAAAAGTATCTATCCAATGATGAGTGTATTTAAGGTTCATCAGGCATTAGCCCTCTGCAATGATTTTGACAGCAAAAGGATTTCACTTGATACCTTGATAAGGATAAACAAGGGTAAACTTGACCCGAACACTTGGAGTCCAATGTTGAAAGAACATTCGGAACCTGAATTTTCCTTGCCAATTAGGAAACTGCTAAACTATACACTTATACAAAGCGACAATAACGTAAGTAATCTTATGTTCAAGAGATTGCTTGATATTGCCAAAACCGACAGTTTTGTTGCCACAATCATTCCACGTTCAAGTTTTCAGATAGCCTATACAGAAGAAGAAATGTCTGCCGACCATGATAAGGCATATTCAAACTACACATCACCTCTCGGAGCTGCAATGCTTATGAACCGATTGTTTACTGATAAGATTATTAGTGATGAAAAACAAGACTTCATTAAAAACACATTAAAAGAGTGCAAAACAGGTACAGACAGAATTGCGGCTCCGCTACTTGATAAGGAAGGTGTTGTCATAGCCCATAAGACTGGTTCAGGGGATATTAATGAGAACGGAATACTTGCAGCGCACAATGATGTAGCCTTTATACGTTTGCCCAATAATGAATACTACACACTGGCTGTATTTGTAAAGGATTTTAAGGGTAATGAAACACAGGCTGCAAAAGTCATAGCCCGTATATCTGAAACCGTATATTCATTATTGCCTCAATTTACAGAATAGCCTTTACGTTATACATTCAAGCCTCCGGCGTGGTTTTCGCTGGAGGCTTCTGATCTTTGAACATACAAAAAGCAAAAAGAAAGCGATATCGAAGCGTTATACCATAAAAACAACCTGCTGGTTATTACAAAATGATATTGCGTACCCAGCTGACCGATGCGGATCTCCCACCATGCGAACAAATCCCGGTAACAAAATGACAAAACGGACAATGTTCCTAACATGCCAACTTGTAAATGGGATGAATGATTTTCTTTTTCGCAAGTTGATTTTATAAAATTGCCGCCGACAGTTCGTACTTTCGGAAAAAGATGTTATATTTGCAAATGAAAGAGTTATTTGACAGCATAGCAACGCAAAACGCTGAAATTCGCACGGTTGCTAACTCGTTACCACTACTTCTCAAATAATTCGCTAAAAGTTTATTTCTCAATCGGTTAAGTCAAACCGATAAAAATCTAAAATAGTCAATGCACTGTCCGGCTTCATTTCCAACAATGAATCTACTTGCTGTAACATCGGATTGGAAGAATGGTGGTTACAGGCAAACAAACAGACAGCCAGCAAACTGACGAAATTTAAATATATAATAAATGAACGCATAGTGATTTTATCTTTTAGCTTTCTATGCACAAAGATAGCAAAACGCTTTCATAACCCGGTACACGGACATCGATTAATAAGCAACACAGTACAAATATCCTTGTTGCTTGTTGGCCGTCTGCCCCAAAAGACTATTTTTGTAGAAAACAAAAAGGAGGAATCATACCCAATGTATTTGATGTACTTAACATGCCTTACCGTAGCGTATCCCTTAAGGAATGATGAATTTTGTGGCTGTCCGCGAAGACAATTGTTATTATGTGAACAAGACGCATTACATCTCTTTGATTGAAAGGGCCAACAAGTTCTTTTTCCTCATCCGTTTCCGTCGCTTTGGCAAAAGCCTAACACTCTCTCCATGTTACGGCACTATTATGACTGAACGAGGCAGACAAGTTTGAATTATGAGAAAGACAAGCTGGCTTCCCGCCTGGTTTACCAGGGGATGGAGATGGTGGTTTGCGAAGAAAAATGTCAAGAGAAATGCCCCTACACTCTCGTGCAAGAGCATCTCTCTTCTTAAAAAATAAAGTCTAGTATTCGGTTTTCTCTAAAGTGATGAAAATTTAAAAACGGTAACCAACTGAAAGTTGGAATGTAGAGTTTCGTAATCCGTATGTACTTTGTGCTTTGTTCAGACCGATATTATAATCAAATGAAATCGTGTAATGCTTACCTATCACTGCCTTGATACCAGCTGTCGCTCCGACATCCCAATGGTTGAACCCCCGAATAGCCTGATCGGAAGTATTCCCATAGCCATCCAGCGGCTTCCAGCCGGCATGAATCAATTTACCGTCACCCACCATCTGCAAATCGCTTTCACCGGCATTGAAACCATACGCCGCATAGAGTCCGACATTGGGAATAAGACTTATTTTATCATTTATATGAAAGTTATAGCCCAGTTTCACAGGTATTTGCAGATAGTTCATCTTTACTTCCACATCGGGATAACGGTAATAAGCATTTATACCATCCTTTCCGTAGTAATTCTCACCCAGTTTCAAATTTCCACCCTTTCGGACAAAAAAAAGTCCAGACATCAGCATCAGGTGATTCTGAAACTCATAGTCGACTGTCAGGCCTGCTTGAAAACCTACTTTCATGTTTTTGCTGTCCGAAGGGTTTGAATGACTGTCGGTGATATAGTTGGAAAGATTGGCACCAGCCTCAATTCCCAGTTTTACTTGTGCGGCGACGGGTAATGAACATAGAGTAATCAGGCACGCCAGAATTAGTTTGTTAGTTTCCATATCGTTTCTATTTTTATGGTTTTATTCCGCAAAGATAGAAAGTACAGACATTCGAAACGATTAAGCCCAATAACAGTTACTAAGCATAAATTACTGACAATCAACAATGTAACACTATTAAAGATAACATAGGATTATTCCATCTTACTTTTCATACGATATTTGCGTTGCGCTACAATCTGTGCATCATTATTACCAAAGCATAAAGCGATGGCAAAAGGAGATAAATCCGCCAATTGCAGACATAGCAAAAGGACATCATCTTCGTTCAACTTGGGATACCGGGTATGCAGTTGCTCTATGTAATCAGCATAAATCTGTCCTATAATCACTCTGAGTTGGCGTTGCTCAGCATTGGTGAGCACTGCAATACGCTCTTTGTGATGCTTTTGCTGGTTGGCCAGTTTGTCTATTTTCGTATAGAGGGCACTTTGCCGGAACAACCAGTTGCGCAATTTCTCCTTCTCCATCTTCATGGCCTCTATAGCCCGTTCCTTCTCTTCTATTTCCTCGACACGGCTTTCTTGTTTCTGTTTCAATTCGGCTATCACCTCTTCATGTTGAGCAATATTCTGCTGCATATCCATCAGGTTCTGTTTCAGCTTCTGCAACAGATATTTATAATTGGATTGCTGTATCTTCTTGTTCTTCAGTATCTGTTGATAAATAATCACAATGACCAGCAGCAACACCACAGCTATCATCGCAATGGTGTATATCCTCCGTTTAGCCTTGAACTGTTCTTTCCTTACTTGCGCGTCGGCATTCCAACGATAGGTCTTCTTCTCCAGTTCCGTAGCCACATTGGTGGAATAGATAGAATCTTCCAACTGGGTGCTGATTTCCAGATATTCCAAAGCTTTCTCCACATTTCCCTGCTGCTTGGCTATGGCATACAAGTCAAAGAAAGAGAGATACCGGATATGAATATCGACAGCTTCCTTGCTTCGGTTCAAATAATAAAGAGCCGAATCAAGCTGCCCGTTATTATAATAAAATTCCCCTAGATTCCAAAGACACTGCAAGCTGTCTTCTCTAAGACGACAGGCATCGTATGCCCTTTTCAGACAAATAATAGCTATACTGTTCCGTCCTGTACGTCCGCATAAATCCCCTATATTTCCATAAAGAGAATGCAAAAGGAAACTATCAGTAGAAAGAGAAAGCTGCAAAGCGCGTTGCTGACAGATAAAAGCGGAGTCTATATTTCCATACCCGATGTAAGCTACCCCCAGGTTGCTGAGTGAACTGATGAAATGACGGTTATGCCGTGCCAGCGAATCATTATAACAAGCCTTGACATACATATCTTTGGCCTGTGCGTACAAGTTCTGTTTGCCATACAGCCCACCCAACATATTATATACAAACCCTTTCCAATAGAATTCGCATGGATAGGCGGAAAGAATTTCAAGCGCCATACGGTAACTTTTCAGGGCATCGGCATAGTTTTCCATTTCCTGTTGCACTTTACCCTTATACAGAAGAGCTATGGCATGTTCTTTGGCTTCTTCATGATATACATGGAGAGCAAAATTCAATAATGAGTCACAAGGAAGCAGTGAATAACCATTTTTATCCGCAGCCTCAGCCAGCAGCAAAGCGTAACCGGCCTTGTCTTCCGGGCTCATACCGGTTAGGGAAGAGATGGATTTCAATAATGAAAACGCACTGTCGGAATGTTCTTCCATCAAGTATCCGGCTTGCCGCAAAGCAGGATGTTCCGTGCGCTGCAAAGTACAGGAAAGACCAAGCCAACATAGAAGGCAAACAATACCCAACTGTTTTATATAAACATACATGCAACTCTATTTTTATTCTCCGGTGACAAAGATACAGAAAACTCAGAACTTATATCCTACACCGGCCGATAAACTGACACTCCGCCCGAAAGGTCTCTTACGAAGAGAACACTTACCATCGATAGTGTAAATGAAATGCTCGGATTCCAATGAAACCCCGGCCCTTCCGCCGTAAGTAAAATGATCTGGAAAATCCTGATGCCACCAGCCCAAACTAGAATGCATTCCGTTGCCATAGGCGTAATCAATGGATTTATCCCTGCCAAACATAGCATAGGACAGATACGGTCCCGCATTGATGCGCAAATTCCATTTGTTATTCAAAGCAACATTATAAGAAGCAAGGATAGGAAGCTCCAAATTGAATTTACTAAAAAAAGAATCGGTACCAAGTCTTGTCTTGGATCTGAATTCTTCATAAGTAAATAATAATTGTGGTTGTACATACCATGAGTTTTTAACATGAACGTCATACATTCCTCCGGCATAACCGCCCAGGCTGAAGCGTGCATCCCTGGACAGAGATTTAGAAAAAAGTCCGCCTCCTACAATACCCCAGCTATTCTGTGCGGAAGCGGGAAGAATAAAGCAGGCTAAAAGCATGCAAAGTAGAATTTGTTTTATTTTCATCGGGTTTGTTGCTTAAGTTTAATAATGCAAAGTAAGGTATAAAGCCCTTTTCATGAAAATAAAACAGATAACATTTACCGCATATAAAACTTTGATAATAAACAATATAACACTATTAAAGATAACATTCGGAGAAATTTCACTCCTATTGGGCATAGGGACAGGTCTAAAACCTGCCCCTACACAGCAAGAGAAAGAAATATCTTTTATTGCGTGCAATTTATATTCCGCAACTTCCCTCTGAACCCATTCTGCACATCCCCAATCTGCCGCATGGGAAACACCAAAGTTTCCTGCATATACATCTTGTCCTTGCGTTTATGAGTATAGTTGTAAAACTGCTTGACACGTCCTTCCAAACGTTCCGCTTTCTCACCGTTTATGTAAAGAGTAGTACCTTTGTGGTCTCCCTCTATGCGTACCTTCGTCCATGCTCCGGCAGGCAGTGTGGCAGCGTGGAATACAAACGTATAGCCGTCACGGCTGAAAGCCAATTTTCCCTTATTTTCCCAATTGGCATATACGGTGGAATGAGGACCTTTAAACAAAATACCGTTGATATTTTGGTCTTTGTCCGGATTTATTTCAAATTCTACCACGTATGGATAGCCTACCTCCGGCAACATAGTGGCAATGCTGTCCGTACCGTTCAAAGACAGTTCTTCATTCTGCCCCGGAAGGACTACCTCACCCTGCACACGCCCCAGCAGGTTGACACCGGGAGCTTCAGGCATCTGTTTGCACAATTCCTCAAATTCCTCGTAAGAAACCATTTCATTCTTCCCTCTCCACATCTTCTCGGCCAGTACCTGAGCGGCCGGGAATGTACGGAAATGCACATCCTGTTGTGACACACCGTTACCACAATGGTCATTCCATACGGCAAACATACCTCCCAACAGTCCCGGAGTTCCTTCAGGCAACTCTTCCTTAGGATTCACTTTACCCACACGCCATTGCTCATACAGCCATTTCGTGTCCAGGAAATCACGATAATATCCGGCAGCCGGAACAATATAAAGATAAGCATCACACGTATTGATAATCTTATATCCGTCTTTCAAAGAAGCATTAGGATCAATCCAATCGTATGACCAAGCATTAATAGTTACATTATCCGCTTTCACCGGAGTGTTTCCTTTCAACCAGCGCAGTGCTCCCCACATACGGACATTCTTCCCGTATTTCTCTACATACTTCAGATACCGGTCTGTAAAATAGCGGAATTTCTCAGCTTCCTTGGCATTGTACTCGTCTGTACCGATATGTACGTCGGGACCTATGAAAACCGGTTTCTCACCAGAAAGATACTCATCCAGCAAAGAATCTACAAAACGATAGGTTTCCTCCTTGTACAAATCCAAATGATCCATTCCATATTTATCACTGCCTATCTCGGGTTTATAATGTGTAAAGGCCAATGAATGAGCCGGAATATCAATCTCCGGAATCACATTCACACCATATTCCATGCCCAGACGTTGCAGATCGGTGAATTCTTTCTTGGTATAAGAACCATCCTTGGCGGTCAGCCCCGGAAAACGCTCACTCTCCAGGCGGAAAGCAGCATAGGTCTTGTTCCAGTCGTTATCAAAGAACTGTACAAAACCATTGTCATTGAGATGAATCTGGAATTCATTCAGTTTATAGAACGATAGTATTTTGACATATTGCCGCAGGAAATCCATTGTGAAGAACTTACGGCCCACATCCAGCATGAAGCCACGACTGGGATATTGCGGCCAGTCACGGGCAACTCCTTTGGGCAACTGTCCTTTTTCATTATAAAGAATCTGCAACAAACTCCGGGTTCCCCAAAAGACTCCCTGACGAGCCGGTGCTTCAATACCGGCATAGCGTCCGGCAGTCAGCACATACCCTTCCTTTCCCAATTGTTTGTCGGGTTTCATCAATGAAAGATAAATATCATTCTTTCCCGGTTTCCCGGTCCTAATGGTGTAGTTCCAATCCAACAGATCTTTCAAGTCCTGTGCCAGCACAGTCGCCACACTTTTCAGTGCCGCCTCATCGGCAGGAGCTACAACAATACTGCCTTCAGCAGGCAATACGAGTTTTCCACTTCCCCCCTTCCACTCTTGCAGGGCGGGAATTACTTTCGGACATGTTTCCTTGGCCGAAACACACAGACACAAGGCCAACATCCATAAGGTTAGTAAGTGTTTCATGATAATGATTAATGGTTAGTAATTAACGGTTAATGAAAAATGAAGGCATTTATTTGCCTTTTACTATCTTCTTGATATCATTCAGTTTATTCAATGCTTCAAGAGGGGTCAGATTATTGACATCCAAATTCAGAATCTCATCCCGTATCTGACTCAATACCGGATCATCCAACTGGAAGAAGCTGAGCTGCATTCCGCTCCGGCCGGACGCTATCTCAGCCGTAGGCTTGGCAATGCCCTGCTGGCGGTTGTCCGTTTCCAGTTGATGCAGAATATCATTGGCACGCTTCACGATGCTTTTCGGCATACCTGCCATCTTTGCCACATGAATACCGAAAGAATGTTCGCTGCCGCCACGTTCCAGTTTGCGCAGAAAAATCACTTTATTATCTATCTCCTTCACAGATACATTGTAATTCTTGATGCGCTTGAAAGATTTCTCCATCTCGTTCAACTCATGATAATGAGTGGCAAACAACGTACGTGCCTTGGCTTTAGGATGCTCGTGAATATGCTCCACAATAGCCCAAGCAATGGAAATACCATCATAAGTGGAGGTTCCCCGTCCCAACTCATCAAACAGCACCAAACTGCGGCTAGAGAGGTTGTTCAAAATATTTGCCGCCTCATTCATTTCAACCATAAAGGTAGATTCGCCCACAGAAATGTTATCGCTGGCTCCCACACGGGTGAATATTTTATCCACCATACCGATCCGCGCACTTTCGGCAGGAACAAAACTACCCATCTGCGCCAACAAGGTAATCAGAGCAGTCTGGCGTAGCAAAGCCGACTTACCCGCCATATTGGGACCGGTAATGATAATGATTTGCTGGGTTTCCGAGTCCAGAAAGACATCATTGGCAATATACTTCTCCCCTACCGGAAGCTGCTTCTCGATGACAGGATGACGGCCTTGCCTGATGTCAATCACCTCACTGTCCTCCACAACAGGACGGATATAATTGTTCTCTTTCGCCACATTGGCAAAAGCCAGCAGACAATCCAATCGGGCAATCTGACTGGCATTAATCTGAATGGCTGGAATAAACTCTGCCAAAGCGACCACCAGTTCGTTATAGAGCTTTGTTTCAAGCACTAAAATCTTATCTTCGGCCCCCAAGATCTTTTCTTCGTATTCTTTCAGTTCCTGAGTAATATAGCGTTCCGCATTCACCAGCGTCTGTTTACGGATCCAGTCGGCAGGTACCTTATCCTTATGCGTGTTACGCACCTCAATATAGTAACCGAACACATTGTTATAAGCAATTTTCAAGCTGGGAATGCCGGTCAGCTCACTTTCACGTTGCTGTACTTTGAGCAGATAATCCTTGCCGGAAAAAGCTATCTGCCGCAGTTCGTCCAGTTCCGCATTCACCCCGTCTGCTATCACACCGCCTTTATTCACCAGCAAAGGAGGATCATTCTTAACCTCTTTCGCTATTTTTTCACGGATAGACAGACATAAATTCAGTTGTTCCCCAATACGGCGGAGACTCCCGTTATCCGCATTCAAACAGGCATTCTTAATCGGCTCTATGGCTTGCAAAGCTACTTTAAGTTGCACTACCTCGCGTGGAGAGATTCGTCCTACGGCAGCTTTCGAAACAATACGTTCCAAATCTCCTATCAGATGTAGTTTCTCTTCTATGAACTCTTTGAAATCCGGCTCGCGGAAGAAGTATTCCACTACATCCAGACGCTCATTGACAGGCTTCTCATCTTTCAACGGAAAGACTACCCAGCGTTTTAGCAGACGGGCTCCCATAGGGCTGATAGTGCGGTCGATCACATCCAGCAGACTGGTTCCGCCCTCATTCATGCTACCTATGAGTTCCAAGCTCCGTACCGTGAATTTATCCAGCCGCACATAACGGTCTTCCTCTATACGGGAAAGAGAAGTTATATGGCCGATCTGATAATGCTGCGTCATATTGAGGTATTGCAAAATAGCTCCCGAAGCTACAATACCATTCTTAAGGTGCTCCACCCCGAAACCTTTTAAGTTCTTGGTCTCAAAGTGCTTCAACAGCTTCTCGCGTGAGGAACTTTCATTAAACACCCAGTCATCCAACTCAAAAGTAAAGAACTTGCTTCCGAAATTTCCTTCAAACATTCCCCGTTTACCACGTTCGAAAAGCACCTCTTTGGGGGCGAAATTATTTAACAACTTGTCTATATAGTCAAAAGGCCCCTCTGCGGTAAGGAACTCACCGGTAGAGATATCAAGGAAGGCCACACCACAACTGGCTTTCCCAAAATGAACGGCAGCCAGAAAATTATTTTCTTTGTAAGAAAGAACATTGTCATTGATGGCTACACCCGGAGTCACCAATTCGGTGATACCGCGCTTTACCAGTTTCTTGGTCATCTTGGGATCTTCCAATTGGTCACAAATGGCCACCCGCTTGCCGGCACGTACCAGCTTGGGCAAATACGTGTCCAATGCATGGAAAGGAAAGCCGGCCATTTCTACGCTCTTTGCCTGTCCGTTGGCCCGCTTGGTCAGCGTAATACCCAAAATCTCTGAGGCAACAATAGCGTCTTCTGAATAAGTTTCATAAAAATCCCCGCACCTGAATAGCATAATCGCATCGGGATGCTTTGCCTTCAACTCAAAAAACTGCTTCATCATCGGGGTTAAAACTACATCATTTGCCACTGTATCGTCCTTTCTTTTTTTAATTAATATTTCTCGCAAAGATAATAATTAGCAAATTTAATCTGAAACAGTAAAAGAAAAAAATTATATCTTTGTACTAGCTAAAAATACGGAAACAATGAAAGAAATAAAAGTAAACGAACTGACTGACAATCTGTTTGAGACAATCAGCAAGGAATGGATGTTGGTAACCGCCGGTACCAAAGACAAATTCAACACCATGACGGCAAACTGGGGAGGTGCAGGATTTCTATGGAACCGTCCGGTAGCCTTTATCTTTATCCGCCCCGAACGTTATACATTCGACTTTATAGAGCAGAATGACTATCTCACTCTCTCTTTTCTAGGTGAAGAGCATAAAGAAATACATAAGATATGCGGTTCCAAATCGGGACGTGACATGGATAAAGTAAAAGCGACAGGACTATCGCCCTTGTTCACCGAGAACGGAAGCATCACTTTTGAGCAGGCGCGGTTGACTTTTGAATGCAAGAAACTGTATGCCGATCTGATCAAGCCCGGAAACTTTATCGACAAGAGCATTACGGACCGATGGTATGGGGAATCACACGGTGGTTTTCACAAGATGTATGTGGTGGAAATTGTAAATGTGCTAAGCCGCTAATTAACGGCATCGATTGTTTTTTTACTGCTGCTCCTTGTATTGACTATATTAAAGGATATGATCGATACGAAAAAAGCCCGTCAAACTGTATGTTTAACGGGCTTTTGTTTCATTTCGGATTGAAAACTGTTGGACTACCAAGATTCGAACTTGGACAAACAGAACCAAAACCTGTTGTGCTAC
>OGXM01001826.1_pt1 | contig 11051 bp, 10 predicted proteins | sample 1576271 | NCBI WGS metagenome assembly OGXM01 (sample SAMEA3541579, study PRJEB24748) | human gut metagenome | biome: human gut; feature: human-associated habitat; material: faeces | place: China | collected 2012 | reverse complement strand
CAGTAAAGTATTTGACGGTGTGCTTACATGCATGTTGTCTGTTTTAAAAAGAACACATGCAACAGATCCGTTCTGTTTTTATATTTTCACAATGGACATGACGCGGATCAGACCGGAATATACGCCGATCAGCGAAGATATGACAGATTTTCTGGAGCGCCTTGCAAAAAAATTTCATCCGCAGAACCGGGTGATTTCGGTGGATGTAACAGTACTATATGAGCGTTATTTCGGAGGATGTCCGAATGAAAGTGCTTATTGTTCGCCATATACACTTTTGCGCCTGCTGGCAGATCTGGTGCCGGGAATGCCGGATAAACTGTTGTATCTGGATGCGGATCTTCTGTTTCAGAGAGATATCCGGCTGCTGTATGACAAGGATGTGTCACATGTGGAATATGCCGCGGCAAGGGATCATTATGGCAAGTATCTGATCTCTCCGGATTATATTAATGCGGGGGTATTGCTGCTTAATATGAAAAATATCAGAAGAACCGGCCTATTTATGAAAGCACGAAAGCTGCTTCAGACAAAAAAACTTATTTTTGCGGATCAAAGCGCGATTATCCGCAGTACGCGGGCAAAAATGCTGCTCCCGCAGAAATTTAATGATCAGAAATTTTTACATAAACATACCGTCGTGAGACATTTTTCCAGACGGCTGTTTTATCTGCCGTATCCGCATACGGACAACATCAAACAATGGGAGGTAGAGCGGGTGCATACGGTATTTCATTACCATGCATTTGATGACATTTTAAAAGAGTATCTGTACTTAAAACATATTTATGAAAAAAGTAAACACATATAAATTGCTGCATCTGGGCGAAACGGATGCAGGAGAGGAGAAGGAGCATGAAAGAGAAAATGAATAAAATACCGGTGTTTTACGCATGTGATGATAATTTTGTGAAATACACGATGGTTTCACTGCAGTCGATGATGGATCATGCATCCAAAGAGGCACAGTATGAAATTCATGTACTTCATACCAATATTTCGGAAGAAATGCAAAAGAAGATGCATGCTATGGAGAATGCGAATTTTTCTGTGCAGTTTGATCATGTGACGGAATATTTACATTCCATACAGGAGAAACTTCCACTTCGGGATTATTATTCCAAAACAACATATTTTCGTCTGTTTATCGCGGAAATGTTTCCGGAAATAGACAAAGCCATCTATATCGACAGCGATACAGTCGTGCTGGGGGATATTGCACAACTGTATGATTATGATCTTGGAGATGCTTATGTGGGAGCGTGCAGGGAACAGGTGATGATTCAGGAAGAGGTATACGGCACTTATGTGGAGAAGGTGCTTGGGGTAGAACGTGATAATTATTTCAACGCCGGTATGCTTGTGATAAACTGTGAACAGTTTCGTAAAAATCACGTGTTAAAGCAGTTTATGGAACTTCTCCCGATGTACAATTTTGTGGTCACACAGGATGAAGATTATCTGAATCTGATCTGCCACAACAAGGTGTGCTGGCTGCCGCAGAAGTGGAATGTGGAAGTATTCGGTCAGATCCCATGCCGCGAAGAAGAAATCTGTGTGCTGCATTATATTATGGTCTCAAAGCCATGGCATTACAATGACTGCCGCCTGCAGGAATATTTTTGGGAGAGCGCACAAAAGACCAGTGTGTATGCCGAGATCCGTAAGGTGCTTGAAAGCTATACAGACGAAGAAAGAAAGCGGGATGCGGAGTCCTGTGACCGTCTGATGCAGACCGCAAAGGATGAGATCGCCAAGGAAAATAATTACCTGAATCTGGTGAAAGCAGGAAAATTAAAGTCCAAAGACCGCCTGGAAGTACTTGAAAAAATTGCTTTGTACGAAAAAGAGGGGCGTTTTGGGGAAGATGTGGAGGAAGATCCGCCTACCCGTGAGCTTCAGCCGTCTGAGATCGATTATCTGCGCAAAAAATTAAAGAGCCGTATCAAGACAAGATTGACTTACAAAGTAGCGCGGACATTTTTAAACAAGATCATTGAAAATAAACAGCTGATCATCAAGGATGTCATTGGAACGGAACATATGGATGCACTGACTTCCGGTGCGGTGATTACCTGTAATCATTTCAACGCATTTGACAGCTTTGCCATGCAGATTGCCTATGAAAAATCAAAACAGTGCAAAAAACGCAGACTTTACCGTGTGATCCGCGAAGGAAATTATACGAATTTTCCGGGCTTTTACGGAATGCTCATGCGAAACTGTTATACGTTTCCGCTGAGCTCGAACCGTGAGACGATGAAGAAATTTTTAAGTTCCATGGATACTGTGCTGCAGCACGGAGATTTCATGCTGGTCTATCCGGAGCAGAGTATGTGGTGGAATTACCGCAAACCGAAGCCGTTAAAGAAAGGCGCCTATACATTTGCCGCCAAAAACCATGTGCCGGTGCTGCCTTGCTTTATCACCATGGAAGACAGCGATATCCTCGGTGATGATGGCTTTTATGTGCAGGAATACACGATACACATTGCAGAGCCGATTTATCCGGACCCACAGAAAACACAGGCAGAAAATGTGGATGAGATGCGCCAAAAAAATGCTGCTGTGTGGAAACAGATTTACGAAGAGTTTTACGGAATTCCCCTGGTATATGATACTGCGGAAGCAGTGCAGTATGTGGGAAAACCGACCAATATCGCATAAGAACAGATACCAGACCGCCGGAGGATGCCTCCGGCGGTTTTTTCATAAGGGGATTGACAGAAAAGCAGTGTGAGAGTACTATACTACTTAGCAATGCTAAGTAGCACCACTAAATAAAAAGAAAAGGGATGGGAATGGAAGAAAAGTATATTCAGCAGTTTAAAAAGGGCGCATACGAAATGATCCTGCTTTCGCTGATCGCCCAAAAAGAAACATACGGTTATGAGATTCTGACGGAAATACAAAAACAGGGTGGTGAAATCTTTGCATTTGCCAAAGAGGGAACCATTTATCCGATCTTGTACCGTCTGACAAAGGCAGGACTTATCCAGTACCGCCTGGTGCCGGCGAAAGCAAACGGGGGCGAAAAAAAATATTATTCGCTTACCGGAGAGGGAAAAGATATGCTCGAAAAAATGAAAAATTTTTGGGAAAACTACAAGGATTGTGTGGATGGATTTATGAAAGGGGATGCGTAATATGAACAGAGAAACCTATATACGGAAAGTAAAAAAACAACTGGACTGTTCCGTGAAAGAAAAAGAGGAGATCGTGCGGGATCTTCAGGAGATTTTTGATTCTGGAAAAGAGCATGGAAAAAGCGAAAGCCAGATCATAAAACAGCTCGGAAAACCGCAGGCGTATGCACAGGCGCTCGGCTGTGGCAGACAGACCATGCCGCTGTCCGGAAAACGAAAAGTTGCTGTAGTGTTTTTGGCGGTGGGTGGACTGTTCTGTCTGTATGCACTGGGCGAAAGTCTGCGGTTTCGGATGCCGAAAAATGCCATTGGCGGTGGGGATGCGATGACGATGATCGTGCTGCAAAACTCGTCACCGGTAAGCAGCAGCGAGATTTTTGGGGGATTGGCGGTCATTTGTATGGTTGCACTGGTTTTCCTTTTACGAAAGAGGAAAAAATAAGGAGAGGAATATTAAGAAATAATGGAACACATAAAGAAAAAACTAGCGGTAATTGTTGTGTTTTTTGCTGTTTTTATTGGAATTGTTACAATCTGGACAGTCCGAAAACAAAGCCAGCCAAAATTGACAGCGGTCACATGGAAATTGGAGGAAGAAGCGGATTTAGACGGCAACGAGCTTTCATCCTACGCAAAAGATCCTTCCAAAAGCAAGGTCATTCTGACATTTAAAAAAGATCAGACCTATCGGTGCAAAAATCTTGAAAACAAAAAAATCTGGAAGGGAACATACACACTGTCGCGTACAAAATCGAAAGATACCTACATGCTGCATCTCGTTCCGGATCAGGGAACGGCATCGTACTATGGCGTGTACGGGACACGCGAGTATGAAGATGGTACCGGGCACATGTCGGTCATACTGACCACAAAAGACAAAATTTTATCATTCCTTGCAGAATAAGGAAAAGACAGCAATTCCGGCTGTTCCTTTTACTGTCTGCGGAACTGTGCGGGTGTCATGCCGGTAAGTTTTTTAAACATCACGATAAAATGGCTGGAATCTGTATAACCGACATCGTGTGCGATCTCCTGAATTTTGCGGTCACGGCGCATAAGCAGCAGCTCTTTTGCCTTGGTGATCCGGTAGTTTGTTAAATATTCGTAGACGGAGCAGCCTAGGTAGCGCACAAACAGGCGGGACAGGTATTGCGGGGATACATAGACCTGCCGGCATAACTTTTCGGCGGTCAGGTCTTCCATATAGTGTGTTTCGATCAGCCGCAATACGGGCTCAACATATTTTTCCCACAGGGGATCGCTGGTATTTGCGTGGAAAAATCCATTGGAAAACTGCAGCAGCAGTGCATAACAGTCGCAGGAAAGCTGGTGTGTATTGACTGGTGCTGTTTTAAAACGTGCTACAGCACGGTCGATTACAGCTTTGATTTCCAGAGCATTTTCCTTTTCTGTAAAAATTATGCGGTTGTTGCCAAGAATCTGCGGCAGATGTGCTTCCATTGTACCGCCAAATGTTGCAAAACACGTAATCCATGCAGAGGTGTCTGCTGCACGGTAAGCATGTGGGACATGCGGTGTGATCAGAATGCCGTGACCTTCGGGCAAAAAATATTCTTTTCCGTCAATTGTGAAAATGCCACAGCCTTCTTCTGTCTGCAAATAGTGATAGATTGGGTAACCTTGTGGACGGCTGAGCGCTTCCTGCAGCCAGTGGTTTCCAACGGAATCAAACTGGAATGGTTCTTTGCTGAGCGTGTTGCTGAAATAGATTGCCATGAGATACCTCCACTTCTTTTTTCTATGGAATCATAGCATATTTCAACAGAAAAAGAAATAGTTTCAAAATGTTATATAAATTGGTTTATCATGTTATACAAATGTAAAAGATTGTATCGTATAATAGGGAAAAATCAACGAAAACAAAAAATGAGACATAAATTCAGAATCGAAAAGAAAAGGAGAAAACTATGAGCACGCATTTTAAGAGAATCCTCTACGGAGGAGATTACAACCCGAATCAGTGGCCGAAGGATATCTGGCAGGAAGATATGCGCATTTTTAAGGATGCACACATCAATACCGCGACAATCAATGTATTTTCATGGGCAAAGATCCAGCCGTCGGAGCATGAATATTATTTTGATGAGCTTGACGAGATCGTGGATATGCTTTCGAAAGAAAATTACGATATCGTATTTGCCACTTCCACGGCAGCCCTTCCGGGATGGATGGTGCGTAAATATCCGGAAGTGATGTTTACTGATTATGAAGGAAGACAGCACAAATTTGGCGGCCGTCACAATGCCTGCCCGAATTCTTTTGTGTTTAAACATTATGCGCGTGAACTGGCATATAAACTGGCAGAGCGCTATGCAGATAATCCACATGTGACCTGCTGGCATGTCAGCAACGAATATGGAAACGAGTGTTTCTGTGAGAACTGTCAGAAGGCATTCCGTGTGTGGCTGAAAGATAAGTATAAGACAATTGATGCATTAAACAGGGCCTGGAATATGGAATTCTGGGGACATACCGTTTACGACTGGGATGATGTGGTACCGCCAAATGTGTTAAGTGACGGAATCGGAAGTGAAAAAACCGCTTTCGCAGGTATTTCCATTGATTATCGCAGATTTTATTCGGACAGCCAGTTAGCGTGCTTCAAGATGGAGCGCGACGCTATAAAGAGTGTGAAACCGGATGCATTTGTTACCACAAACCTGATGGGAACGTTTAAAGGACTTGATTATTTCAAATGGGCAAAGGAGATGGATGTTGTATCCTGGGATAATTATCCTTCCTATGATACGCCGTGGAGCAGCATTGCCATGACACACGATCTGATGCGCGGTTTAAAAGATGAGCCGTTTATGCTGATGGAGCAGACACCAAGCCAGCAGAACTGGCAGAAATACAATTCCCTGAAACGTCCGGGGCAGATGCGGGCACAAAGTTATCAGACACTGGCACATGGGGCAGACACGATCCAGTTCTTCCAGCTTCGCAGAAGTGTGGGTGGATGTGAGAAATTCCATGGTGCAGTGATCGCTCATGTGGGAAATGAAAATACCCGTGTATTCCGTGAAGTGGCCCCACTTGGCGCGGAGCTGGAAAGCTTTGGAGACCGTACTTTGGGATCACGCAATGAAGCGGAAGTCGGACTGATTTTCGACTGGGATAATTACTGGGCATTGGAGTACACCAGCGGTCCGTCCGAGGATTTAAAATATGTGGATCAGATTCATCAGTACTATCAGTATTTTTACAAAAAGAATATTGGTGTGGATATGATTCCTGTGGATGCGGATTTTTCAAAATACAAGATTGTTGTGGCACCGGTGCTTTATATGGTAAAGGATGGTATGAAAGAAGCGCTGGAGAATTTTGTGAAAAATGGCGGTATTCTGATTACTACGTTTATGAGCGGAATTGTCGGACAGTCGGATAATGTATATCTGGGCGGTTATCCGGGACCGCTCCGCGAGATGGCGGGGGTATGGGTTGAGGAGATTGATGCCCTTGCACCGGAACAGAAAAATAAGGCAAAGTTTGCAGACGGCAGTACAGCAGCATGCGGTCTTCTGTGTGATCTGATGCATTTAGAGGGTGCGAAAGCACTTGCCTCTTATGAGGAAGATTTCTATGCGGGAATGCCGGCAGCATCGAAGAATACATACGGAAAAGGTACCACATATTATATTGCAACCCAGTTTGAGGAAGAAGGGCTTGCAAAGATTTTGGATCAGGCAGTCCAGGAGGCCGGAGTTTCATCCGTTATCCCGGAAGAAACCGGACTTGAAGTTGTCACACGCGTCAGTGATACCACGCGATTCTATTTTGTCATGAACTTTACGGATGAGGAGCAGATTCTGCCGGAGAGTCTGACCGGAAAGAAAGACATGATCAGCGGAAAGATGACAGAACACGGAATGAAATTGAAAAAATGGGATGTCCTTTTACTGGAAGAACATCTGTAAACAAAAGACAGCGCCGGAATCCGGGAAAGTGGATCCGGTGCTGTTTTTATTCCCGTTTAAAGTACAGGTTTGCATGGTATCTCTCCCCTCCTGGTAATCTTTTCATTATTTTCTTGATTTTATCACAGAACAGTTCATACAACATCGATCTATCTTGCAAATTGTTATGCATTCTTTTGATTTTGCAAAATCCTTAAAGTTTTTTTAACCAGGCATGAACAGTTGAAGGGACAGTGGAAATTTTATTCAGGATTGTGTATACTGAAACTATCCTGACAATTGCAGATTTTCAGAAAAGAGGGAAATACTATGAAGAAAAGATTATACAAGAGCAGTACAGATAAAAAGGTTTGTGGAGTATGTGGCGGAATCGCAAACTATTTTGACGTAGATCCGACCGTGATTCGTCTGATCTGGGTGATCTTTACACTTGCGGGTGGCAGTGGACTGATTGCATACATTATTGCGGCCATTATCATGCCGGATGAAATGTAACATAAAATGATAGAAAGCCGAAAGGAGAATAAATATATGTGGGCTTACGAAAGTGTTTTTTATCAGATTTATCCATTAGGATTTTGTGGGGCACCATTTGAAAATGACGGTGTGCTGGAACATAGAATTGAAAAAGTAAATGACTGGATTCCTCATATTAAAAAATTAGGGGCCGATGCCATTTATTTTTCTCCGGTATTTGCGTCGGACACACATGGATACAATACCAGGGATTATACAAAGATTGATACCCGCCTGGGTACAAATGAGGATTTCGCAAATGTATGCAACAATCTGCACAAAGAAGGAATCCGCGTGGTACTTGACGGTGTATTCAACCATGTGGGAAGAGGGTTCTGGGCATTTGAGGATGTTTTGAAAAACCGGGAGCAGTCCCCTTATGTGAACTGGTTCGGACGCATTGCCTTTGACGGAAATTCCAACTACAATGACGGCTTATGGTATGAGGGCTGGGAAGGAAACTATGATCTGGTCAAACTGAACCTGCGCAATGAAGAGGTGATCCAACATATCTTTTCTGCCATCAAAGGATGGGTAGACGAATTTGATATTGACGGACTGCGGCTGGACGTGGCATATTGTCTGGATCATGATTTTGTGCGCAGACTGCGCAGTTTCTGTAATGAATTAAAACCGGACTTTTTCCTTGTCGGAGAGACACTGCATGGGGATTATAACCAGCTGATGAACGATGAAATGCTGCATTCGGTGACGAACTATGAGTGTTACAAGGGATTGTATTCCAGCTTTAACTGCATGAACATGTTTGAGATCAATCATTCACTGCTTCGTCAGTTCGGACCGGAAAACTGGACGTTATATAAGGGAAAACACCTGTTGTCTTTCGTGGATAATCATGATGTGACCCGTGTGGCCTCCATTCTGACCAATAAAAATCATCTGCCGCTGATTTACGCGCTTGCTTTTGGGATGCCGGGAATCCCATGCGTATATTACGGAAGTGAGTGGGGCGCAGAAGGACGCAAAGAAGATGGAGATCCGGCACTTCGTCCAGCGTTTGAGAAACCGGAGTGGAATGATCTGACAGAGTGGATTTCCAAACTGGCAGAGGCAAAGAAACAGTCCAAAGCACTGCAGTATGGAAACTTTATATCTAAAGTTCTGACCAATGGACAGTGCGTGTTTGAAAGAGAATGGGAAGGGGAACGCGTCTACGTTGCGATCAATGCGGCAGACAGTCCGTTTTATGCAGGATTTGATGCCGGAGCAGCGGAAGCCACCGACCTGATCACCGGAGAAAAAATTGCATTGAATGGTGGATTTGAGATTCCGGGATATCGTGCGTTTTTCCTGCGGGTGTAATATGGTAGCGGATTTTGAATTAAAGAAGCTGGTAAAGCCATTGCAGGACTGGTTTGATGGGCATGCCCGCGTACTCCCCTGGAGAGATGATCCGAAGGCATATAAAGTATGGATTTCTGAGATCATGTTACAGCAGACAAGGGTAGAAGCCGTTAAACCTTACTTTGCACGGTTTATGGAGGCGCTTCCCGATGTGGAGGCGCTTGCCGCGTGTCCGGAGGATCGTTATCTGAAACTGTGGGAAGGACTTGGTTACTACAACCGTGTCCGGAATCTGCATGCCGCAGCGGAACAGATTATGGAGCAGTATGGCGGGACAATTCCGGATACGGTGGAAGAACTGCTTCGCCTGAAAGGCATCGGAAGCTATACGGCAGGAGCGATAGCTTCGATTGCCTATAACCGGCCGGTTCCGGCGGTGGACGGGAATGTGCTGCGGGTGATTTCCCGTGTGTGCGCAGATGATTCGGATATCATGAAGCAGTCGGTCCGCAGTGCGATGGAGCGCAGCCTGCAGGCGATGATGGAAACGGAAGTAACGAATGGTCTGATTCCGCGCAAATTTAACCAGGCACTGATGGAGTTAGGCGCAATGGTGTGTGTGCCGAATGGGGCACCGCATTGTCCGGAATGTCCATGGTATGGATTCTGTGAGGCACGTCTGCAGGATAAAATTGACACGATTCCGGTGAAAACCAGGGCAAAAGCGCGCAGAATCGAGGAGCGCACGGTATTTGTCATCCGGGACGGAGAACATGTGGCATTGCGCAAGCGGCCGGCGAAGGGGCTTTTAGCAGGCTTGTATGAACTTCCGAATGTTTCGGGTATCTTAGAGCAGCAGGAGGCTTTGGAATATGTGAAAAACCAGGGGTTTTCACCGATACGGATACAGGCACTTGCACCGGCCAGACACATTTTTTCCCATGTGGAGTGGCATATGCATGCCTATGTGGTTCTCGTAGAAGAAACTACGGCACCAAAAGAAAATATTTTATTTACTGAGGCACAGAAAGCAGTGGAAAACTATGCAGTTCCCAGTGCTTTTTCCGCGTATTGGAATGCCATTAAGATGGAAATCAAAGAGTAAGCAAAAGGGGCTGTAAAATAAGTCCCTAATATAAGAAACGCCAATTCCGGCAAATGTCGGTTTTGGCGTTTCTTTGTATTAACTTTTCTATTTCTAAGCAAGTCTGCATCTTTGGGTATAAAAAATGGTGCATTTAATAAAGCTCGGCTAATCATGCCCGCTTAAGTTTTATGCAACTTTCGTCTGTCGTTGCTTTTTGTTGTGATATTTATAAAGATTGAATCCACATGAAATCAGTGTAAGCTCGAGAATTACATTTTTCTCGCCTCTTCGCAATAATCTTTTATACGCTTTATCCCACTTTAATACACCAAAAGTTCCCTCCGATTGAATACTTCGGTTCATTCTCAAGAGGGCACCATGTATGGATTCAAGATTTTGCAGCACTTCCTGATGGATAGCAGTTAATTCCTGATTCATTCGGATCGTTCGGTTTTTGTGTGCTCTCGGACAACATTCCTGTTTATGCTGACACCCTTCACAAGATTCACATTCGTATAATTCTTCCGTTCTTCCATATTTATTATATTTCACATGCTGTGTTCTCTTGAAGAGGAATTTTCGACCGTTTGGACATAAGAGATTTCCATCTGCATCTTTTGCAAAGTTTACAGCACGATACGGATTCTCATGATACTTTTTGTCCGTCGTTTCTTTTTTGTACATGGTAAATTTCATGTATTTTTCCATGCCGTGTTCTTCACAATAAAGATAATTATTGTAAGAACCGTATCCGGCATCAGCAACCGGATATTTCGGATAGTGGCCATATGTGCGATTGAATTTTTCCATCAAAGGAACAAAGCATTCCATATCGGATGCATATGGTTTTACGTCGATTACAGCTATGTATTCATCACAGATGGCTGCCTGTAGGTTGTATGCCGGAAGTAGCTGATCGTTTCCCATGTAATCACGCTTTAAACGCATGAAAGTTGCATCATGATCTGTTTTGGAATAACTGTTTCTTTCTTCTCCACAGGTCTCGATATGATATGCATAGGATTTCAAACGTTCCAGATATTCATGCAATTCTTCGTA